>ERZ773059.247-NODE-247-length-30430-cov-17.590486_pt1 | contig 30430 bp, 19 predicted proteins | sample MGYA00580514_ERZ773059 | MGnify/ENA primary metagenome ERZ773059 (study PRJEB29015, sample SAMEA2737981) | human oral metagenome | biome: human oral; feature: human-associated habitat; material: dental | place: China | collected 2056 ...
TGAGCAGCGCAGGGCGCACCAACCTATTATGATTAAAGCGCATGGTGTCCATCAGGATGTTGCCCACCATATATATTTTAGATAATTCTGCCCCTTCGCGCGTAGCGATGCTGTTACTTCCCGCGCCTGCCGTGAAGAGCAAATCGCTAAGTCCATCGATAACCAATCGGTTTATTTCCTTGGGCATATCGATGTCGAAACTACGCGTACCTGCCACCAAATGGGCCAAAAGGATTCCCTTTTTCTTGGTAACAATGGCAGCGGCAAGGGTAGATGCGAGGTCGTCTACCACAAGAACCACGTCTGTGGGGTGGCCTTGCAGATACCTCTCAAAGGCCGACATCGCTTGTCCTGTCAGTTCATTCAGGTTATCGCAGTCAACGCCAAGGTACACTTGTGGCCTTGCAAGCTGCAAATCGTCGAAGAGCGAGCCTTCTAGTGTGGGGTCGTCTTCGCATCCCGCATACACCAATTGATAGTTTATGTCCCTACCCTGCTCTTTGGCTTTCTCTATTGAATGTGCTATGGGCGCCACCTTCATGAAGTTTGGGCGCGCACCCGCTACGATACAGATGTTCATTTTCGTGTTTATTGATTAGCACAAAGGTACAACAATTTGGCGGAATAGGTGCAAAAAAGAGGTGATGAGTTTTTGAGTTTTTGAGTTAATGAGTTAGTGAGTTTTTGAGGTTATAAGTTATTGAGGAGGGGAGTTAATGAGTTTTTGAGTTAATGAGATAGTGAGTTTTTGAGGTTATAAGTTATTGAGGAGGGGAGTTAATGAGTTTTTGGGTTTGCGAAGTGGTGAGTTAAACTTATTGTCGCAAAGTATCACCAACTTGCAAACTCATCAACTTATAAACTCATTAACTCATAAACCCACCAACATATAAACCCATTAACTCATAAACTCACCAACTTATAATCTCACCAACCTGTAAACTCACCACCTTATAAACTCATAAACTCATAAACCTACCAATTCAAAAACTCATAAACTCCCCAAATCAAAACCTTAAAATATTGTTTTTTATTTTACAATATCGTTCTAATTTTCGCTCCGTTCTAGCGAAATACAGACCGAAAAGATGGGTATTTATCCACTTTTTATAGATTTTCACGTCTTCCAATGTGTCCTTTTTAAAGAAAAAGGCCTGTATTTTGCACCATTTAGCCTTCCTAGATTGGTTGCGAACTCATTATTTTTTACGCCCAATTACCCGCTTTTAGCACCCAAAACCCTACTCTTTCATGGTTATTTTGCCCTTCTGAGCCATGTATCTAATGGTTCGAGAGAGTTGTATTTATACCATTGCAACGTATTTTTATGCTTTTCATCATGCGTTTAGCACCATTTTTCAGCGCATTTAGCACCATTTTACCTTGCGTTTAGCAGCAAAACGCAAGGCATTTAGCATCAAAACGCACCGCGTTTAGCACCAAAATGCACTGCGTTTTGCTGCATATTGCACTGAATGTAGCAGCAAATAGCAAAGAAACGGGTGCAAATGGCGGTTACTTTAAATAAAAATTCATTTTGCTGCATTAGCAGGTTACCCCCTTTTTGCATCAAAACAAACCTTCGCGAGAATCGATTATTTGCGGCAAGGCGAGCGATTGGTGGGCAAAAAGGCACTCACAATGTTAAATTTCTGACTAAAAACTAGACAAAATCAAGTCTTCCATATACACACGCATGGGCAACGACACAGAAAACACGTACACTTACGTTCGCCAAGGCGAGCGGGTACAGAGCTTGCACTAAAAGGCATGACGACCTTAACTTATAAGCCCAAACTCATAAACTCAAAAAATAACTCATAAGCTCAAACCCACATACTCACATACTCAGGAAATCACAAACTCAACTCATAAACTTAAAAACTCTCCAACTAAACACATAATTTATGCCACAAAACGGAACAAGTATTAATAATATTTGCTATATTTGCGCATACTAACAAACTCAACATGAAAAAAGTATTATTGATATTGGCCCTGATGCTAGGTGCATCCACTGCAACCTTTGCCCAATCGACAAAGGATGTTCTGTACCTTAAAAACGGTAGCGTTATCTATGGACAGCTCATAGAAATGGTGCCAGATAAACAGGTGAAGATAAAAACAGCAGATGGAAGTGTGTTTGTTTACAACACAAGTGAAGTAGACCGCATTGCAAAAGCGGAGAAAGAAGCGAAAGAGCAGCGCAGCGAACGCAAGTCGTCGTTCAGAACGCGCAAGATTGCCACGGGTTTTAAGGGATTTATCGACGACTCGTACTCGGCAAGCATGAATGGTAGCGACTTTAACAGGGGCGGACTTAGCGTTAGCTTGGGTAGCCAAATCTTACCACAGCTGTTTGTTGGCGCAGGACTTGGACTTGAATATTACAATGAGTTGGAAGTGCTTACGGTTCCTGTTTTTACCGATGTTCGCGTTAACTTTATCAATGGCCCTATCAGTCCTTTCCTTGGCGTGAAAGTGGGTTATACGGCTCTTGGCGACTTCGAAGGTTTCTATCTCAACCCCATGATTGGTTGCCGTTTCGGGCTTACCAACAAGTTGGCCTTGCAGGCAGCCATTGGCTATGCCCTGCAAAACACTGATTATACGCACGAGGAACGCTACTACAGCCCATACGGCACAACCACATTCAGGCGAAGTATTTCTACAATCTCGGCAATTAAAATTCAGTTTGGCTTTGAATTCTAAAATAAAAAAGCGATAAGGCGCATCAGGCATAGTGCCCCATGTGCTTTATCGCGAAACAACATAAAGGAAACCCACAACCCTTACTACCTTTACAAGAAGAAAACAAAAGCGACATGAAGAAAGCATTACTAACTTTGACACTGATGCTTGTTGCATCGGTAACAACCTTTGCACAAACATCGAAAGACGTGGTTTATCTTAAAGACGGCAACGTAATACGTGGTCAGCTGGTAGAAATAATACCCAATAAGCATGTGAAGATAAAAACAGCAGACGGCAGTTTGTTTGTTTACAACACGAACGATGTTACACGTATTGAGAACGGCGAGGCTGCAAAGAAAGAAAAGAAGAGCGAAGACGAGCCGACTTTCAATGGCCGTAAAATAGCCAGAGGCTTTAAAGGCTTTGTAGAAGGTAGCTTTTCGGCCAGTTTAGACGGCAGCAGTTACCACAGAGAAGGATTAAGCGTTAGCCTTGGTAGCCAAATTCTTCCACAACTTTTTGTGGGTGGTGGCATCGGCATTGAGTATTTTGGCAAGCACGATATGGTTACCGTCCCCATTTATCTCGACATACGTACCAACTTTATCAATGGTCCCATATCGCCCTTCATTGGTACTAAGTTTGGTTATACATTCGGCAGAGACATTCAAGGCTTTTATTTCAACCCCATGTTGGGCTGTCGTTTCGGCCTTACCAACAAGTTAGCCCTGCACGCAGCCATTGGCTATGCCCTATTATACGATGTATATCTCAGCGAAACCTATTATTATGTTCCGCGTAATGATTACGCCTATACCGCGGAGTTAGAGGGAAAGCCCACATCGGCCATCAAGATACAATTTGGTTTCGAGTTCTAATGTAAGAGCCAAACAACTTTACATGGGCCAGCAGTGCATAACAAACATGTGTGCAACAGCTAGCAAACAACAACTCACCCCTAAGACATGCTCTTGTAAGAGGACTTAGAGGTGAGCTTGTTTGTTAGTTAGTTACAACTAAGCATATCGCTGTGGGCGAGGCCACTTGCGCGCAGACTATGGTTGTTTATGTGCATCCAGAATATGGTCGCGGCATTCTTCCATCAACCATTTGGGGGTGCTGGTTGCTCCGCAGATGCCAACCGTTTGGGCATCGACAAACCAATCGAGGTTTATCTCGCTGGCATTCTCCACATGATAACTCCTTGGATTTACGGCCTTGCACTCGTTATAAAGCACCTTTCCGTTGCTGCTTTTCCGTCCGCTCACAAAGATTATCACGTCATGTTGGGTTGCAAAGCGCGCAATGTTGGGCATGCGGTTGGCCACTTGTCGGCAAATGGTGTCGAAACTGCGAAACGTGGCCGTGGAACTGATGTGCGATTGGATGTACTCGATGATGCGGTGGAACTCGTCTAAGCTCTTCGTGGTTTGCGAATAGAGGTAGATGTCGCGATTGAAATCCAACTTTGACACCTCGTCGAAATGCTCTATCACGATGGCTTCGCTGCGGGTCTGCCCCACAAGACCGAGCACTTCGGCGTGTCCGTTCTTTCCAAAGATAACGATTTGCGCGTCGGGGTTGGCATCGAACTGTTTCTTGATGCGCTTTTGCAGCTGCAATACCACAGGACAAGTGGCATCAATAATCTCGATGTTGTTGCGACGGGCAAGTTCGTAGGTTTCGGGTGGCTCGCCATGTGCACGCAACAACACTTTCACATCGTGCAATTCACGTAGCTGTTCGTGGTTGATGGTGGTCATACCCATAGCCGTTAGGCGTTCCACTTCCATGCCATTGTGCACAATATCACCTAGGCAATACATCTTTTTGCCTGCCGCCAACTCTTCTTCGGCCTTTTTAATTGCCGTTGTAACGCCGAAACAAAAGCCACTACCGTTGTCTATCTCTACCTGTATCATTTCACATTAATGGTTATCACAACCTTGGGCTGCTTGGGGTCGTTGGTAATCATCAGCACACGCGGTGCAGCCTTCACGTTTTTAAGCTGCTTTTCGTCGGCCGTTATTTTAAGCTTGGCCATATCGCCTGGCACGATGTGCGTTTTGTTGAGCGATAGTTTAAGGCCTGCGGTGAACATTTGCAGCGAGCTAATGTCTAGTGTGCTATGGCCAACATTAGCAATATCAATCTCGGCTTTCTTCACTTTCTTTCCTGAAATAGCGCCAAGGTCGACCTTCGTTGCCGAGAGTTTTATCTGTGGCGCGTTGTGAAGGGCTTTCGTTGACAGTTCGTTAAAGCCTGGGAGAAGAACTGCCGACACGCTTATTTCCTTGTCGGCCGACACCTTATCGCCGGGGAACATGCCCAGATAGATGTTGGTTTGGGTTAGTCCGAAGTTGCGGAGCGAACGCGAATCGAGTGTAATGGTGGCCACACCGCTACGCCCCGACATGATGGTTGAGGGCGAGACATCGGCTTGGAGGTATGGCGGCAGGTGCATCAATACGGGCTGTACAGGCTTGCCCGAATTGTTCATGATGTGTATTTTCTGCACGGGACGGTCGCCGCGATTCACGTCGTCGAACTCGATGTTGTTCTTTTCTACCATCACATCGCCAAGGGTGAAGGGGTAAGTGCCTGAAAAGTCTACCACTTCTTCAACCACAACGCCTTTCAGCGTTAGCACAAGGGGGTCTTTTCCCGATGGTCCATAGAGGCCAACTTGTTTGTTGAAGTGCCCCATTTGGGCGGCATCGTAGGTGGCTTGCACCTTAAACACCTGCCCGGCAGGTATTTCGGTCTTGGGATAGCTAACCTCTGTGCATCCGCAACTCTTCCGAACATCGATGATGCGCAGCGGTTTTCCACCCTTGTTTTTTACTTCGAATACTGCGGTTACAGGTGTGCGATACAGCACTTGCCCACAATCAATGGCCGCGCGTACAGCTTCCATACGCTGTGCCGAGGCCGAAAGGCTGGCCATAGAGAGGAGCATGGCCGCCAAAATACTGTTGTTCATTATTGTTATTGTTTATTTAATCGTTATGGTTAGGGCCTTGGTGCGTGCCATATACGCAGGGCTGTAAGCGCATTGCACGGTGCAAGTGCCCGTTGTGAATGTTCCGGGGCGATCTATATAAAAGGTGCTCTCTACTACATGCGTGCCCTTTGGCATCATGTCGGCATAATAATAGGTGGCATTGTCTCGTGGCGAGCAGTAAAATCCGCCGCGATAGCCCGTGAGTTGATTTGCGGGTTCCATGCAGGCGGCACGCTTGTCTACCACCTGAACGAAGTCGTAATCGCGGTCGGCAGTGATGGTTATGCGCACCTTCACCTTGCTGCCCACCTTCAATTCGCCGTCGTACAGCAGTTCGCGCTTGATGCTTAGCCCCATCGAGGCATCGGTAATGTCGGTGGTGCGTTGCGTAAAGTGGGCGTAGACAGAACCCCACGACGTGCCAGGGGCGGTCTTGTCTACGGTGAAGGTGTTGAGGTTGGCACCCGTCATGGTGGTCTTTACGTAGCCCATGCCTGCCGAGGCGTTGGGCGTTTCGAGGCGTTTGCCGTCCACAGAGAGCTTGGCGGGCGAGTCGGCGGCGGCCTGCAACACCTGCATGTTGCCGTTGAGGAAGGCGTAAACGGCATTCACGCTGTTGATGGGCGTGTCCCAAACCTGCGTGCGTTTCTGCTGCAAAAGCCAACGTTTCATCTCGTCGAGGGTGGTTGTGTCGTGGGGTTCGAGGGCCTGTATGGCCTCGATGGCGGCTACCTGCGTGGGTATCTTGTAGTCGAACCAGCTGTAATAGGCCTTACGCGTGTCGTAGTAGCGGCCCATCTCTTCGGTAAACACGCTGTACTCGCGGATGCTCTGCAAATACTCTTTGCCCATCTGCGCATAGCCGTTCTTGGCCAAAATAACGGCTGCAACGGCCTTACCATAGATGGTAAACGCAGCAGGTTGCTTGGCCAAATGGCTGATGAGGTAGGCGCGATCGGCCTTAACGTCTTTGTAATACTCATTGTCTACCAGCGAACTTACATAAAGGTAGCGCACAGCCCATTCGCTAGGGCGCACGTTTTTCTCGCCTCGTTGCTCGCGTTTCTTCATTGCTGCAACTTCTTCTGTTACCCGTTTCCCCATGAAATCGAATGCCCTTTCCAGATTGCGGTTCATGTCGGTGCGCCCGCCCGTTAGTGTTTGCAGGCGCGTTACCATCTCGGCCACGGTCAAAGTGACGTAACTACTGCCTGACATACCAGGGAACCAGCTCCACGAACCATCACCACGCTGCAACGCACGCAGCTTGTTTGTGGCCTGGTTTAGGCGATACGCGATGCCGTTCTCGTCGAAGAAGCGCACCAATTCTTGGCGTTGTTGGGTTTCGTTCTTGCCATTCCACACCCAAGGCGTCTCGTTCTGCACCAGCGTTTTCAGTTCTTCGTTCTTTTCAAGTTCGCTTACCATCGAGCCTTCACCATTGTTTTCCTGCTTCCACAGTTCTACCGTGCTCTTTATTACGGGGGCTTGTTTAAGCAGATAACTACCCAAACTGTTTACATAGAACGAAGTTGCTAGGGATATGGCATTGCTTTCGTCGACACTACTCATATACGGCAAAGTCTGTACCATCATCCAAGCGGGGTTGTTGGCGTATTCTACCGTTAGGCGATTATCCGCTCTATTTACTGCGAAAAGCTTACGCAGGTCGATGTTGAGCGTACCCGGACGATGCTGCGTAAAGGCCTTCGAGTTGGTGACAAGCTCGGTATCGCCCAGCAGGGGCAGGTAGTGTTGTTCGCCATCGCTAAATCCTTTGCCCGTAACCGATATGCGACATATCCACACTTTAATGCCGGCGGCGTAGAACTTTGTACCCTCTTGCAAGTTGAGTGGGAAACTAACGTTGGTGGTTTGACCGGCATTCACCGTGCAAGCCTTCGCCTCAGTGTGGAAGGTCTTGCCTGTTTCGGGGTCTACAATCTCAATCAATGCCGTTCCCGTCAACGCCTTTTCGGAGGTGTTGATTACGCGGGCAGTTATCCAACCCTTGTCGCCCAAACGCATAAAGCGCGGCATATTGGGCTGCACCATCATCTTCTTTGAGGCCACGGCCTCGTTTTCCACCAGCACGTTGTTCATGTCCTTGTCGGTGGCCAAGCCCATAAAGCGCCAAGTGGTGACACTTTCGGGCAGCGTAAACTTGATGGCTACATCACCGTTAGCATCGGAAGTGAGGGATGGATAGAAGAAAGCCGTCTCGTTCAGGTTCTCGCGGATGGTGGGTTTATCAGTAGAGCTAGACTCTGGTTTAGCCTCAGGGGTTTCCTCCACGTCTTTCGTCTTCACCTCTTCGTATGCAACTGCGGATGCCCTTGTTTCTTTTGCGGAAACAGAGGATAAGCCCCTTACCTTAACAGAACCTGTTAAGCTGCTCTTCTTGCTGTAACCAGTTACCACCACCTCGGCCAGCGAGCCCGACAGCGAGCCCGAGTATTTCAAACTGTATAGCGAAGTGAAAAAATGTGACCATTCAAAGCACGACTCGTCGAAACGATAAAAGCTCAAGGAGTTGACAGGCAACGGACGTAAGGGATTTCTGGAAGAAAGATCGTAAGAACTTAGGCTCCAACCCCACTGCCAGTATGCGTAAGGCATGGGAAACGAATAACCGAGATCAAATCCCCACCTGTGACCAACGATTTGGTCGAGCGACTTATCATAGAGTGTAGCCATCAATTGCGCATTGGCAGGCTTGCCGTCGGGATGTTTCAAGGTCAAGGTCCACTCTTCTTTCTGTCCAGGGGTGAGCTTATTTCTGAACGTTTTCCACTCGGCCAGCAATCGCTTGTCGGGTGTGGCCCGCCTGATACTTAGGGTGTGGTCGTAGTAATGGTCGTCCTTCACCCAAACATAGCTGATGGTTATGCCCTCGCCATACTCTGGTTTATAGGTATAGGGGATGGTGATGAGCGAGTCGCTAATTATGGTTGTTCCCTTTTCGAGCACCTTATCACCCGAATATACGGCGTAAAGCACGTAGGCATCTTTGAGCGAAGTGCCCACTTGCACATACACGGGACGGCCATCGAGATTGAATTTCGACGACGTTTGGTAGGCCCATATCTTCGATTCAACCACAGGTCGACGATCGTTCATACTGAAAAGCACGAACTCTTGGTCAACGGTGTCGTTCTCGCAGATGGCCACCAGCCGATGCTTACCCGACGGCAAGGCAGCAGCATTGAAAGCGATGGGCGTGTTGGCCTTAACCGTTTGGACGTTCGACTCATTATCTATATAGTAGCGTACATTGCCTGGAATTTCTGCACCAGATGCGTTTCTGAAACTAAAAGCGATGCTTTTAAGGCTGTCTTTCTCGATTTTATCGGGCAAGTCGCAACTAAGCGCGGTGAGTTTGCTGCCTAGCGGCAACGACATGGAACCCAATCGGGTTTCACCGCCTTGGTCTACAACGGTGGCTGTAACCTCGAAGTTGTAGAAACTAGGGCGTTTCTTACCTGTTGGAAGGGTCAAGGGGATGCTCACACGGAAAGCTCCATCGTCATCGGTCACGGTGCTTTCACGAGCTATCTCGTTAGACGACTCGCGGTCATCACTACTCCACCACCACCAAAAAGCGGGGTTGCGCTTTATCGTATAGGTAACTTTTGCACCCTGAACAGGTACGCCAGCAAAGCTTTTGGCATGCCCTGTTACCACCACGGTGTCGCCTGGGGCATACTTCTCGTTCACCTTGGGGAAAGAAACTTCGAACGTCGGGCGTTTGTATTCCTCAACTCGGAACGACACATCGCCATTTACCTTTCCCGATGTACTTACCCTAAATGTACCAGTTAGCCCACTGGCAGGCAACGTAAACTGTGTAGAGAATTTGCCAAAGGCATCTGTAACAACCTCGTTTTCGGCTACCACTTTCCAATTGGCATCGTAAAGTTTAAGCTTTAAGCTTTGTCCTGCCGCACTTTTACGTTCTAAGTCGGGGCCACAAAGCACCCAAACACCTGCCACCTGCACGGTTTGTCCAGGGCGATAGATGCTTCGGTCGGTGTATAGGTACAACCTAGGCCTTGTTTTGTCTGGGTCGTTATAGCGGTATCGGGTGTCGTAGCTAGTTTCGTTGAAATAAACGTCGTCTTTGGTGTACACGTAAATGCCACGTAATTCGTTATCACCAAAGGCGTGTTCAAGTTCGCCGTCGGCACCACAAGTAAACAATTTCGTCTTTTCTTTCTCTTCTTCGTCATCGTAAAACCTCAGTCGCACCTTTGCATTTGGTACGGGATGCCCTGTTGTGGCGTTCAAAACGGCGATGCGCACACGGTCGTTCGGCAACTCTTGCAACACCGGAACGAGGTTGGTTACATGCAACACCACGCGGCACGTGAGTACATTCTTGTTGTCGGGGATAATCTCCAACATGTACATACCAACGGGCAGGCCTTCCAATTGCAATGAATCGTTGGTGAATGCGTAGTTTGGCATCCCCACAAACTTACGCTCACGGGTAGCGGTTGGTACGGCTTTCATCTTCTTTCGCAACTTGGCCAACACCTTAGGTTCTTCACCATCTTCATCAAAGTCGCCGTCCACGTTCAGTCGCCACACCTTCATGGTTATCGTCTTGATGTTGCGTACATTCGAAAGATACACTTGCTGGGGCTTTTGCGGCAATATCATGTGGCGCACGCGCATGTTGAAAGTGGGGTTGACACGTTCATTATAGTCATTGCGCAAGGTGTTCATGTTTTGCCATGTTCCCCATTTTGATAGGGCGTAATTGATATATTCCAGTTGTTTGTCAACGCTCACATCAGATGCAGAGCTCATCATACGAGAACGCACGATGGCCAATTCGCCCGCTTCGGGTAAGTCGGCATACATGTTAATGAAAGAATCGAGTTTATGAACGACACGCGCCTTGTAGAACAAGAATCCTTTCCCGTCATCGTCGTCTTCGTCTTCACCGTCAAAACTGAAACGACCCCCCCTGTTAAACATCATGCTAGCAACGATGCAAGCAGCCCGCCTGTTGCCTGCCTTTGCGTAAAAATCGTACAATAAGCGGTAGTTTCCTGCGGCCATACCCAGCACATGCAGCAGGTCGTTGTTGAAAATGCGCGCATCGACACCGGGCAACAGCATCGGTTCGTAGCCCTTGGCTTGCGTTTTGGCCAAGAGTTCGGGATTTTGCAACGACATGTCGAAAAACGCTTGTGCCGTTTTACCGTCCTTATCTCTCAAACTGTAATTGTTGCGATATATCTGCGCCAGAGCCGATTGGTACACGGCAGCCAAGACTGGTTCCGTATTTCTCACCGCCAGTTCCTCGGCCTCCAACCTCTTAACCTCGCCCAAAAGCGAGTCGGGAGCGATGGCCGACTGCAAAGCACCCCTACAAACGGAGGCTTTAAGCAACGCGCCGTATTGCTTATCGGCCTTAGCCTGCTTTTCAATTTGCTGCAAAACGCCCAAAGCCGTCTTAGGCAAATCTTTCGCCATTGCCACTTCATATTGTTTCCAAAGCTCGTTGTATCCATCAGCAAAAGCCGATTGACACACCATTATAAATAAGGCTAATGCCCAAAAAGCAATTTTTTTCATACGCCTTTCTGTTGTTTTAAGATCTGTTTATGATGTTCGGGGGCGGAGATACACTGCTCTGCTATCAAGTTATGCACCCCTACCGCGCCATATTCAAGTTGCGCAACGATGTGAAAACATGTTCTATGTTCACGCCGATGTTCCATTTATAGTAAAGAAGAATGGCAGTTTAGAAAGCAATTTGCGTGCTACACATCCGTACCATGCTGCTTGTAGTGGGGCTACAAGCAGCTTGTAGCGGCAGTACAAGCATCTTGTAGCGACAGTACAAGCGTCTTGTAGTGTCAGTACAAAGCACCTTGTAGCGGCAGTACAAGCACATTGTATCGACCTGCTCATGTTGTTGATAGCCGTTTAAAGGCTGTTTTTACAAAACCTGTTCTTATTTACTAAAACGATATTGTTTCACTTTTTGCTATGTCTTGTCTTTAATTGGGCATTTGTTTAGCCAAGTCGATAACGACACGTGCAGGCTTTATATGCAGCACTGATGCCGAAAGGCTAGCCAAGATGCCGCTGTTCATTATTGTCGTTGTTTACTTTACCGTTATGGTTAGGGCCTTGGTGCGTGCCATATACGCAGGGCTGTAAGCGCATTGCACGGTGCAAGTGCCCGTTGTGAATGTTCCTGGGCGATCTATATAATAGGTGTTCTCTATCACATGTGTGCCCTTTCGCATCATGTCTGTATAATAATAGGTGGCGTTGTCACGCGGCGAACGGTAGTAACCGTCGCGATAGCCCGTCAGTTGGCTTGTCGGTTCCATGCAAGCGGCGCGTTTATCTACCACCTGAACGAAGTCGTAGTCGCGGTCGGCAGCGATGGTTATGCGCACCTTTACCTTGCTACCCACCTTCAATTCGCCGTCGTACAGCAGTTCGCGCTTGATGCTTAGCCCCATCGAGGCATCGGTAATGTCGGTGGTGCGTTGCGTAAAGTGGGCGTAGACAGAACCCCACGACGTGCCAGGGGCGGTCTTGTCTACGGTGAAGGTGTTGAGGTTGGCACCCGTCATGGTGGTCTTTACGTAGCCCATGCCTGCCGAGGCGTTGGGCGTTTCGAGGCGTTTGCCGTCAACAGAGAGCTTGGCGGGCAAGTCGGCAGCGGCCTGCAACACCTGCATGTTGCCGTTGAGGAAGGCGTAAACGGCATTCACACTGTTGATGGGCGTGTCCCAAACCTGCGTGCGTTTCTGCTGCAACAGCCAACGTTTCATCTCGTCGAGGGTGGTCGTGTCGTGGGGTTCGAGGGCTTGTATGGCCTCGATGGCGGCCACCTGTGTGGGTATCTTGTAGTCGAACCAGCTGTAATAGGCCTTTCGGGTGTCGTAGTATCGGCCCATTTCTTCGGTAAACACGCTGTATTCGCGAATGCTCTGCAAATACTCCTTGCCCATCTGTGCGTAGCCGTTCTTAGCCAAGATAACGGCGGCAACGGCCTTGCCGTAGATGGTGAACGCGACAGGCTGCTTGGCCATACGACTGATGAGGAACTTGCGTTCGGCCTGCACGCCTTCATTATAGCTGTTGTCGACCAGCGAACTTACATAGAGGTAGCGCACCGCCCATTCACTTGGGAGCACGTCTTTCTCGCCTTTCTTCTCGCGTTCCTTTATCTCGGCCACTTCCTCCTTAACCGCAGTGCCCATAAATTTGAAGGCCCTTTCCAAGTTGCGGTTCATGTCGGTGCGTCCGCCCGTCAGCGTTTGCAGGCGCGTTATCATCTCGGCAACCGCCAATGTTATTGAGGGACTGCTCTTCATATCCTCGAACCAGCCCCATCCGCCATCGCGCCCTTGCAGTTGGCGCAGCTTGTTTGTGGCCGTGTTGAGGCGTAGCGCGATGCCGTTCTCGTCGAAGAAGTGAACGAGCTGTTGGCGTTGTTCGGTTTCCCGCTTGCCTTCCCACACCCAAGGTGTCTCGTTCAGCACCAGCGTTTTCAGCTCTTCGTTCTTCTCAAGCTCGCTTACCATCGAGCCTTCGCCGTTGTTTTCCTGTTTCCACAGTTCGATGGTGCGCTTTATTGCGGGAACTTGTTTGAGCATGTGGTTGGCCAGGCTGTTTACGTAGAACGAGGTTGCTAGGGATATGGCATCGCTTTCGTTGGCACTACCCATATACGGCAAAGTCTGTACCATCATCCAAGCGGGGTTGTTGGCGTATTCGATGATGAGTCGGTTGTCGGGCCTGTTCACGGCGAAAAGCTTGCGCAGGTCGATGTTCAGCGTGCCCGGGCGATGCAGCGTAAAGGCCTTCGAGTTGGTAACAAGCTCGGTATCGCCCAGCAGGGGCAGGTAGTGCTGTTCGCCGTCGCTAAACCCTTTGCCCGTAACCGATATGCGGCATATCCACACACGTACGCCGGCGGCGTAGAACTTTGTACCCTCTTGCAAGTTGAGTGGGAAACTAACGTTGGTGGTTTGACCAGCACTCACCGTGCAAGTTCTCGTGTCGGTATAGAATGTTTTGCCTGTTTCGGGGTCTACCATCTCAATCAATGCCGTCCCCGTTAACGCCTTATCAGTCGTATTAATTACGCGGGCGGTTATCCAACCCTTGTCGCCCAGCCGCATAAAGCGCGGCATGTTGGGCTGTACCATCATCTTCTTTGAGGCCACGGCCTCGTTTTCCACCAGCACGTTGTTCATATCCTTGTCGGTGGCCAAGCCCATAAAGCGCCAGGTGGTGACACTTTCGGGCAGCGTAAACTTGATGGCCACGTCGCCATTGGCATCGGAAGTGAGGGCGGGATAGAAGAAAGCCGTCTCGTTAAGGTTCTCGCGGATGCTGGGCTTGTCGACATTATCAGCTACTACCTCCTCATCAGTATTGTCAGCATAGCCTTTGTCCTTGCCAGCCTCCATAACTTCAAGTCTTTCGTCTTCCGCACGAACGTCTGCCACAGAGGATAAAGCTTCGATGCTCTTTAATTCATTGTCGCGTTTCAAAACAGGCGGAGTAAATTTAACGTTTCCGCTCTCCTTCAACTCATCTTCACCTATCACCTCAGCATAACTTAGTCCGTCTAGATAGTCAAAGGCATCATTATGCCTGAAACAAGCTTTTGAAAAACGGTAAAACCTAAACGAAGGAGTGGGCAGCAAGCGCATTGGCCGAGAACCCGAAAGCTCTACTGAGTCTGTGTTCCAAATCCATTGCCAATTAACAGAGGGGGTATTGAAATTATATCCCAAATCAAGTCCCCATTGATGTCCCTTTATTCTTTCGAGCGACTTATCATAGAGTGTGGCCATCAGTTGGGCGTTGGCAGGCTCGCCATTGGGGTGTTTCAGGTTCAGTGTCCACTCTTCTGTTTGCCCTGGCGTAAGCCTATCTCTAAACGTTTTCCATTCGGCCAGCAAGCGTTTGTCGGGCCTGGCTCTTACTATTGACATATTACAGTCGTAGCATTCATCGTCTTTCACCCAAACATAGCTAATCGTTATGCCGTCGCCATATTCGGGTTTGTAGGTATAAGGGATGGTGATGAGCGAATCACTGATTATGGTTGTACCCTCTTCAAGAACCTTATCGCCCGAATAGATGGCGTAAAGCACATAGGTATCTTTCAACGATGTGCCCACTTGCACATACACGGGCTTGTTGTCGAGATTAAAACTTGATGCCGACTGATACGACCATATCTTCGACTCCACCACAGGACGGCGATCGTTCATGCTGAAAAGCACAAACTCGCGGTCGAGCGTGTCGTTTTCGCAAATGGCCACCAAGCGGTGTTTGCCTACGGACAGGGCGGCAGCATCGAATGGAATGGGCGTGTTGGCCATAACCGTTTGGGCGTTGCTCTCCTTATCTATATAATAGCGCACGTTGCCAGGGATTTCCGCGCCAGTGCCATTCCTTACGTTAAACAGCAACGTTTTAACACTGTCTTTCTCTATTTTGTTAGGCAGATCGCACGTCACCGAAACGGACTTGTAGCCCAACGGCAGGCTTATCGCACACGAATGCGTTTCTCCGCCTTGGTCTACAACTGTGGCTGTCACCCTGAAAGAAAAATAGGCACATTCCCATTTAAAGTAGGGAAGTTGCATAGGAACCCTCACGCTAAACATCCCTTCACTATCGGTAACTGTGCTATCATTGTCCGCCTCAGCCATATCTTCTTCAACGTCGCAGTTTTGATAGCACCAAAATACAGGGATACGCCTTATCGTGTAGTACACTTTCGCCCCCTGAACAGGCGCACCGGCGAAACCCTGTGCATGCCCTTTAACAACCAAGGTGTCGCCCAGAGCATACTTTTCTTTCATTTCGGCAAAGTTCACGTCAAACGTTGGACGTTTATATTCTTCCACCCTGAATGTTGTGCTGGTATAGTAATTTCCTTTTAACCTTATCGTGAAGTTACCCGTAAGGCCAGCTTTGGGTAAGGTAAATTGCGTGGCGATTTTGCCAAAGGCATCGGTAACAGCCTCACGCTGCCCCAATTCTTTCCCATTGGCATCATAAAGTATCAGCACAACTTTCCTTCCTGCTACGCTTTTACGTTCTAAGTCGGGACCGCCACAAGCCGAAATGCCAGCCACTTGTACAATTTGCCCTGGACGATAGATACTCCTATCGGTATAAATAAACAGCGATGGCAGTCTTCTACCGTAGTTCCCTTCAAGATAAAAACCAGACCAACTATCTCTGCAAGCATACACGTCGGTTGGTGTATAGGGGAAAATCTCCTCTAAATTTTCATTATATCCCAAACGGCACACCACTTCGCCATTGGCTTTACAGGCCAGAGTCTCAACCCGCGACTTGTAGTCCGCTAGGTCTTTAATTGTCGCCTCCACTTTGGCATTGGGCATAGGATGCCCCGTGGTTGCATTCAATACGGCGATGCGCACTTGATTTCCGGGTTGTTCCTGCATCACGGCTGTAACATTGGTTACAAACAACAGCGAGCGTTGCACTGGCACTTCCTTGTTGCTGGGAACAAACTCTAACATGTATGCCCCAATGGGCAAACCTTCCAACTGTACCGAATCGTTCGAGAACTGGTACACACTCTTGCCCACAAACTTACATTCTCTTGTGGCCGAAGGCACCGCCTTCATCGTCTTCCTAAGCCTTTGCAACACTTGCGGTTTGTTTATATCTCCTTCAAAACGCCCGTTTATGTTTAGTCGCCACACCTTCATGGTGATGCTTGGGAGGTTGCGTACATTAGAGAAATGTACCTTTAAGGGCTTTTTCGGCAATATAAGCTGCCTAGAAGCAACTTCGAATGTAGGATTAGATGCCGTCTTCAAACCGTTGCGCAACACGTTCATCCGTTTCCACGAGCCCCACTTAGACAAGGCATAATCGATATATCTCAGAACCTCGCTCTTTTTCACCTTCTCTGAGTCGTACATTAAGCTGTAACGATAGATGGCCAATTCGGCAACTTCGGGCAGGTCGGCATATACGTTCATCAGCGAATCGAGCTTACGAACGATGGGTAACTCATTAAATTTGCATGTGTCCTCTTCCTCTTTTTCCTCGTTCACGCTATCCGCAAAGTTGGTTTCCGTCTCTTCCAACATCAATCTAGCCAGCAGGCAAGCTGCTCGCCTATTTCCTACCTTCTCGTAATAGCGATACAACAAGGCGTACTCACCAGCAGCAAGCCCCAGCACATGCAACAGGTCGTTATTAAAGACATGGCTATCCATGCCAGGAACCAGCAGGGGTTCGTACCCCTTAGCCGATGTCTTGGCCAATAGTTCGGGATGTTTAACCGACAAACTGAAATAGGTTCTGGACTTACTGCCGTCACCATCTTTTAGTTCGTCGTACACATTATATAGCTGCCCCAAGGCCGACTGGTACACGGCTGCCAACACCGGCTTTTTATCTCGCACGGCCAGTTCGGCCGCCTCTATTCGCCTTACCTCGCCTTCGAGCGAGTCGGGAGAGATGCTCACCATCACTTGTCCCTTGCAAAAAACGGCTTTAAGCATCGAGCCATATTGCTTTTCGGCCCTTGCCCTCTTTTCAATCTGCTGCAAAACGCCCATAGCCGTCCGTGGCAAGTCTTTCTTCCTTGCCACATTGTACTGTTTCCACAATGCATCGTAATTGTCGGCAAAAACAGTTTGACATACCATTATTAATAAGGATAATGCCAATAAAACAGCTTTTCTCATACGCTATTGTTATATATTAAGGCGAGGTTAATTAAGTTCGGGACGCAAGGTTGTGCAACTCTCCGACATGCAAACAAAGCTCGGCCATGCCTGTTTCTAACTCGCGCAACTAATGCAAAAGTAAAAAAATATCTCTGAAAAGCAAAACTTTACTTCCTCGTTTTTATGCCTTTAACGAATAATATGGATGTTGCGGCACGTTTTCGTAATTAAATAACTAACTTTGCCTGACAGAAAAAGATAAACAATAAGAAATATGAAGCGTTTAAACTATCTTCTTATCAGCGCATTGGCAGCCCTCATGTTGGCCTGCGGAACATCCAGCCGAGTGCCCATCACGGGGCGCAAACACTCGCTGCTCGTATCAGATGCGCAAATACTTAGCCTCAGCAAGCAAGAATATTCTAAGTTCCTGAAGAGTTCCAAACTATCAACCAATGCCGCAAACACGGCTATGGTGAAACGCGTTGGCCAACGATTGGCGAACGCCGTGGAAACCTATCTGGTGAACAACGGCTACCAAGACGAGATAAAGAACTTTGAATGGGAGTTTAACCTCGTGGCCGACAATCATGTAAATGCCTTCTGCATGCCTGGCGGAAAGATTGTGGTTTTCGAGGGATTGCTGCCTGTAACCCAAAACGAAGGCTCGTTGGCCATCGTGTTGGGCCACGAGATTGCACACGCCGTTGCCAAACATTCGGCCGAACAGATGTCGAAGAAGATGCGCCAAGCCTACGGCACACAGATTGGCGGCAGCATACTTGGAGCTATCGGCGGCGAGACGGTGGGCGGACTGGCGCAGGTGGCGGCAGGACAATACTTCTCGTTTATGAACCTGAAATACTCGCGCGACAACGAGTCGGAGGCCGACCACATGGGGCTTATCTTCGCAGCTATGGCCGGTTACGACCCCTCGGTGGCTGTGGGCTTTTGGCAACGCATGGCCGCAAAGTCGGGTGGCGGAAACAGTTCCGACATTTTTAGCGACCACCCCTCGGATGCGAAGCGCATCGCTGCCATACAAAAACTGCTGCCCGAAGCCATGAGTTACTACAAGGCCTCTGGCAACGCGCACACCAACACCCCCGCAACAACGAACACAAAGCCAGCCAACACACAACCCACCAACAAGAACAAGGGTTCGAAAGGCGTGTCGGCCTCTGGCTTATATCGAAACTCTAAGCGCAAATAGCGTAACAAAAAGAACATGCCGAACGAAGAAATGAAGAAGTTTTGCCTCGACCTCGACGTCGTGGCCGTTGAGCGGCTGAATGCCCGCTACGTGCTTATCAGGCTCACCCACGCCCAACCTTTGCCCCTGATGAAACCTGGGCAATTTGTTGAAGTGCGGGTAGACCACTCGCCACAAACCTTTCTGCGACGTCCCATCTCCATCAACTACGTAGACATACAGCGCAACGAGATGGGGCTGTTGGTGGCCACTGTGGGGCACGGCACACGCCAAATGGCCTTGTTAAAGGCCGGCGACACGCTTAATTGCGTGTTTCCTTTGGGCAATCCTTTCACCCTTCCCACATCGCCCGATGAGCGTTTCTTGCTCGTTGGCGGCGGCGTGGGCGTAGCACCGATGCTCTTCCTGGGGCAAAAAATCAAGGAAATGGGCGCACAACCCACATTTTTGCTAGGCGCGCGCACGGCAGCCGACTTGCAGGAAATGGACATCTTTGAACGTACGGGGCGCGTACTCGTCACCACCGAAGATGGGTCGGCTGGCGAAAAAGGTTTCGTTACCAACCACTCGGTGCTGCAAAATGAGACGTTCGACATGATTTCCACCTGCGGACCCAAGCCCATGATGATGGCCGTGGCACGTTATGCGCGCGAAAAAGGCACGGCATGCGAGGTGTCGCTCGAAAACTTAATGGCCTGCGGCATTGGCGCATGCCTCTGTTGTGTGGAGAAAACAGTAGACGGAAATCTCTGCGCATGTAAAGAAGGACCTGTGTTTAACATTCAAAAACTGCTTTGGTAATGGCCATTCTCAATACGAATATCGGCAATTTGTCGATGAAGAACCCCGTGATGACTGCCTCTGGCACCTTCGGTTATGGCTTGGAGTTCGAAGACTTTGTGCCGCTTGACGGCATCGGCGGCATTATTGTAAAAGGAACAACCTTGCATCCACGACAAGGTAACGACTATCCGCGCATGGCCGAAACGCCACAAGGCATGCTAAACTGTGTGGGATTGCAGAACAAAGGCGTTGACTACTTCGCCGAACACATCTATCCCAAAATCAAGGACATTGACACACGCATGATTGTGAACGTGAGTGGCAACACACCCGAAGACTATGCAGAGTGTGCCGCACGTATAGATGCACTCGAAAACATACCTGCCATTGAGCTGAACATTTCGTGTCCCAACGTGAAAGAGGGGGGAATGGCCTTCGGAACAACTTGTGCTGGGGCTGCTAGCGTGGTGCGCGCGGTGCGTGCACGCTACGGCAAAACGCTTATTGTGAAACTTTCGCCCAACGTTACCGACGTAACGGAGATTGCACGAGCAGTTGAGGCAGAGGGTGCCGACAGCGTTTCGCTCATCAACACGCTTATGGGTATGGCTATTGACATCGAACGGCGGCAGTCGGTTTTAAGCATCAACACGGGCGGTTTAAGTGGCCCTGCCGTTAAGCCTGTGGCCTTGCGCATGGTGTGGCAGGTAGCAAAGGCGGTGAAGATACCGATCATCGGGTTGGGCGGAATATGCAATGCAACCGATGCCATCGAGTTTATCATGGCTGGCGCATCGGCCATTCAGATTGGCACCGCCAACTTCCTCAACCCTACCGTTACCATAAAGGTACGCGATGGCATAAACCAATGGCTAGACAATCATGGTGTTAAAGACATCAAAGAGATTGTTGGGGCGGTTGGATAAACTGTTTTATGGGCGCATTGAAGTTTCCGTTTCAGCTTTAAGCCGCTTATAAAGCAACGGTAATTGCCTGCACCTTAACGCGCGCACATCCTTATATAAACAAGCAATAGGCTTTCGTCCATATACAACGAAACACATCCGTTGCGTTAGCTAGGGTATAGCAGTTGGTGCGATAGGCGCTTTGGTCGCACGCCAACTATTACAAGCCGTTTTACATTGCTGTCTGATAAAAGTCATTTCCCAAACACAGTGTGTTTCTTTTATCAGACAGCAATGAGAATGTTTCAATTACTTTTATCTCAAAACAACAAAAGATGGGAACCAATTACAGCATCACCGAACAATTCGGCGCCAACCTCGCCGAATTGCTAGCCGAGAAAATCTGCAAGGTCTACCATGAGTTCGACACTGTCCACTTTATACAAGACACCGCCAACAAAACCATCGGACAGAGTTACACCCAGCGCGTGGCAACCCTTGCCGAACTATTAAAAATCTATCTCCCAGCAGACTATGATAAAGCTTTACCCATTCTGATGGCAATCTTGGGCGAAGAAAACCCCAACGAAACAGGGATGTTTACCCACTATTATTGGATTTTGCCCATCGGGAAGTTTGTGCAAGAGTACGGCATCGAGCATTTCGACCGCTCAATGAAAGCTATTGAAGAAATAACCAAGAGAAATACGGGCGAGTATGCCGTTAGGCCATACATCAGAAAATATCCAGAAGCCTCGGTCAAAATCATCGAGCAATGGGCAAAATCGCCCAACTTCCACTTGCGCAGACTGGCTAGCGAAGGGCTCCGTCCTAAATTGCCTTGGGCAAGTAAGTTGGATACGTTTATTGAAAACCCCGCACCTGTGTTCCAAATATTGGAGTTACTAAAAGAAGACGAAATTGTTTTCGTGAAGAAATCGGTTGCCAACCATCTTACCGATTGGCTCAAAGTAAACGGAACTGCGGTCTTACCGCTCATTGAACGCTGGCAAAGCTCCGAGAATCCACACACCCAATGGATAATTAAAAGAGCCACGCGCAAGATACAATAAAATCTTTTCGACTTTGCGCTCTTTCTTGTCTTCATAAATAGAACTTGTATGAATGTACGATTCTCTTGCGTATCGTAATGCCGTCCACATGTTTTATGCTGGGGAATAGCTTACGAAATTCCCACGATGCGCACCAACCGCTTTCCACATAGAACCAACATCCCCCATTCTGCAAGCCGGTGGGATAGGCAGTAGAGCCTTTCATGATTATTCTATTTTCTCTCTTCATAATTCTTCCTCAACCACTTTATAAATTAACACAGCCTTGACTTTTTGTCTCCACACCCAAATTTGTAATCCTATTGTTTCAAAATCATAAACGTGTTGATTTTGTCCCCTTCCATTAACTAATAAATATATTTGCTCATAATTACTGGGAAGGATGTGGATAGCGGATAATAATTCCTGAAACGGCAAGCCGATTAATTCTACTCCCTGATAAAGGCAAGAAGAAGCACACCGAATCGTATTGATATTTCCATCATTATCGCACCAAATGCCTATTTCATCGTCATAAAAATAATATGAACTATTTGTAAATGTCGATTCATTGTAAAACCTTTTTGTATGGTTCTTATATAAATAATTTGAAATATTAGAATCGAGAATAAAATCGTTATATGCTGTATTTAGAATTAAGCCCCTTGTATCCATTATATTACTTTTTATTTCCTTCACAATGTTCCTCACAACGCTGTTTCAAGTAGTGCCCTTAAAAGTGTGTAAGCCTCCTCATCTTTGCATTTAAAACCAACAAAAAGAAGAAACAATGGACCTTACAGATTCAGAATTTTAGGAAACTGGAACCGTCTTGACTTTTAATATTGTCTCGATGAATTGAAAGGTGTCTGTTATCTTTGTGATACCAACACAAGACAAACATTCTTCTCACTTACGAAGTGTAGGACAAATCAAACCACTGGCTTAGAAACTCACAAAAAACCAACAACTACCGAAGGAATCAACCCACAAGCTCATCAACTTACTAACTCATCAGCTTACAAGCTCATCAACCCACAAACTCATCAACTCACAAGCTTATCAACCCACAAACTCATCAACTCACAAGCTCATCAACTCACAAGCTCACAAAGTCTCCAACACAAAACCTTAAATTGTTATTTTTTAATTTACAAAGTTACTCCAAATTTCGCTCCATTCTAGCGAAAAATTAGGCCATAAAGTAGGTTTTTTACTCCTATTTCTAACCTTTCACCTCTTTCACTTTGTCCATTTTCAAGAATAAAGCCTGCATTTTGCACCATTTTGCCTTTCTAGTTTGGTCGGCAGCTCATTATTTTTTACGCCCAATTACCTGCTTTTAGCCCCTAAAAAACCACTTTTTAATGACCATTTTGCCCCTTTAAGCCATGTTTTTCATGGCTCGAAAAGGTTTTGTATACACCATTTCAGCGTATATTTATGCTTATCACCTCGCATTTAGCGGCATTTTGCCTTGCGTTTAGCATCAAAACACGTTGCATTTAGCATCAAAACGCGTTGCATTTAGCACCAAGACACACTGCGTTTAGCACCAAAATGCACTCTATTTAGCACCAAAATGCACTGCATTTAGCGGCAAATAGCCCAAAGTATGGTGTAAATCGCGGTTTTATGCAATGCGTATTCACTTTGCAGGTGTTTGCAACTAACCCCTTGTTGCCTTAAAACAAACCTTCGCGAGAATCGATTTTTTGCGGCAAGGTGGGCGATTGATGGACGAAAAGGGCACTCAGAATGTTAAAATTCTCACTAAAAACTAGACAAAAAAAACATTCTGGGGCGTTAAGAGATTATAGGTTTGTGAGGTTGTAAGTTGGTGAGGTTATAAGTTAATAAGTTTGTGAGTTGGTGAGTTTTATAAGTTAGGGAAGTTATAATGTGGGGAGTTTGGGAGTTCATGAGTTTTTTAGTTGGTGAGGTTTATAAGTTGGTGAGGTTGTAAGGTGGTTAGTTCATAAGTTAATAAGGTTTTGAGTTCATGAGTTTTATAAGTTGGTGAGTTTGTAAGGTGGTTAGTTCATAACTCTTAAACTTTTAAACCCATGAACTCGCAAACTCATTAACTTATAAACTCATCAACTCAAAAACTCACAACCTCACCACCTTATAACCTCACAAACTCAGCCATTCAAAGGGTCAAAACCTTAGTGTATCTTGAAGAGTTCTTTAATTCCGCCCAGGCTACCCAGTAGGTTAGTAGCCTCGTAAGGCAGGTAAACCGTCTTGGTTTGGTTGCCTTGTGCCAACTCTTGCATCATGGCGATGTACTTTTGTGCAAGCAGATAGTTGGCCGGATTGGTGCTCTGCCCAACTGCATCGGTAATCTTTTGAATGGCTATTGCCTCGGCCTCGGCCTTGCGAATGCGTGCTTGCGCCTCACCTTCGGCATAGAGAATGGCCTGCTGCTTGACAGCCTCAGCGCGGTTAATGGTAGAGGTCTTTTCACCTTCCGACTGCAAAATCACGGCTTGTTTTTCACCCTCACTGGTAAGAATGGTGGCGCGCTTGTTACGTTCGGCTTGCATCTGTTTCTCCATTGCCTGCAAAACGCTCGATGGCGGGATGATGTCTTGCAGCTCAACGCGGTTCACCTTGATACCCCACTTGTTGGTTGCATCGTCTAACACCGAGCGAAGTTTGGTGTTGATGGTGTCGCGCGAGGTGAGCGTTTGGTCCAATTCCATTTCACCGATGATGTTACGCAGCGTGGTTTGAGTAAGTTTCTCAATGGCGTTGGGCAAGTTGTCAATCTCGTAAACGGCCTTAAAGGGGTCCACTATTTGGAAGTAGAGCAAGGCATTGATTTGCATTTGGATGTTATCCTTGGTGATAACGTTCTGCTTGTCGAAGTCGTACACTTGCTCACGAAGGTCGATTGTGTTCGAATACGAGTAGCGGCGATTGGCCATTCTTACGATGTTTTTCGCTTTATCCACAAAGGGTATGATGATGTTGACACCTGGTTTGAGGATTGCTCGAAACTTACCCAAGCGTTCGATGATTTTCGTTTCCGACTGGGGTATAATAACAAGCGACTTCTTAACGAAGACAATGGCCAGCAATATTGCGGCGATAATTAAATAAGTTCCTAGATATTCCATTATTGATTATTGTTTTTGGTGTTATTCAATTTAGGTGTTTACTACGGATAATCTACGCCTAAGACATCGTCCTGGGCACGATTACAACGAAGAAATTAGCCACGGTCTTGGCCTACAAAAACCATTTGAGCACCCGCTTAACGCATGCGCCCATAGCTACACATAACGGCCAAAGATTGTTTCAGACACGTTCAACCGTGGCGATGATGCTTTCCATCTTAACGATGCGCACCTTCTCTCCTATCTTAATAAGCGACCCGTCGGCCGAAACGGCGCGCCATTCATCGCCGTCTACCTTTACATAGCCGCTGTGTTGTGGCTGCACTTCTTCTATCACCACGCCCACGCGCCCTTCAAGCGCATCGGCATTGCTCTTTCGTTCCTCCTCATCGCGGTGCAGATATTTCATCACCACAGGCCTAACGGCGAAGATGGATAAGATTGAAAAGAAGGCGAAACAAACCACTTGGCCCCAAAAAGGGAAACCAAGCCAGCAGCCTACCATTGACGAAAGGGCGCCAATAGCGAAACAAAGGATGTAAAACGTGCCAGAGGCCATTTCTATTATCAGGCATAACAGGCTTATTAGCAGCCAAAATAGCCATTGATTTGAAGTGAGGTATTCGAACATCTTTGCGGTATATTGATTGTGTTTCCAAAGTTAGACAATATTTGTCAAACTGCAAAATAATTGTGATAATTATTGAATTCAGCTTTGGGGAGCGTACATAAGCGCGTGCTTTTCATCATGAGAAACAGACAAATTAACACGTAGAAATGGAATACAACCAACCATTCACCACTTTCAACATTTCTTTCTACAACCATTTTCAACTCACAGGACACAGCAATTATAAAACATATCAAAAGTGAACGACAGCCACCAATACAACTATCAAATTAACACCACGCAAGCCAAACACACCATTAGAAAGAAAGGTAATTAGGCATTAGCCTATACAACATGTATCTTTCACCCCAGAAAGAATTAACCATTATATCCTTTAATTTGACCAAACGAATGAAAAAAAAACAAAATATAAAGCAGAATAATCACGTTTTGCAAAGATTTTATCGCTTTATTGTTAATTTTGGATGCAGAAATATTATTCATCCACAAAATCAAATTAACTATGAATAGACTTAACGCTATCAAAAAAACGCTAATTGTAGGCATAGTATTATGGCTAACCATGCCACAAATTGCACACGCAAGAGGTAGGATTCCTGTCGGGACACGCGACGTTATCGACATTGTTTACAACATCCCAGCATCAGACAGCATCATTATCGACGGCAAAAAGGTGAACTTGGCACGTATGCACAAGGAGTTTAACATTGCCTACATCTTGCCCCTATGGGTAACGGAAGAGCCTAAACTTGTGCTATACGATGCTCCAACGGAAACCTATTACGAAATGACGACCGAAAAATCGCAGGCATTTTTGAAAGAGTATATGAAGGAAAAGAAGCTCGATGAGGCCAGCTTGTTGAAACTAGGTTTCTATACACGCTACGGCGGAAAGCTGGTTTTGTTGCCCATTGTGGCCCTAATGATTTGGGGAGCGATACCTTCGCGCAAGAAAGACGAGAAGATAGAACCAACTAAACTATAATTTCAAAGCAATGCAAACATCTCAGATTATCATCATGGCCGTTGTTGTGGTGGCCGCCCTAGTTATCAGTCAAGTGTACAAACGCTTCGTTAGCCAAAAGGCATTAGACCCCGCACAGGCCGACAGTGAGGCACAAAAATTAAGCGACAACGACCTTAACGTCCTTATCAATTCCGACTTTGGCGTGTGCATTCAACACCTAGACGACAAGAACGTGTTGGGCGCAAACTACATCTACCACTTGCCCGACATGAAGGAGCACATGAAGAACGCCGGGAAGGACGTGCTGAAAAGTGCGCTTACACTGGGAACGGTGAAATACACCACCGTACAAGTGCCCATGCCTTTGCTGCTTACAGCAGACGGCCTGCACCTCTTCGAACTGGATGTTGAGGGAAAGGTGAAGCGACACTTGATGTTCGACAACGCCCGGATGGAGAAAGCTACGCTCACGCCCTTTGCCAACGACCGCGTTCCAAAAGAACTGGGTGACAGCGCAAAGTTCTATAAACTGCAAGTGCCTAGCGAAGACGGGGTACGTGAAATAACGCTCTGCTCCGTACTTTACCCCACACAAGAGTATTACATGAGATACAACAAGTATCGCCGACTGTTGGCTTACGCTGTCGGTAAGAAATTCTTTAAAGCTCTAGAAGAAAAGTATCCGAACTTAAAGGCGTAGAAAAAGAGGGATTAACAAGTTTGCAGGTTGACGAGTTGACAAGCTGACGAGTTGACAAGAAGATGGGTGTACCTGTTTATAAGCGGACAAGTAAACCTGTTGACGAGTTAACAATTTAACGGTTTGACGAACTAACAAGTTAACGAGCAAACACCCAATCTCGCCCAATGAAAACGGGTTGACAAGGTAACATACAGCCTTGCCAACCCGTTTTCATTGGGCATCAACGCCAAACTTGGCCCCTGCCATGGCCAAATTATCCATCAACACCATCGCTGCCATCGCCTCGACGATGGGCACGGCACGCGGAACAACGCACGAGTCATGTCGCCCACGAGCTGCAAAAGTGGTGGGCGTTCCGTCTAGTTCAATGGTGTCTTGCTCCATTAGCACCGTGGCAACAGGCTTAAACGCCACGCGAAAAAAGATGTCTTGGCCATTGCTTATGCCCCCTTGGATGCCTCCACTATGGTTGGTAAGCGTAGAAACCTGACCTTCTTCGGCCACGAAAACATCGTTAACCTCACTGCCTTTACACCTAACCAAGTCGAAACCATCGCCAATTTCAAAACCCTTTGCGGCGTTAATGCTCAGCATGGCATACCCCAATCGGGCGTGAAGCTTGTCAAATTCGGGCTCGCCAACCCCCACAGGACAACCCTTCATCACGCATGTAACCACGCCGCCAATGGTGTCGCCCGCGTTCTTCGTATCCAAAATAAGTTGCGCCATGCGCTTGGCCACCTCCTCATCGGGGCATCGCACGTCGTTGTTTTCTGTGTTCGCAAGGTCATACAGGCGATAATCCTTGTTCAAAACGATGTCGCCCACCTGCGACACGTAGGCCAAAATGGTTATACCCATTTGTCTAAGTGCCAGCTTTGCCAATGCTCCGCCCACCACACGCGCCAAAGTAATGCGAGCCGACGAGCGTCCACCGCCTCGATGGTCGCGCAATCCGTACTTATTATAATAGGTGTAGTCGGCATGCGACGGACGGAAAAGCCCACGCATGTTGTCGTAGTCTTTCGATTGCTGATTAGCGTTTCGTACGGTAAAGCCAATGGGCGTGCCAGTGCTTTTTCCTTCAAACACACCACTAAGCAATTCCACTTGGTCGGACTCGTTGCGGCTCGTGGTAAGCTTACTCTGGCCAGGCCTACGCCTATTAAGCTCCGACTGGATAAAGTCTAAGTCGATGTCAATACCTGCCGGCATGCCGTCTACCACGCCTCCGATGGCTGGCCCATGACTTTCGCCAAAGGTGGTAAGGGCGAAAAGGTTTCCAAATGTGTTGCGCATAATTGTGAGGGGTAAACAGTTAAAGCAATAATGGCGAACACACAACCGCGCCAAACGCAGTTATGATGTGTTCGCCATTGTATATATAATATCTGTGTATCTATACAACGAAGGGTTTAATGGTGCCCACAACCACCGCCATGATGGCCATTACCATGACCACAGCAGCCACCATGATGGCCATGTTCGTGGCCATCGCCTTCTTCATCGCCATGATTGTGCCCGCAACCACAACCTCCGCAGCCGCCTTCGCCACTGATATGGTTCAGCATTTGCTGCACTTCCTCGTTCGTAGCCTCGCGGTTCTCAACGATTTCGCCCTTAAACAGCAAGTCAAGCCCTGCAAGCGGATGGTTCAAGTCCATCTTCACCGTGTCTTCCGTCACATCAATCACACGACCCGTAAAGCGGTTTCCGTCTTCGTTTTGCAACGGAACAACGGCATCTTTGTAGATATTGTCGTGGTCGAAGTGTCCATTGATGGTGAATATCTCCTTGTTCAAGTCGATAACGCGCTCCTCAACACGTTCGCCATAAGCCTCTTCGCATTCGATGTTCAGCGTAAACTGCTCGCCCTTAGGCAAGTCTTCCACACCGTTTTCGAAAGCGTCGAGGGTGATGCCAAAGCCCGTAATAAACACAAAAGGGCGGTCGGCAGGCGCCTCTTCGATAAGCGTTTCCTTGCCGTCGGCCAGCGAATAAAGCTTATAAGCCACGGCGATAAACTTGTTGTTTTCTTTTTCCATTGTCATATTTCGTTTTTATCTTTTCCTTGCAATAATGATGCCAATGCGCGTTATGCCACAATTAGCAACCCCACGCACGCGGCATTACATGCAAAGTTACGAAAAACTTTCCGTATATATAGCCTATTCCGCAAATTCCCTGCCACTTAACCCTATTGCGTTCTCGCGCCATTCTTTGTTGTTTTACCATCCTATGGGCATCTTCAGCTTGCATTCTCAGTCACATAATCCACAAAGTCCCTTCCAAAGAATAAGCGAAATTTCCCAAAATAAAGTCTAAAACTCCATTAAAGTCAATTTTAATCATCCGCCACATGCAATCTCCATTATTTTCCGTAACTTTGCTTTCGCTAGGCCAACACGCACCATGAAAATGGCTGTTTCAGCCTTAGGCCTTGCCACTTTAACTTCAAAACACTGCAACGAACGATGAAAAAGATATTGACATACGCCATATTCGCCCCCCTGTACGCGCTACATGCCAGCGCACAACGCCCTGCTTATGCCAAGATGTCGGGCGAATTGCGCCAGCTATACATAGAAAGCCAAGCCGAACGGCAGGCAGCCACTCGCTCAAACCAGTCCGACAGCCGCACCGTATGTGCCTTTGTGCGCATTAGCAGCAACGCCGAGGCCGTGTTTAAAGCCCACGGCTGCAAGCCGTTAGCGCAGTTTGGCAACATCCACATCGTGAACATCCCCCTCAATCAGCTGGCCAAGTTGTCGCAATCCAAATGGGTTAGTCGCATCGAAATGGGCCACAGCAACAGCATTTTGATGGACACCACGGCCAAAGTGCTAAACGCATGGCCCGCATATCAAAGCCAATCGCTGCCACAAGCCTACACGGGCAAGGGCGTGGTGGTGGGCATTCAGGACATCGGGTTCGACCTTACGCACCCCAATTTCTGCGACTCTACGGGCCGAACACTACGCATCAAGGCCCTATGGGACCAACTTTCAACCGACACCATCGGCACAAACCTACCCGTTGGGCGCGACTACACCACACCCAACGCCCTCCTCAGCCTGCGCCACACACGCGACGGCAAACAAGAAACGCATGGCACACACACCTTGGGCATTGCAGCAGGCAGTGGCTTTAAAAGCCCTTACCACGGCATGGCATGGGAAAGCGACATCTGCCTAGTGGCAAACCTAACCAGCGAAAACAAAAACCTGGTAGACAAAAAAGACCTATATAAATATACCACAGCGACGGATGCGTTGGGCTTTAAATACATCTTCGACTATGCCAAACGCCACAACCAACCCTGTGTGGCATCGTTTAGCGAGGGCTCTAACTTTCGTTTCGACAGCGACACGCAACTCTACCATGCCGTCCTAGACAGCCTTCAAGGTCCGGGGCGCATCATCGTGGCCTCGGCTGGCAACGAAGGCGGACGAGCAAGCTACCTTAGAAAGCCTCTGGGAACCGACTCGGCAGGCACATTCATCAAGGATTCTAACGGCCGAATAGGCGTTTCGGCCAAAAGCAAAGCGCATTTTTTGCTTAGATTGAGGTTTCATCGCGTGGGCACATTAACCACATACGACATCGACACGCGTGCATTAGTGGCCGCCAAAGACTCGC
>ERZ773059.248-NODE-248-length-30334-cov-4.976023_pt1 | contig 30334 bp, 26 predicted proteins | sample MGYA00580514_ERZ773059 | MGnify/ENA primary metagenome ERZ773059 (study PRJEB29015, sample SAMEA2737981) | human oral metagenome | biome: human oral; feature: human-associated habitat; material: dental | place: China | collected 2056 ...
TCGTCCGAGTCTTTTCCGCACTCGCGCATGCGCTCGCTGTGCCCACATGCGCTTCCCAACTCCCGCACCATCCTCTTCCCGCAGGAAACAACGTCCCGTGCAGGGCACGCCGGGACCCGGTGACACGCAGCCCCCGTTACCGCAGGAAACACGCTCGCGTGAACTGCAAGGCGACGAAACAGCGCGGCCAATGGTTAGACTTCCGTTGTGACCAGCTCAGAAAAAACCTCACCCGAATCGCTGGATCCGATCGCGGGGCCCAGTCCGGAGGCAGTGCCAGGCGCCGAACCTGAGTCCGACCTCCACCAAACCGGCTCCGACCGAGAAACGGAGCCCGCCCGCCAAACCGGCTCCGGCCAAGAAACGGAGCCCGCCCGCCAAACCGGCTCCGGCCAAGAAACGCAGCCCGACCACCAAACCGGCTCCGATCCAGCCGCCGAGCCCAATCTCGAGTCGCATCCCGATCCGGAGGCGGAGCCGGACGCAGAATCGTGCGCCGGGCCCGAATCGCAGGTTCCGCAGCAATCGGCCGGGCCTTCAAAGGACGGAACTCCCGTCGCAGCGGTCGCCCCCTCGAGGGCAGCGGCCCATATTCTCGCCTGGTCGATAGCCGCGCTCTCGGCCTTCGCCTACATTCTCTACTCGCAGTTGCAATGGAGGACTTTCGCGACGCCGTCGTGGGATCTGGGAATCTTCACCGAGCTCGCCAAGCAGTACTCCCAATTCGACGCGCCGACGGTGGACATCAAGGGGCCCGAATTCAATCTGCTCGGAGACCACTTCCACCCGCTGCTCGTCCTGCTGGGCCCCGTATACAAACTGTTTCCCTCGGGGCTGACCCTGCTCGTCCTCCAAGACCTGCTGTTCGCCCTCGGCTCGGTCCCGATAACGCTTCTGGCGGTCAAACGGCTGGGAAAGAGCCTCGGGGCGGTCGTCGGAATCGGCTACGCGATGAGCTGGGGCCTGTGGAGTGCGGTCGAATCGCAGTTCCACGAGATAGCCTTCGCGGTCCCGCTGCTTGCCTACGGGCTCGCCCGATGGCTCGACACGAAGGGCAACTCGCGATCGGCGCTCGTCGCCGTCGGCCTCCTCGTCTTCGTCAAGGAGGACCTCGGCCTGACAGTCTGCGCCGTCGGCCTCGTCTTTCTGTGGCAGGCGTGGGGAGCCGCGGCCCGCACCGACGACAGGTTCGCGATTCGTTCGCGCGCATCCTTGAAGAAGGCGCTGTCCTCCCCCCAAGGCAAGGCCGGCGCCCGCCTCGCCGCGTGGGGCCTCGCGTGGACTCTTCTGGCGATACTCGTCATCCTCCCGATCTTCAACCCCGAGGGCGGATGGGAGTATACGAACAGGCTCGCGCAAAACGACGCCGTCGCATCGAATTTCCTCCTTCGCTTCTTCCTTCCGGCGACGAAATATGCGACGCTCCTGCTTCTTGCCCTTGCGACGGGGCTCGTCGGACTCGTCAGCCCATACGTCTGGATCATGCTGCCCACGCTCTTTTGGCGCTTCGCAGGAAACGTCGAGCACTACTGGGGCTGGCACTGGCATTACTCGGCCATCCTCGTGCCGATCGCCGCGATCGCCCTGATCGACGCATGCTCGCGGTGGCGCGGCACGTACAGGGCGCGTGCGGCGGCGGCCTGCGTCGCGCTCGCATCGAACGTCGGCGTCGCGTGGTTCGGCCCGATCGGGCAGCTCGTCGACGGCCGCACCCCTTTCTCCGTCTCGGAAGAGCAGGCTCGGGCCGGAAGAGACGCCGTCGAGGCGCTTGGCACGGGGCACAACGTCGTCGCCAACCTGCCCATGCTGGCCTACAGCGTGCCGGGCAACCGCGTCTATTGGGAGGGCACGTACGGCAAGGCGAAGATCGACGCCGTCATCTTCGCGCCGTCGAATTCCACCGGGGGGCTGCCCGCCGACGTCTGGGCGGAGCAAAAGTTCGGCGGCAGGTGGAAGCTCGTCTACTCCCGCCTGAACTATCAGGTGGCCGTGCGGCAATGAGGGCAGGGGCTGCCTGTGCGTGAGCGAAATCGGGTCGGCGGCCTCGCGCGGCGGCTGACCGGACCGTACGCCGCCGTTTTCGCGGGAGGCTGCGCCGGAACCGCGCTGCGCGCCTGGATAGGCGAGATCCTTCCCAGCGGGGCGCAGGCATGGGCGTGTGCGATTCCATGGGCGACTCTCGCCGTGAACCTCGCCGGCGCATTCCTCCTCGGGCTCCTCGCGGGCCTTCTCGCGCGCCGTTTCCCGCGCGCAGACCCTCGGGTGCGCCTGCTTCTGGGCACCGGCTTTCTGGGCTCGTTCACGACGTACGGCACGTTCGCAGCCGAGGTCGAGGCGGCGACGACGGCGCAGGCAGCGGCCTACGCGGCGGGATCGATCGCCTGCGGCCTGCTGTGCGCATGGGGCGGGCTGTCCCTCGGAACGCGCGCCGGGCGAGGAAACGCAAGGCAAAGGAGCGCCGGGCGGCGCGACCAACTGGCAGACGAGTCGGAGCCGGAGGCGAGCGCATGATTGCGGTCGCTCTGGCAGGAGGCCTCGGCGCGGTATGCCGCGCCGGCCTCGACGGCCTGGTCCGCAGGCGGCATCCGGAATTTCCGTGGGGAACCTTCGCCGTCAACGTCCTCGGCTGTTTCCTCTTGGGCGCGGCGACGTCGGCCTTCTCCGCGATGGACCCGAGAGCCCTGCGGATGGTCACAACCGGCTTTTTCGGCGGATTCACAACCTTTTCCACGGCTATGCTCGACGCCGTCGAGCTTGCCCGCGCCGGGCGGAGGCTCGCATCCGCTGGGTTGGTTCTCGGAACTGCGGGCTCGAGCCTGCTCGCTTTTCTGGGCGGAACGGCGTTTGCCTCGATCTTCTGAACGGCGTTCGCCTCGACCTTCTGAAGCTCAAGGCGAAGGCTCGCGAGCCGACCGCTGCGTCCGCGAAAGAAGCAGAGCGTCCGCGCTCCAAGCCCCGTCCGCGGACCAGACCGGGGGCGCACCCCCGAATCGAGCGTCCGACGTCGAAGGTCCGCATTTTGAGACGCAGGCGGTTCCTGGGACGGACCTCCCTAGCCCCAAAGAGAGCTCCGTGGTTCAATTGGGCCATGAACGAACGCGCAGGTACTCCGGCCCGCGATCAGGACCTCATCGACGTCGATGCCCTGATCTCCGCCTATTACGACATCGAACCAGATCCCGCCGATCCCCTCCAGGCAGTCGTCTTCGGAACCTCCGGCCACAGAGGCTCGAGCTTCGACGGAGCCTTCAACGAAGCCCACATTGCCGCAACGACGCAGGCGATCGTCGAATACCGCAAAGCCCAGGGCTATGACGGCCCCCTTTTCATCGGCCGCGACACCCACGGACTGTCTGCCCCCGCGGAGCGCACCGCCATCGAAGTGCTCGTCGCCAACGACGTCGACGTCCGCGTCGACTCCCGGGGATCGTGGACGCCCACGCCGTCCGTGTCGCTCGCCATTTTGCGCGCGAACGGTGCGGGGACGGCCGCGGGCGTGCGCCAGACCGGATCGGGCCTGGCCGACGGAATCGTCATCACGCCTTCCCACAACCCCCCGCGCGACGGCGGCTTCAAGTACAACCCGCCCACCGGCGGCCCCGCGGACACCGACGCGACGAAGGTCATCGCGGCGCGGGCCAATGAGCTTCTGCGCGAGGGCTGGAAGAACATTGCCCGGGTCCCCTACGAGCGGGCCAAGGGCAGCGTGCGCGGATATGAATACCTCGACCAGTACATCGACGCCCTCGCCGCGATGATCGACTTCGCCGCGATTCGCAAGGCGGGCGTGCGCATCGGGGCCGATCCCATGGGAGGGGCCTCGGCCGAGTACTGGGGGGCGATCGGCGAGCGCTACGGCCTCGACCTGACCGTGGTCAACCCCGTCGTCGACCCGAAGTGGTCGTTCATGACGCTCGACTGGGACGGAAAGATCCGCATGGACTGCTCCTCCCCCAACGCCATGGCCTCCCTGCGGGCGAGGATGACGCCGGACCCGGACGGCAAGACGCCCTTCGACGTCGCCACGGGCAACGACGCCGACTCGGACCGCCATGGAATCGTCACCCCCGACGGCGGCCTCATGAACCCCAACCACTATCTGGCCGTGGCCATCGAGTATCTCTTCACCCATCGCTCCGGCTGGCGCGAGGGCACGGCTGTGGGCAAGACGCTCGTCTCCAGCTCGCTCATCGACCGGGTCGTCGCGGGAATCGGGAAGAAGCTCATCGAAGTCCCTGTCGGCTTCAAGTGGTTCGTTCCCGGCCTGTTGACGGGCGACGTCGGATTCGGCGGAGAGGAGAGCGCGGGCGGTTCTTTCCTGCGCACGGACGGCACGGTGTGGACGACGGACAAGGACGGGCTGATCATGGACCTGCTCGCCTCGGAGATCATCGCCGTGACCGGGAAGTCGCCGTCGCAGCTGCATGCCGAGCAGGCCGAGCGCTACGGCGACTCGGCGTACGCGCGCGTGGACGCGCCCGCGACCAAGGCGCAGAAGGCCCGTTTGGCAGCGCTTTCCCCCGAGGACGTCGCCGCTTCCGAGCTGGCCGGCGAGCCGATCACGGCCAAACTCGTGCGGGCGCCCGGAAACGACGCCCCTATCGGCGGCCTCAAGGTGACGACCGAAAGCTCGTGGTTCGCGGCCCGCCCGTCGGGAACCGAAGACGTGTACAAGATCTACGCCGAGTCCTTCAAGGGAGCCGAGCATCTGGCCGAGGTCCAGGAGGCGGCCAAGGCGGTCGTCTCGGCTGCGCTCGGCGCATAATCGTCTGCGCTCGGCGCATAAATCGGCCGCTGTGGCGCGCTCCGAGTTCCGCTCGGGGCGCGCCTGGCGTATTTTTATGGTTGGACGATTTCACGGGCGGGAAGCGGACGCCCGCGGATCGAAACCTCAATCCGCAGAACAAGGCTTTCAGCCCCGATCGCGGCTTTCGAAGGAAAAGCGCAGCGAGCGGCGACGTCGGCCGTGACACACGAAGGAGCAAACATGGCGATACCAACCCCGGCCAAGGCGGTGGCGGACATCGGCGTCACCGGCATGGCGGTGATGGGTTCGAACCTGGCGCGCAACCTGGCCCGCAACGGCTTCAAGGTGGCCATCCACAATCGCAGCGCGGCCAAAACGGAGAAGGTCGTCAAGGAGCACGGAGACGAGGGCGAGTTCTTCCCCGCCGAATCCATGGCCGATTTCGTGAACGCGCTGTCTGCCCCGCGCGTTGCGATCATCATGGTCAAGGCCGGGCCCGCCACCGACGCCGTCATCGACGAGCTGGCGTCCCTCATGGATCCCGGCGACATCATCGTCGATTGCGGCAACTCCAATTGGCGCGACACCGTGCGCCGCGAGGCCGCCATTCGCGAGCGCGGGCTGCACTTCGTGGGCTCGGGCGTTTCCGGCGGCGAGGAGGGCGCCCTCAACGGGCCGTCCATCATGCCCGGCGGCACGCCGGAGTCGTACCGCCGGCTCGGCCCGATGTTCGAAAAGATCTCCGCCCACGTCGACGGCGTTCCCTGCTGCACGCACGTCGGCCCCGACGGCGCCGGCCACTTCGTGAAGATGGTCCACAACGGCATCGAGTACGCCGACATGCAGCTCATCGCCGAAGCCTACGATCTCATGCGCAAGGCCCTCGGGATGTCCGCAGCCGAGATCGGCAAGGTGTTCGAAGAGTGGAACAGGGGCGAGCTGGATTCCTACCTCATCGAGATCACCGCCGACGTGCTCCAGCACGTCGATCCGAAGACGGGCAAGGCCTTCGTCGACGTCGTCCTTGACCGTGCCTCCCAGAAGGGAACCGGCGCGTGGACGGTTCAGAATGCGGCCGAGGTCGGCGTTCCCACCACCGGCATCGCCGAGGCGACCTTCGCGCGCTCCCTTTCCGGCTCGGTGCCGGAGCGGCAGGCGGGCCGGGGGCTTCCCGCGGGGACCGAGGACGTTCCCGTCGCCGACCCCGCGGCTTTCATCGAGGACGTCCGCCGGGCGCTCTACGCCTCGAAGATGGTCGCCTACTCCCAGGGATTCGAGCTCATACGCAAGGCTTCCGAGGAGAACGGCTGGAACGTCGACCTGGGGGCGATGGCTCGCATCTGGCGCGGCGGCTGCATCATCCGCGCCGTCTTCCTCAACCGCATCACCGAGGCCTACGAGCGGGACCCGAAGCTCCCGCTGCTTTTGGCCGACCCTTATTTCTCCGGCGAGATCGGCAAGTCCGTGGAGTCCTGGCGGCGCATCGTGAGCTTCAGCGCGCTCACCGGCGTTCCGATCCCGGCTTTCGCTTCGTCGCTCGCCTACTACGACGGCGTCCGCGCGGCCGAGCTTCCCGCGAACCTCATCCAGGGGCAGCGCGATTTCTTCGGCGCTCACACGTACAAGCGCGTTGATCGCGAGGGCACGTTCCACACGCTGTGGAGCGGCGACCGCAGCGAGATCGAGGAGTAGCCGACCGGCCCGAGCCGACCAGCGACCCAAGCCGACCAGCGTCCGCCTCGTTGGCTCGGCGCGGCGGCTGGGGATCCGCCGTAGCGGGGCCGGGGAGCTGTCGCGGCGGCTGGTCAGCTGTCGTAGCGGGGCTAGTGCGCTGTCGCGGCGCTCGCAAGTTCGCAGGCGCTGGTCGACTGCCCGGTGAGCCTGACTGACCCCGATGAACAGGACCTGGGTGCAAGAAAAGGACCACATTTCGGTCCTGATCATGCATCTAGGTCCTGTTCTTGCGTGCGCAGCGACCCGCATCCAGGAAACCCTCGGCCTCGCGGCATCCTGCCATTGGCGGAGCGACGGGCCGGAGCTTCCGTCAAGACGCCTACACCCCGCCAGATATGCCCTTCTTTGCTCGAAGACGCGCTGTCCCGAGACGGATCGTCTCGGGACAGGTCCGTCACCTATTTGGACTCTCCGGTGGCTTTAGAGTCTCCGGTGGCGCAGCGGCATCGGTCTCAGCAGTTTCACCCTGCGGCGAGGAATCGCTCGGCGTCCGTGCCGAGGAATCGCGCAGCGTCGGTGTCGAAAAATCGTTCGGTGTCGAAGGATCGGGCAGCGTCGACGCCGACTTGAACAGCTTGGGGAACGGACGCGGCGAACCCAAGGCAAGGAAAATAGTCGCAGACAAGACTAAAACGATGATGAGAAGATCTCGCCGCCCCTCTCTGACTAGCTCGCAGCTGTGCTCCCAATTCTTCACAAGCGTCTTCTTGACACTGAGATCAAACCGTTTAGTTGGATCCACCTCGTTATTCAAATAGTGTTCGATCCAGCCCTGGTCGTCAAGGTCACTGTCGGCCATGTAATAGCCGTTCGAATCCAAGCTCCCCAAAGGCGCGCACTTGAGCGTCGCTGAATCTGGCGCTTGAAAAGTAGGCGTTGCAAGATAAAGCCAACCAATGACGGAAAGCGCAGCCGCTGCGAAAACTGTGCGCACCGCTGCCTGGGCAATCCGCAGTTTTGCCGCCAACGGCATTCCCTTCGACCTCGGCGGATCAGACTCTCCGGACGTAAATCGCCCAGGAAACGGACGTCGCGAGCCCAACGCCAAGAAGACGGCGGCAGACACAACGGCAATAATGCTGAGAAGATCCCGCCGTCCTTCCCTTGCCCGCTGACATTCCAGTTTCCAATCTTTCAAGAATGCGTTCTTTGTATCCGAATCACTTCGCCTAGGCGCATCTAGTTCATAATCCATATAGCTCTGAACTCTTTTCAAAGCTTCGGGGTCGGGAAAACCCTTCATGTGGTAGCTGTTGGGACCGCCCTTCCCCAGGGGCTCGCACTCCAACGGTGGACCGTCATTAGGAGCTTGGATAGTGATGGACCCCAAATACAGCCAGCCGATCACAGACAGCGCGACGACGGCGAAAACCGTGCGCACTGCCGCCCTCACAATCCGCAGTTTCACGGGCGTCCACGTCCTCGGCATCTGCGAATGCCTCCCCTCAGGCGAGCGAGCCCATCGGATCCCACGCGGGCAGCACGATCGGCTCGGAGTCGAGCACCGCAAGCAGATCGGCGGAGAGGCGGTCGCGGTGGACGGCCACCTCGAATACGTGCTGGTCGAACCACGAGTCGTTCATCGTGAAGAAGCCTTTGTCGGCGATCTCGTCGCCCCAGGAGTTCTCGATCCGCCACCGGCGGGTCTTCCCGTCAAGGATGTCGACCCCGGTGAAAACCATGGCGTGCGTCATCTGAGCCTCGCCGTACTGGAGCTCCTCGGCCTTCGTCATCTCCAGGTCGATGCCGTACGTGCCCTCGTAGTCGAAGAGGCGCCCGTCCCAGATGCCGAGCTTCGAGTCGCACTGTTTGGCTGTGTCGCATCCCATCCACACGGGTTTGCCCGATTCGAGGGTTTCCGACGTCGCCCTGCGGACCACTTCGATCGGCACGTTGAGGTAGACGACCGGCTTGGCGCCCACGACGTTGCCGAGCCTGTCCACAGTGAACAGGGCGTTGTACGGCGACGTCGGACGGGGATCGTTGACGAGGCACACGTACTCGCTCAAATCGGGCAGGTACCTTGCCGCGAACTCGAGGGGAGTCATCTCGCCTTCGCGTCCGAATTCGCCGTCTTTGTTGCGCCACTGCCAGACGAAGCGCTGCGGCGGCGTTCCCAGGTGAATGGCGAGGACCTTGTAAACCTGTTCCAGCACGGCGGCTTTGACCGCCCGCGGGTCGGCCCCTTCGGCGGACGCCCGGCGAACGTCGCGGGCGCCCCTGCGCAGCAGCTTTTGGAGCGTTTGGTTCATCGCGCGGGTGTTGGACGAGGATTCCGTCTCCGGCATCGCGTATTTCGGCACGACTCCGTATTTCTCGACGAGCGCGACGAACATGTTCCACTGACCGCCGTCGTCGATCGGGTTCGACAACAGGTAACGGATGGTGCGGTCGTCGACGTCGCGGTCGGCGAGCTCGATCATCGACGTCAGGAAGTAGTTCGCCTTCTCGAGCTTGTCCCAAAAATGCTGATAGTTCTGGGAGAACTCGAATTCCTCGACGCCTGTGTGCTCGTAGACGGCCGGCTTGAGCGAGTTGAGGCCGGAGAACAGCCAGCAGCGGCCGGATTTCTTCTGGTTCGTGATCGGCCACGTGTCGACTTTGACGGAGACGGACGGGTCGATCGACGTGACGATCTCCCGGTCCATCGCCACCTTGTCGATGGGCGTCTCTGCGACGGCGTTCTGGACGACCCGGGCGGTGCGGTCGGCGGAAAAGGCCGCGGCGAAGCCCCGCACTTCCTCCCCGGTCAAAGAATCATCGGTCATAAGCTCCTCCTTGTCCCGCGGGCCCTCGTCAATCGCAAGGCCTTCATCCTGAGCATTGCCTCATTCTACGCCGGAATTCGACCCTCGTATGGCCGGTCCACATGTGGACCTGAGGAACCAGACGGACGTGCAAGCGCTCTCGTAGGGACGACCCAAACCGCGCGACGAACGGCGCAATCTTCTCTCCGCGGCCGATTCAGAACCCGCGGACGGCGGCGGCTACAAAGGGCCTGCGTTCTAGAATCCTTCTAAGCGCCCACATCGAGAACCGTTGCCGCCGCGATTGTTTTGCGTCTTCTTCATCGAATGGCCAATCCGCATTCAACTTGCCGCGCATCACGCGTCGATTTCGCCGCGCCTCATCGCCTCGACCACGGCGGACGTCCGATCGACGACGTCGAGCTTGGCGAAGGCCCGGGAAAAGTATGTCTTGACCGTGGCCGCGCCCACGCCCAAGGCCGTCGCGATCTGACGATTCGTCATCCCTTCCGCCGCGAGCGCCAGGACCCGCTTTTCTTGTTCGGACAGCTCTTCGACTCCGCCGTCGGCCGAAGAACCGCCTCTCACGCTCTGCGTCACGGCTCTCGCCGCCCTTTCGTCCAGCACGGTGCGTCCCGAGGCAGTCGCTCGAATCGCCTCCGCCAGGCGGAAGGGCTCGATGTCCTTGAGCACGTAGCCGCTGGCGCCCGCCTCAATGGCGGCCAGGATGTCGCGATCGGTGTCGTACATCGTCAGAATGAGGATCTTCGTGTCGGGAGAGATTTGAAGCGCCTTGCGGGCCACGTCCGAGCCGCTCATGTCGGGCATCCGCAGATCGAGAAGCAGAACGTCCGGGCGCAGCTTTTCAACCAATTCGAGCGCACGCGCGCCTCCCGACGCCTCGCCGAGCACCTTGAGATTCGCGTACTTTTCGATCATGCTCTTGATGCCCTCGCGAATCATCGGATGGTCGTCGGCCATGACGATCGAGATCATTCCTTTTCCTTTCCTTGCGACGCCGAGTCTGCGGCTTCTTGCAACGCCTGGCTCGCCGTTTCTCGCGACGTCGGGCCTTCAGCCGACGCCGCATCCTCCACGGCGGGAGCTTCAACCGGAATCCGCGCGAGGACGCGGGTTCCGCGTCCGGGCGAACTGTCGATGCTCACGCTGCCGCCCAGGTCCGCCGCCCTGCCGCGCATGTCGGGGATCCCGAAACCCGAATCGTCTCCTTCCGGCGCACGCCCCAGGCGGCCTCGTTGCCACACGCGCCGCACGCGCGCAAGGCCAGCTCGTCCCTCGTCCGCGGACTCCGGTCGGCTCCGCAAAGCCGCTTGATTCGAGGAGCTGCCGCCTTCCGCATCGACGGCGCCCGCCGTTGCGGGGTCAAAACCGACGCCGTCGTCGCGAACCTCCAAAACCGCCACTCCCGCGACGGACCGAAGCGAAACCGCAACATTGGCAGCCCGGGAGTGCCGGGCGACGTTGGCAATCGCCTCCTGCGCGATGCGAAGGATGGCGACCCTCGCAGGCTGCGGCAAAGGCGGAAGCGTGGAATCGAGCGAGCGTGCCACCGCGATTCCCTCACGTTCGAGCCGGTCCGCCGCCCTGCCCACAGCCTCCGCCAATCCGCGCCCGTCCAGCGCCCGCGGGCTTGCGTCGGCGATCATCCGGCGAGTGTCGTCCAGGCCTTCCTGGGCAAGTTCAACGATCATGGCCAAATGCCGCGACGCTTGGCGATTTGCTCCGGCTCCGCCCGCCTGTGCGACTTCGGCTGCCGCCGCCCGCGCCAGTGCCAGAATCGACGCGAGGCCTTGAGCGATCGTGTCGTGCATTTCCCGTGCGATCCTCTCCCTTTCGCGCGCCGTCCCCTCGAGGTGCGACAGGCGGGCAATCTGCGCGTTGCGAGCCTGAAGCTGCTCGACAAGCTCCTGATTCCTCATGTTCGTTTCGGCAAGCAGGTCGATGGGTTTGCCGAAAAGCCCGGTCAGAACCACCGTGGCGACGGCCGCCACAGCCCACTTCGAGAGGTTGTCGGGAGTGGGCTCCCCGCCGAGCGCCTGCACCACGACGAGGCCGAAGTTCATGACGGCAGCGGCTGCAAGCGCCCTGCGGTAGGCGAGGGCGATGAAGAGCTCCGGAATCGCGTAAATCTGAGCGAGGGGGGCGTTCCGATCGGCGAGAGCCGCCCCCCAAACGCTTACAACCGTAACTGCCGCAAACGCCCATCCGCCTCGCGAGCCGACCACGGGGCCGTATCTCCAGCTTCGGCTCGCCAAAGTCGCGAAAAGGAGAGTCGGAACGGAGACGAGCGTGCAGGCGGCGACAACCGCGAGGAGATTTGCCCGCGCGCCCTCCCCGGCCGCCCCGCGATCCAAAGCGAACCTCGACGCGATGTACAGCGCCAGGAGCACCGTCGACGCGGCAAAGTACAGCGTCCATTCTCGTTTCATTGCATCATTTTCTCTCGTTTCATTGCATCTGCGTCTCCTGACTCTTCGCTTGCCGCGTCGACGACGCAGACCGAGGATACAGGAGGGCTATGACGATCAGCAGCGCGCAGGCGATGGCCATTGCCAAGAATACGCTGCCGGCTGCCTCTGCGTATGCCTTGCGAACGGCGTCTATAGCAGCTCGCTTGGCGCCGCCTCCGCCGGGCAGCCGCCCGGACTGCGCGTGGCCAGACGTTATCTTTGCCGCCAGCTCCGAGGCGCGCTCTCGCGTGACTCCAAAGCTGCCGAGCCCTCGGTAGACGGCGTCGGCGAACTTCGAGACGCTGACCGACGCGAAAACCGCCATCCCGAGCGCTCCCCCGAGGTTTTTCATGCTTTGGGAGATCGACGTCGTCTCTCCATACGCCGATTCGGCGGCCCGATTGACCATGTCGGTCGCAGCGGGGCTGAACATGAATCCTATTCCTGCGCCTGCGCATCCGAGCTGCCAGGTGAGGTCGCCGGCCGCGGGCAGACCGGATGCCAATCCTCCCGCACGCCGCCACAGCAAGATAAAGCCGATTGCCGCCACTGCCCCGCCGATGAGCACGACGACGGCAATCCCCCGCTTGTCGAAAAGCCTTGCGCCAAACTGCGACGCTACAAGGAAGCCGACGAAAAACGCGAGGATAAGCCCGCTCGCCTGCCCGACGTTCAAGCCGAGTGAGAGCTGGCCGTATACGCTCACAAAGTACATGAGCGGGACGAAAACGGCCGAGGCGACGAGTGTGGCGAGCGTCGAGAGGGTGAAGGCCCTGTTTGCGAAGGCCCTGACGTCAACGACCGGCCGAGCGATGCGGCGCTCCAACAGAAAGAAACACAGAAAAAGAACGAGCGAGCCGCCAAAGCTGGCGAGGATTCGCGGATCGGACCAGCCGACGTCGCTGCCTTTCTTCAGCGGCAAAATAAGAAGAACCATAGCGACTGCGGCAATGGCGGCGCCCGTCCAATCGATTGTCCGATCGGAGGACTTTGCGTCTCGAAGATCGACGGCGTCTGCTCTTCCAGCGCCGCCGACGTTTGCCGCACCAGCGACGTTTGCCCCGCCGTCGATGTCTTTTGCGCCGACGAAGCCGACAAGAACGAGGCCGAAAGCAATCAGAGCCAAAGGAAGGTTGACGAAGAAAATGTACCGCCATGAATACTGAACAAGCCACGTGCCCGCGACAGGCCCAATGGCCGTCATGGCCCCGGTTATGGCGAAGAACGTGGCCATTGACTTCGCCCGGTCTCGCGCGCTCGAAGCGCCGATGAGGATTCCCACTGCAGCTGGGAACATGAGCGCTGCGCCGACCCCCTGCACGACCCGTGCCGCAACTATCCACGATTGCGCCAGGGCGGCCGGCGTGGCCCCGCACAGCGCACTCCCCGTGGAAAACAACACTATTCCCGCGAGCATGACTCGCCTGTACCCCCAGGCATCGGCCATCTTCCCGCCCAGAGGGAAGGCGGCCGCCGCAGCTAGCAGGTAGGCGTTGACCACCCATTCGATTCCTGAAGAATCCAACCCCAAACCTGACGCGATCGTTTGGGAGGAGACGGAAACAATCGTCTGATCGATAGTCGTCATCGAGACGGCTACGATCAGTCCGGCAAGCACCGTTCCAGACCGCCGTTCGCCCTTGTTCAGCATGGACTTCCTTTCCCTTGCGCCCCAGCTGAGCATTCGTCGGTCCGATTGGGACTTCACGCCCAGCTTCCGGGCATTGTAGTTGCGGCCGTGACTTCGACCGCAACACAAGGCTAGGAACCGGGAAAGGGCGCTCGCGCCGGCAAACTGGCCAGGCCCGCGTCGTCCGATCGGCGGACTCGGAGGCTAGTCGGACCGCTCGGGAAAACAGCGCGACGTTTCGCCGGAGCGCCTGAGGCCGCCATGGGGCGCCCCGACCACGCCGGCCATCCGCCGGGGCGCACGCAAAGCGCCGCTTGGTCGCGCGCACTCACGGTTCTCGTCGGCAACCACGGCCGACGTCCGATCGGCGACGGCGGCCATTCAGGTCTGCGCCGTCGGAAGCACGCAGTCATGCGGCCTTGCGGAAGAAGAAGATAAAGCCGAGATCCTCGCCCGTATCGTGTTGGATGCATATCCCGGCTATTGCGAAGTGCGTGCTGTCGCCGACGGCGTCTTGGACCGTCGTTGATGCGATATCCAACTGATTGTTTCTTTTTGTCTCAGATCCCGCCGCTTGGCCTTTACAAGCGGGGCGCCCTTCCTCGGGACCGCATACGAGCCCGTATCTATGACTTTTCGGAATCCCCTGAGTGTTGAGACCCTGAGGATAAGCGACGAACTCGAGCACATCGATCGAATCGCAATTCTCAACGGTCAGGCGTATGTCATGCCCGGAATGAGAATAGAGATGCCATCTTTTTGGCGCTGGCATCTCATCGGACATGGGGGTGTTCAGTCGCGAATTGATGCGCGAGTCGGCAGAGAAAGACGATCGGCCGACGGCGGATTGCACATGCAGCACGAGCGGCCGCTGAGCGGCGGATCGTTCAGCGGCCGAAGGCGAATGGGCGGAGCTGGCTTGCGGACCCGAGTCACGTTCTCCGCATGCTGACACGAAGATCATCGCCGCAATCGATACACTACTGATTTTCCTTGCGAAAGAGGAATTCAACATTCTTTCCTCCATAGATGTACGGAAGGTAGTCATCGATCATGCTCGAACACAGGCTGCCGATCGCCCTCAAACTCCATTCCGAGCGCGGCATGGGCTTATCAAAAAGAACAAGCTCTTCCTTCGGCTCTTTGACTTGGTCCGAATCGATAGTGCGAATCAACAGAGAAAAGTCACGAGCCTCTCCCTTCGACGGCTCAGGGAAAGGCTCGCGCACCTTTCGGTCTTGATCTCGTAACCGTCTAAAGAGATCTGTCTGGCAATTGATAATCCCTCTCCTGGACGGAAAGATGACTCTAACCTCGCTCAAAACGAAACGAGCATAAACTTCTAAGACCAGCTGGGCGACTTGGAGGAACAGCGCGACAGGGATGTCGGCATCGACCGGATAGGTGATCTCGCCCCGCAAGCCGGAGGCAAGATAGTCCCCCTCCATCAACGACTCGTCATCGTAGAGGAAAACCGTCTCCCACTGGCCGATCAAACTGTCGCGTTCGCCCTCGATTCCAAGGGCATGGCTCATTTGAAAGAAGACGTCAGCGAAGTCTAGCTCCACGACATCCGCAGGAGCCTCACGGATATGTTCCAAAACATGCCCACGCATGATGAGCACAATGGATCTGCGGACATGGGCGTCATTAGTGCTTCTCAAACGCCGCACTCCCTGGAAATAATTTTGCTGACAGCACGGCCATAAGATTTCTGCGCCCCCGGAGCATAGATTTCTCCGAACGTGTACCACTTAGTGTCTTCATTGCCGTTGCACTTGTAACGAGCCACCGCAGCTTTGCCACGTCCACCGCCAGGCCAAACACTTTTGCGACGAGAAGACGCCATCGTGGAATAGGAAAACCATGATGTCTGAGCTCTAAGGGTTGCTTTTACTTGTAGCTTCCTAGATGTGCCGCTGAGGAGTTTCCACGTGACGTGGCCAGACACGTCACCCCCGGATAGATGCGCGTCGTGCGCTTCAACCAGACCAATGAACACCTCCTGCGGTCTGTTTGCCGACTCAGAGCCACCTCTCACCGTTGCATCAGATGTATCTGCTTTCGCGGGATCGTCAGAAGGGTGGGCAGTAGCAGCGGAAACAGCGCCGGAAGGAGAAACCCGGTCCGAGGCAGAGGCGGTTTGCGGGGCAAGAATGCCCGAAATCGTCAATGCGGCTATTAGCGCAAACTTTGTGGTTTTCATGAGTTTTACCTCCGAAATGATACAAGCCACCATTGTCAAGTTAAATGTGTGGCTTTATGAAGGTGCTTATAATTTTGTATTACCTAGGGCGCATCGAATGGGGCAGGGGGTCTTCATTTGCATTTCGGCAATTTGTACTAGTTTTTCCGTCAGCGCTTCCTCAATCCTTCCCAGTCGGCGTCGTTCGCGTCCTCCTCAGGCGGCGTTGCCCGCGCTTCGCCGGCCTCCTCGTTGAGCCGCTCGCGATCGAAGAGCAAGTCGGCGAAGCTCGAGGCACGCACGATCAGAACGACGCCGATCAACGCGGAAAGCATCCCCGCAAGCCAGGCGAGCCCCACCGGTGCAAGGGCGGTGAAAATGAGGCCGAGGCCGGAGGCGACGCGCCTGCGCCGCATGGCTCCGCACACCGCAAGCCCCAGCCCCGCGCAGGCGATCGCCGCGAAGGCATTCGTCGCGCCGTCCTGCCCGACGCGTTCCCCGCCGTGGAACACAGCGTAAACGCCGCAGGCGGCGGCAAAGGCCCCCACGGCGAGGCCCACCCCGAGGAGCAGAACGTCGATTCGGTTCAGTGGCGCGTGAGCCGGCTGCTTCACGGCCACAAAAGCACCTTCGTGGCCCGGCGCTCGTCCATGGCCGCATAGGCTTCGGCGACGTCGGCGAGAGGAAGCTGCAGGTCGAAAACCCTGCCCGGATTGATCTTGCGGTCCACCACCAACTGGACGAGCTGATCCAGGTAGCGGCGAACGGGCGCGATCCCGCCCCATACTCCGACGTTTCGGAAGAAGAGCCCGTCATCTCTCAGGCCGCCGTGAGGCACCCCGACCACGCCGATCATCCCGCCGGGGCGCACGCAAAGCGCCGCTTGGTCGCGCGCGCTCGCGGTTCCAACCGCTTCGACGACGCCGTCGGCGCCGATCCCCTCGGTCAGCTCCCGCACTAGCGCAGACCCCTCCTCGCCGCGCTCGGAGACGATGATGTCCGCTCCGAACTCGCGGGCGATCTCCTGCCTGTCAGCGTGGCCGCTCATGGCGATCACCTGCTCAGACCCCAATTGCTTGGCCGCAAGCACCGCGCACAGCCCCACCGCGCCGTCGCCGACGACGGCGATGCTCTTGCCCGGTCCCGCAAGCGCCGAAACCGCGCCGTGCCATCCCGTGCACGCCACGTCTGAAAGCGTCAGAAGGCTGGGAACGAGGTCGCGGTCGACCTCCCCGGGAACCGCAACGAGGGTGCCGTCGGCGTTGGGCACGCGGATCTTTTCTGCCTGGCAGCCGTCGTAGCCCGTTCCGTTCTGGCAGTTTGCGTGAGCGCCCTTGCGGCAGACGGGGCAAGTGTTGTCGCTCGTCCTAAATCCGCCGACGACGAACTCTCCCGGTTTGACGCCCCTCACCGCGTCGCCGACCTCCTCGACCACCCCGACGTACTCGTGGCCTATCGGCGTCGGCTCGGGAACTTCGTTGATTCCGCGATAACGCCACAGATCCGAGCCGCACACGCACGTGGCGACGGTGCGAACCACGGCGTCGGAAGGATTGAGGATGCGGGGATCCTCGCGCTCCTCGAATCGAACGTCGCCCTTGCCGTAAATGACTGCTCCGCGCATTGCTCTTCCTTTTCTTTGGGGTGTCCGTCAGGCGTCCGTCCGAGTGCGGCGGACCCGTCCGTTCAGGCTACCCGCTCCCAGCCTCAAGCGAAAGGGAAGATCCACAGGCTCTGCATTGCTGCCGCGCGGCACGCGTTTTCCGACGGTCTCGTCGCCTTGGAATTCAAGTCTTACCAAGGAGAACCATGTGAATTCCACGGGAACTGAAAACTTCGATCTCTGCAAGAATGGTGCCATGAGGATGACGCCCAACGCAGCGCCACAACGAACCGAACCTCTCACGCAGTATCGGAAAATAAAGGCTACGGACGCCGCCGGCGCTCGCATGCTCGACTGCGCCCTGGCCCAGATCCACGAACGCGGCCTCTCGGTGACGATCGACCGCATCAGTTTCGAGGACATCATCAAGGAGGCGGGGGTTAGCCGCGCCACCGCCTATCGCAAATGGCCGTCCCGCCAGGCATTCCTGGCCGACGTCGTCTCCGCTGCGGTGCAGCGCGTGGAGTTCACAACGGACGGGCTCGAGGACATACGCCTCCTCCGCCCGCTCCTGGACTCCGGAATCGAAACGTGGGAGGACCCGCAGCAGCGCCGCAACGCCACGGTGACCGGCTTGAGGATGGTGACCCAGGCCGACTTCGAACGCATACTCGCCTCCCCCGACACGGACCTCTACTACGGCCTGACGGCCACCTGCCGCGGCTTGCGCGACGACGCAGTGCGAGAGAACGCGCAGAACGCCCTCCGGTCGGCGTCCGTCGCACTCGTCAGCCGTCGTGCGAACGTCTTCAGGGGCTTGCCGAGCATGCTCGGCTACAGGCTCATTCCGGGCATCGACCCCGAAGGCGGCTTCGAGCTTCTCGCCGAGGCTTCGGGGGCGATGGGTTACGGGCTTGCCATAACCGCCTTCAACGACCCCGACTTCGCCACGCGCACCTTCCGCATCGCCGCCTGGGGCTCCACCGCCGTCGAAGAATGGACGCATCCCGCGTACCACCTGGTGGGCCTGATCTTCTCCTACTTCGAGCCGGACCCCGACGTCGTGTGGAACTCCGAACGCATCGCGCATCTGTCCGCGATCCTCGACGAACTCGGTTCCGTTGCCGAGAACGCGGCGCGTGACGGCGCGGAGAGCGAAACGCACGCCGAAGGCGACGGGGACGGCGCTTAGGACGACGCCGGGAGGGCGTGCCAGCGCAACGCCGAAAAACCAGTGCCGACGGCTCAACGCCGAAACGCGCGGTCGCCGCGCCCCCCGCACGGGCAGAGGCGATAGCCCCTCGACTGGTCCCGCATCGCCCAGCGCAGCAACGCCCCTGCACGGGCAGAGACGATCGGCGGACAAGAACTTCAGGCGGACGAGATTCGCGGCGCTCGCGCATACGCCGAGGCGATCACAGGCAGCCGGTGCGACGCCATCCAGACGGGCTTCCATGCGCAGAGGGCCTGGCTCCGCCGGTTTCAAAATCGAGGCCGCTCCGAAGACTGAACGGAAGCGGGCGGGTTTCGAAGAACCGGGAACGTCCGGGGCTCTCGCGACACGCGGGCGGAGGATCGACCTCGCGAGAGCAATTTGCGGCAACTTTTCCCAGAGTTCCTTTACTTTACTGTCAAAGTAACATGGTTGCCTCTCGGTCGGGGCTAGGTAACCGCCCCCTCTGACAGTATGCTGCATTCATAGGAAGAAGTTGGTTCTCTTCCACAACAGCATTACGCATACTAGAAACTTGTATACACAACCACAAAGGAGGGTTGCCACGTGGCAGTGTTTCGATTGGACAAGGATCAGTTCAGGCGACAAGTCGCCGAACTGGTAAAGGCGGGCGACAAATACGAGGACGCGCAGAACGAGCTCAGCTTTGCCGTGGGCCAAAGCTGCAAGGACCTTCAAAGCAACGGAGTTTGCGCGCCCTCCAGCGACGACGACCGGTGGTCGAACCTGGATGAGCTCCGGCATCTCCGCACGCCGGTCCACACGTCCCTGGTGGCCGTAGACAAAGAGCTGAAGCACGTCTCCGAGCAGCAGCACAAGGTGATTGCGGACTTGAGGGCCTCGCTGAGCTCATTCGAGTTTCGGGACGACGCCGAACGCAACGAGTTCGTCAAGATCTTGGACAAACTCGATCGGAAATTCACCTATGTGTCCCCCGAAGGAATGAACCTCATAGGCAACGTCCTTTCCAAAACCCCGGGTTTCGATTCGCTTATAGACGGCTTACACAGCTCCAGCTCAGCGCAAGGGCCGAAAGGTTCAGGGCAAGGGCAGAAGAGTGCAGGAGGCAAATGATGGCCACTCCTCACGCCGATCACCTTAACGGCATCAAAACCTGGAGAACGGACCCGATCGAGCAGGCAAACAAACACCTGGAAAAAGTCAGCTCCAATCTCGCCGACATCGCCACGATCAACCGGCGTGTGGCAGCCGACCTCGGCCTCGAAGGGACGACTGCCCGTTCAGCCTCCTCTCGCCTGGACAAGCTCGCCACCCGCTTGCTGGACGGCTCTCAGAAAGTGAAACAGCTTGCCGAGGTGCAGCACAAAGCCCTCGGCCTGGGAAAGAAGGCGCAAAGCGACAACGAGGAGATCCAAAAGAATCTCAAAGAGGTAAATTCAACACTCAAGACAGGACAAGAATTTGCAGCCAAGGCACCCGTCGCTGGCCCTAGTCTCGTCAAAGACGCTCAGGCCGAGCGCGATTCCGCCCATGCAGAGGTAGATCGCCAAGCCAAGAATGTGCTGCGCGTTTTGCGCGAGAGCACAGAGGCGTTGGCTCACGACTTCCCTTTTCAGGACAACGAGCCCGCATCAAGGCACGCCTCGGCTCCGGCGGACGCAGCCGGCAAAGGCAACGGCAGCGCGAACGGTTCAGACATCGGCCCCACAAGCGGCGCCCAGGCGGGCCCCACCCGGTCGGCCACCGCCTGGCACACCCCGGACAGCGCCCCTTCGATTGGCGGCCCGGGCAGTTACACGAGCGGGCATCTCAGCCCAAACGGCATGCCGTCAGACGGGCCGACTTTGCAGGGCTCGCACTACGCGCCTTCACAGTTGGGAGGGTTTGGCCCCTCAAATTCAACGCATTCGCCCGCGCATCCTTCCGCGGTTTTCAATCCATTGGCCGCCGCCGCAACCATCGACGGCGGAACCGCGGTAGCCGGATACAAGGCATATCAAGCCATGCGGGCCGCTCGTGCCGCACAGGCGTCCTCTCCCCGATCGGAGCTCTCCTCGATGCGGTCCGGAGCGGCGATTCGATCGACGCCGCCCTCGTCGGCGAGCATTGTGCGAGGCGCAACCACGGCGGTCAGGTCCACAACTCCGTCTGCCGGCGCGCGCGGAGCGACGCCGCGTGGCGGCGCTTCCGGGGTTGCTCGGCCGATTTCTTCCTCTGCTTCAGCGCGATCGGGCGGCATCCTCCGGGGAGCGACGACGGCGAGCCGGGCTCCGGCGCCCTCGCCGTCGGCTCGAGGCAACGGAATAGTGCGGGGCGCAACCACGGCGGTCCGCAAACCTGCCTCATCCTCGTCCGCGGGAGAGGCCGGCAAGGTCCCCGGCGCTCGGAGCCAAACCTCCGCAACGCGCGAAGCGGCCTCCACACGCGGAGCCGGAGCAGCAAGCCGGACGAGCAGTTCGATTTCCAGGACCGCCGCAGGCCGCTCGGCGGCAACAGGCGGCAAAGCGACAGCTTCTTCGGAACGGGGCGGGGCCGTTGCGAGACGCGCTTCCGCCGGCCGTGCGGTAAACCGAGCGAACACTGCGTCCCGTGGCGAAACCTCGCGAGCCTTGTCGAGTCTGACGGGCCGAAGCCAAGGCAGCAAGAAGAACGAGCGCAGGTCTCGCAGCGACGAACCGATCGCGTCTGCAGAAGTCCGTCTGTATGAGGACGACAGAACGATCACCTTCCTAGAAGCTGGCCGCCGCGAAAACGACCGCGATTAGCTCCCGCACAGGCGGAAACTTGACGAGGCGCGGGCGAGAAGCGATTCTCACTCGCGCTTCGTTCAACGCTGAGTCGACTAAGACCCCTTCTGCGGCGTCGCCGTGCGCGAGCTCGGGCTCCGCCGCGGCGGTGGCAGGGCCGCCGCCAGTTACCTCTGGCCGAGATTGAGCGACGGCGGTGCGGCGCGCCTCTTACGTCGCCCAATGAGAACGCCAAGAATCAAGGCAAGAGCAAGGACGCCCACGCCGGAGCCGATCCACGCCCACGCGGGAAAACCACTGTCATCCGCTGACGAACCGGCAGCTGTCTTTCCGCCCGCCGCACTGCTCGCCGAACCCGACGAAGAAACACTTTTCGCCCCCCTCTTCTCCGCCACGATTGAAAGAGTCTTCGTGGTATAACCAAAACCATTGATAATGACTTTATTTCCATCCACTCTACCCATGGATGTTTTAATGACTTTCCCCGGCATTTTTATCGTCAGCGTAGGCTTTATATAGTTTTCTTCGGCTTTTTCCTTTTTCAGAGGTGAAAGAGTGAGAGAATAAGAGTCTTTCGTTTCATGGAATTTAACTTCGTTGTATAAATACCCGCGCAATGTCGACTTGCACGTCAGATGTCCTCCAGGTGGCGTTATGTCTTCCATGGTCGCCTCCGCAAACCTGCCGACCAGCGCAAGGCGTTTTTGCAGCCCTTCACATGTTCGGTGAATGCGTTCCGCTTTACCGTCGTCGTCCTCGAAAACGAACACGGTTTCGGCGCTTCCGTCGGCATGAACCTCAACGGTCCCGTCCATTCGACAAGCGCTAAGAAACAAGGCCATTACGGCAGTCACAAATGTTGCACACCTCTTCATGCGGGCAGTCATGCCAAACCTCCTCAAAGCCGTGGATGTGGATAACAGGCACCGAAAACCATTGGATGCCATCAGCATAGCCTACGAGACCGCCCGTCGCGGTCAGCAGATCAGAACCAGACGCACGTCTTCAGGCTTCGCTTCTCACCCACACCCTCATCTCGGCGAACAACGAGCTGAGGAAGAGCAGGCAATCCCAGGCCGGCGTGGCACTCCACAGGAAAGCGTGCCACTCCAAGGGGAAAGCGTGCTACTCCAAAGGGAACGAGTCCCCTCAACTTCCTTTCCGCGGCTCTTCTTTGCATTCATTGACTTTTCACTTATCGTGGCATGCCAGTGCCCCCAAACGGGTTAGTTTGCGGGGCCTCGGGACGCGTATCCTAAAGCTGCGACGGCAGGGGTTTTTCGCGATTCTGCCGCCATTATGTCGGGAAGGCGCAGCTTGCGCCCAGTAAGTAAGTGGGGATGATCGCGTGGCGATATTCCGGTTGGACAAGGACCAGTTCCTGCGCCAGTTGAACGAACTGAAGCAGGCCGGCGACGAGTACGAGGCCGCAAAGCAAGAGCTCAGCGTAGCCGTGGACCAAGCCGCTCTAGGCATCAACAACGCGCAGGGGGCTTCGTCCCAGTATTCAGCCCTCAAGGAGCTCCAGCAGTTCGGGAGGCCGGCTCACGTCTCGCTGGTGACCCTTGACGAGGAGATGGCGAATCTGTCCCTTGACCAGGAAGAGACGATCGAGGATCTGCGATGGTCTGTCGACTCGTTCGAGTTTGAAGACGAGGCGGAACGCCAGGACATTCTGAATACGCTTGACGGGCTCAGCGAGAAGTTTTCTTACACCAGCCCAAAGGGAATGAGCAAGATTCACGATGCCCTCAATAGTTAAACAGCAGCGGACGAGTCCGTCTCGTGTAAAGACCAATAGGAACAATTCGGGGGGCAACCATGGCAACTCCTAACGCCGATCGTCTCAGGGCCATCAACGATTGGAATCCCGACCTGATCGAGCACACGAATCAAACCCTCGGCAAGATAAGCGGCCGATTGCAGACAATCGCCGAAGTCAACCGGAGGGTCGCAGCCGACTTGGGCATCGAAGGCGAAGCCGCTAAATCGGCCTCGGCCCGCCTTGACGAGCTGGCCTCGAGCCTGCGTAGAACGTCCACGGGCGTCGACAAACTTGTCGAGGTCCAAAACGACTTCGTCGAAGGCGGCCGCCAAGCTCAAGACGAAAGCAGGGCAATTCAGGCGAACCTCGACTCGGTGAACAGCCAAGTCGACAAGAGCAAGAGCGAAGCCAGAAACACGCCGTTACTAGGCCCCTTGATCGAGCAGGCCATTTCCGGACAAGTCGAGCAAATACGCGACAACGCACACGCGAAAATCGACACCCACGCGAAAGAAGTCCTGGCAACGCTGGACGCTCGCACAGCCGCGGCCATCGGTGCGCTTCCGAAGCGGTTTGCGATCTCTCGTATCAAGAAAGCGGCGCGCTCGGCGCATCAGAGAGAGAAGTGGGCGCCTAACAAGCCCGAGCGGCAGCAAGACTCATCGGATCGGAGATCTTCCGGGCATTCGTCGGCTCCGTCGCGATCTGCCACGGATTGGCGAGTTTCCGCTCCTCCCGCTTCTGCGGGCACGGCCGGCAGCTATAGCGACGCCGGAAGCCACAGCGCCAGCTCGTCTGCGGGCGGCATGTCGCTGCAACACTCGCATTACACGACGCCGCAATCGAGCGCGCTCGTTCCGGGATCGGGAACGGCCGCTTTTCACAGTTCGGGTTCGTCGTCGCATTCCTCGGCCGTTTTCAACCCCCTGGCCACAAGCGCCGCAGTCGGCGGCGGCGCGGCAGTGGTCGGATACAAGGCCTACCAGGCAGCGCGTGCGGCGCTTGCGGCGAAGGCCGCGCCGACCTCGAAGGCCAGCTCCATGCGGTCGGGCGCGGCGGTGCGCGCCACGTCTCCCTCCGGGTCGGGGATCACGCGCGGCGCGACCACCGCGGTCCGTGCTGCCTCATCGGCGACGTCGGTCGGCAAGGCCGTTCCCGCACGAGGCGGGGCCACCGGGATAGCGCGTCCCACGTCCGCCGGATCGACCTCTACCGGGCGTTCAGGGATCCTCAAGGGCGCGACCACCGCCGCCCGCACCGCCAGCCCGACGAGCTCCGCTCGCGGGTCGGGGATCACGCGTGGCGCGACCACCGCGGTCCGTGCCACCTCATCGGCGACGTCGGTCGGCAAGGCCGGATCGGTCAACGAGGGTTCCGGTGGAACTGCAAACCGCGCCGGCGGCGCAGCGCGAGGCGGACTGGCCGCTCGCTCGACGAGCTCGACCGCTGCGCGCACCACCGGTTCAGCCCGCGGAGCCACCGCTTCGGGCGCAGCCGGACGGACCGGCGGCTCGGCCGCCGGGAGATCGGCAGGATCATTCGGCGGCGCGCGCTCCGCGGGAATGGGCGCAGCCGGGCGCACCGGAGGCTCGGGATCCACCGGGCGTTCCGCGTCCTCGCGAGCTATCGCTGGTTTGACCGGGGGACGTCGAGGCAAGGACAAGAGAGAAGACTCCCGCTCGCATCCAATCGAGGAAACGCAGGTTTCCCTGTACGAAGACGACAAGACGATCACGTTCTTGGAAGCCGGGCGGCGCGAGGAGACGCCAAGCGACGGCGTTCCTGCCTGACGGGAGGAAGCCGCAGCGCTCGCAATCGCCTTGCGGGGATGCCCCATTGTGGGGCATCCCCGCAAGGCACGTACTCAACGCAGAGCGACTGCGCACACGTGCAGGCATGGGCCGAGGTTGACGACAGGCAACAAGGGCCTCGTTGCAAAGCTAAGAATGGGGTGGGAACCGCTAGCTCCCACCCCATTCGCCATCTATGTTGTCTGTTCTCGAATCTCTCAACTCTGGCCCTTCAACTCTGCATGCCTCTCAACTCTGTCTTCCGTCGCCTCCTGCCTGTCAGCCCTGCCTTTCACCCTCTTTCGCTCCGCCAATTTCCGGCCAACGACCCCTCGTCAAACTCGCTTCATCCGCCATTCCTCGCGTCCGTCCTCTTGCTTCGCTTCATCCGTCAAACCTACTGCCCTCTATCCCCGACCCGTCTCTTGCCCGCACATTGATCCCACGTTCATCGTCCTGTCCGCTGATCTCGCATCCATCGACCCCGCGATTGTCCGCCGCACCAGTCATCCACCGCAACGGCACACGCACCCTCTAACATCACGTCGCCAGCCCGACACTCGCATCGCCACCCCTGATCCGCAACACCACGCGCACCCGCAGCCCCCAATCTGTCCGCCAACTCCGCGCTCGTCCTTTGCCTTCGACCTTCGTCAACCCTGCGCCTGCCATGTGCCTCCGTCTGCCCGCCGATCTCACAGCTTCGCGCCCGTCCGCCTAACCTGCCGCATCTGCCAATTCTCGCGCCCATTCACCGCTTCCACCGGTGCCCTCGCCTCGCATCATCCACCGACCACGCATTCATCCTTCAGCCCGCCTTCGTTCAAAGGGACGCAGTAGTCGACGTCGATCCCATGCATCTCGAACGTCGGAACAATCACGGAACTGGCCAGAGCCTCCGCCTTTTCATCCGCAAACGCGTCCCTCTCGGCAGGCGACATCGCCTCGATCTCGTCGATCGGAAGGCACCTGCGCAAGAACACCCCGAAGGCGACGTAGGTCGATCTCGTCTCGACGAGCCTCTCGGCGTCCTGCGAGTGGTAGAACGCATAGCCGTCCCGCTCCGCCGAAGAATCGGAGCCTTTGGGCCCCAAAGCGCGGCCTCGCCTCGACGGAGAGTCGAGCTCTGCACAGACGAAGGATCGGAAAGCACGCTCGGCAGAAGGGCGCTGCGCGGGCACAAGATCCAGATCGGCGGACAGATCGCTCCATATGTCCGCATAAGGGCGCTCCAGATCGGGATCCCCAACAGAAGGGATGCGCAGCCCCGCCGGTTGCTCGTCGTACTTCGTCATGGCCCTACGCTATCGTGCAAGCCGCTCAAAAGTCGCCTCAAGCTTCGGCGAGAGCTCCCCCTATCCTTCGCGATCCTCCAATGGCCGCTTCGCCAGGGCGTCCGCCGCGGCCGCGCGCACGCCGTCGCGCACGATGGCCTCCACGAGCTCGGCCACCCTGCGTGTGAAGGCCTCGTAGGCGACGAGTTCGTCGGGAAGGAAGCCGCCTCTCATGACGGCATCGACGTGTTCGCGCACGTTTGAGGCGCCGGCCGTCGCCGCGGCGAGCGCTTCTCGCTTCGGCTCGACCATTTCACGCGCAATCGGGCCCGGGTCGAAGCCTTGCGGAGGGCAGACGCAGGCGATCCAGGCCGCCGCCGTCAGCGCCATTTGCTGCGGCACGCTCCCCTTCTCGAGCAGTCGTATGGCCGGGGCGGGTATGCGCTGAAGGAGCTTCGCCGACCCGTCGGATCCCACTCGGGCCGTCTTGTCGCCCAGCGCGAAGTTCGTCCACCGCACGAACAGCCGGGCGATGTAGGCATCCGGATCGAAGCCCGAGGGAAGGTCGATCGAGGGCAGATACTCGTCGTAAAGGGCGGCGCGCACGCATTCTTCGACGAAGGGCTGGGTGCGCGAGGCCGGAATCGTCTCGCGCCCGTCAAGCGCGCCAAGGTACGAGATGAGCGAATGCGATCCGTTGAGCAGGCGCAGCTTGACCAGCTCGTACTTGCCGACCTCGTCGGTGAAGGCGACGCCGTCGGCGTGCTCCCAGGCGGGCCGGCCGGCCGCGAACTTGTCCTCCATGACCCACATCGTGAATCCCTCGGCAGGGACGGGGACGGCGTCGTCGAAGCCCGCGATCCGGCGGACCGCCTCGCGCACGGCGTCCGTCGTGGCGGGGACGATGCGGTCGACCATCGCGTTAGGGAAGGTCACATTGGCCTCCAGCCAGGCGAAAAACTCCGGCCCCGCGCCTGTCTCTTCGAGGAATTCGACGACGAGGGAGCGGGTGACGTCGCCCGCGGAGACCATGTTGTCGCAGGAAAGGACCGTGACGGGCGCGCCGCCGCGCTCGAAGCGCCGCACGAGCCCACGCGCGACGAGCCCCACGGTGGTTTGCGCCCCGCCCGCGAAGTCGGCGAGGACGGCCGGGTCGGAGCGGTCGAGGCCTCCCGTGCGGGAATCGCGGCGATACCCGTTCTCGGAGACAGTCAACGTGATGATCTTGTGCCGCGGCTCGGCGAGAAGGTCGAGGACCCGCTCGGTTTCCTCGGCCGCGACGGCGAAATCGCGATGGACGTCGACGACGGACACCGACTCGCCCTCCGGCGTCAGCTCAAGGATCGAATAGACCCCGTCCTGCTCGCGCAGCGCATTGACGACGGCGGGGTTGTGGCTGGCCACGCCGACGATCCCCCACTCCCCCGGCTCGGCCGCGAGAGCCTGGGCGGTTGCCACAGCGGCGTGCGCACGGTGGAACTGCGCGATGCCGATGTGCACGATCCCGGTTTCTGCCGGCGCGCTCGCGCCGATTCTCCGGTCGAGGGGAAGGTGCTTCCGATCGAGTTTCATGGACTGTCTCCTTTGACTGGTCAACTAGTTGGCTGGATTTGAGTGGGCTTCGACGCCGCCGACTTCGTCTGCGGCCTGGACGACGATGAAAGAGGCCGATTCCGCCGCTGTCTCCGGGTCGCCGTCCCGAATCGCGCGGGCGAGGCGAATGTGGCAGCGCACGGCGTCGGCGTCAGGGTGTGCGGGCTGAAGGTCCCAGTGGGTGCGCTCGACCAGCAGCGAGCCGACCATCGCCCCCAACCGCGCGAAGATCTCGTTGCCGGAAAGGGAGGAAACGAGCTCGTGAAACTCAATGTCCGCCGCGAGGAACTCCGGATCGGCCCCGCGCCCTTCGACCCCAAGATCGCGCATGCGTTCGGCCAGTTCGACGAGTCGCTCGGCGCCGGGCAGCCCGCGCGACGCCGCCAGCCGCGCGGCCTCGGGTTCGATGCCGCGCCGCAATTCGCTGATTTCCAGGATGTGGTGGCGGCGCTCGTCGGCGTCGTACATCCGCCAGGCGATGACGTGCGGATCGAGAAGCTGCCAGCTTCCGCGCGGTTCAACGGTCACTCCCACGCGACGGCGGGACGTAACCATTCCCAGGCCTTCGAGGACCTTGACGACGTCGCGGACCAGCGTGCGCGAAACTCCGAACTCGGCTTCGAGATCGGCGAGCGTCATGACGGTTCCAGCAGGCCGGCTCCCGGTTGCGATCTGCCTGCCGAGCTCGCCGAGCAGAGCCTCGTAATCGGTCGCCCCCTCCGGAGCAGCGGGGCCAGAGGCACGCGCCGAAGCGGGGCCAGAGGAACGCTCAAACGCGCGTCCCCCGGATCCGCCGGCTCGCGAACCCTCGACGCCGGCTTTGCGTGCGGGAGGTAGCGCCCACGCCTTCCTCCCCGCATGAGGCGAGTCGAGACTCCGCGCCGGCGCGGGCTGCCCAGCACGGGCCGCGCCTGCGCCTTGCGCGCCTGCGCCGTCGTCGTTCGGGGCCATGGTCACCTCGCTAGGAGTCGCGGTCTCGCCGGAACGAACGGCGGCCTCGCCGGGACGAGCACCGACGAACCGACGTGAATCGGCGTCAAACCTAAAGTTTCGATGCTTGATTAAACGTTTCGACGTCCAACCAATGTTCCGACGTCGAACCAGGCGCTTCGACGTCGCCATATCGAAGACCCTCGCCTCGGCAAACGGCGGAATCTCGCGATTTCGTCACTCGTCTGGCAAAGCGTCAATGATACTACTATTATGGCGATCACAGTCGCATGGGGCAAGGCAGCCCCGCGGCAGACGCATTCGAGCCGAGCTCGCCCCGGCTCACTCCAAACATTCGAGCCGAGTTCGTCCCGGCTCACCGCTCAACGGAGACACACATGGAACCAACAACAGCCATACTGGCCGATGACAAACGGGTATTCATCGACAAAAGCGGCGCCTGGGTCGGCAGCATCCCGCCTGCAGCCTTGCTCGCGATCGCGGCCGCAGCGATCGCCGTCATCCTTTTCCTCGTCATCGCACTTAAGTTTCACGCCTTCATCACGCTCGTCGTCGTCTCGATCGTGACCGCCGTCGCCGCGGGAATCCCGCTCGACAAGCTTTACGACACCGTCATGGAAGGGTTCAATTCAACGCTGGGCAGCGTCGGAATACTGGTGGGCCTCGGCGCAATGCTGGGCGTGCTGGTCGAACATTCCGGCGGCGCCCAGGTGCTCGCCGACTACATGATCGGAAAATTCGGTGAGAAGCGCGCCCCCATGGCGCTCGGCTTCGCCTCCCTTCTGCTGGGCTTCCCCATGTTCTTCGACGCCGGCCTCGTGGTCATGCTGCCCATCGTCTTCGCCGTCGCCAAGCGGCTGGGCGGGCCCATCCTGCTCTACGCCTTCCCCACGGCCGTCGCCTTCTCCGTGATGCACGTCTTCGTGCCGCCGCACCCCGGCCCGGTCTCCACATCCACCTTCTACGGCGTCAACCTCGGCTACCTCATGGTGGTCGGCATCGTTTTCGCGATCCCCACCTTCTACGTCACCGGCGTGCTGTGGGGGCGCCGCTGCGCCAAAAAGTTCCCGAACATCGACATCTCCAAGACGATCTTCGGCGCGAGGACCGAACCCGTTGAAAATCCGCCGAGGGTCGCCACCGTCGTGGGCATCCTTCTCCTGCCGATGTTCCTCATCCTCCTCAACACGTCCGTCGATTTCATGACGAAGGCGGGAACGTTCGGCGAGTACAACGCCGACCCCAAGCTTTCCCACGTCAGCCTGCCGCTGTGGGCGCAAGTTTTCAGCCTGCTCGGAAAGCCCGGCGTCGCACTGCTCATCGCCGTCCTCACAGCGATCCCCGTGCTTGGAACGTCCAAGGGAGTGCACAGATCGGCTCTGGAGAAACTCCTCGACTCGGCTCTTGCGCCCATCGCCTCGGTCGTCTTCATCACCGGCGCGGGCGGAATGTTCGGCGGAGTGCTCCGCGCCTCCGGCATCGGCGACGCCCTCAAGTACATGCTCGACAACATCGGCGTCCCCGTCATCGTCGCCGCCTACATCATCGCGGTGGCTCTGCGCCTGGCACAAGGCTCGGCGACGGTTGCCCTGACGACGGCGGCCGGCCTCATGTCCGCGGGCGTCCTCGGCGGGGGCTACAACGAGCTCCAAATCGTCGCCATCACCCTGGCCACCGCCGCGGGTTCCGTTTTCGCCTCGCACGTCAACGACTCCGGCTTCTGGCTGGTGGGCCGCCTCCTCGGCATGGACACGGCCACGACCCTGCGCACATGGACGGTTCAGCAGATGCTTGAATCCCTCATGGTGTTCGCTCTGTCCGCCCTGTTGTTCGTCGTGGCGTAGCCGGACGCGGCCAGACCGCCGCTCCGCGTTGGGCGGAGCGGCCCGACGCAGACATGGC
>ERZ773059.249-NODE-249-length-30262-cov-11.147515_pt1 | contig 30262 bp, 23 predicted proteins | sample MGYA00580514_ERZ773059 | MGnify/ENA primary metagenome ERZ773059 (study PRJEB29015, sample SAMEA2737981) | human oral metagenome | biome: human oral; feature: human-associated habitat; material: dental | place: China | collected 2056 ...
AAATCGGTTTTCACCATTCATAATTTGGCGTATCAAGGGCAATTTGATTATCGCCATTTAGTTGAAATCGGCTTGCCACACAGTATGTTCCATGTGGATGGATTAGAGTTGTTTGGACAAATTTCTTACTTAAAAGCTGGGCTTTATTATTCCGATGCGGTGACTGCCGTAAGCCCGACTTATGCAAAAGAAATTACCACACCGGAATTTGCGTATGGCTTACAAGGCTTACTTTCTACCCTAGATCACGAAGGGCGTTTGGTCGGTATTCTCAATGGTGTTGATGAAAAAATTTGGCATCCGATGAACGATCAGTATATTCAACATCATTACAAGTTGAAGTACATGGGCGGTAAGGCAAAAAATAAAGCAGATTTACAGGCTTATTTTCACCTTCCGGAACAAGCTGATGCGTTATTGTTTGTGATGGTGACCCGTTTAACAGAACAAAAAGGCGTGGATTTATTGCTAGAAAGCGCGGATGAAATTGTTAAACAGGGCGGACAGTTGGCGATTCTTGGTTCAGGCGCACCGCACTTAGAAGCCGGTATTCGTCAATTAGCGGAAACCTATCCGCAAAATATTGCCGTTAAAATTGGCTACGATGAAGCGTTGTCACATCTCATGGTTGCCGGTGGCGATGTCATTTTAGTCCCAAGCCGTTTTGAACCTTGCGGTTTAACCCAGCTTTACGGTTTAAAATACGGTACCTTACCTCTTGTTCGCGCCACCGGTGGTTTAGCGGATACCGTCGTCAATAGTACCGTAGAAAATATTCAAGCTCGAACAGCAACCGGTTTTGTTTTCTCTCACGCAGCGGCCGAGGAACTCCGTAATGCCTTGCAGGCAGCGTTTGCGTTATGGAAAAAACAACGTTTATGGACAACGGTCCGTGTAACTGCAATGGAACAAGATTTCAGTTGGCAAATCTCTGCAACCCACTACCAACATTTATATCAACGAATTTTATCTCATTAATAAAATACTTATCTTCTGCGTAGCGTTAAAACACACTTTACGCAGAAGATTGTTGTTGTTTTTTTATCTTGAATGATTAAAATTCATCCGCTTTTTATTTACTGAGGATGTTTTCTTATGATAATGGATAATTTTGATTCTCCATTCCTGTACAATCGACCTGAAGTCAATGTTGATTCATTGAAAAAAACGATTGTTTATAAACTGATTTTTTTAATTGGTCGCTCTCCTAAAGAGGCGAGCCAACGAGATTGGCTCAATGCCACGTTATACGCGGTGCGGGATTTCGTCACCGAAGGTTGGATCACCACCGCGCGTGAAGCCAGAGCAGAAGACGCCCGCCGTGTTTATTATTTATCAATGGAATTTTTGATTGGTCGTACGTTATCCAATGCCATGATTGCAGAAGGATTGTACGACATCGCTAAAGAAGCCCTTTCCGAATTAAACGTTGATTTAGAAGAGATTATTGAAAAAGAAGTGGATCCGGGTTTAGGTAACGGTGGTTTAGGTCGTTTAGCTGCCTGTTTCATGGATTCTATTGCCACCTTAGGCTTACCGGGCATGGGCTACGGTATTCGTTATGAATACGGTATGTTCCGTCAAAAAATTGAAGATGGCCAACAAGTTGAACGCCCGGATGCCTGGTTAGAAAAAGGTGCGCCTTGGGAATTTATTCGTCCGTCTAAACGTTTTACCGTTTCTTTTGGCGGTAATATTCATTTTGAAGGCAAAAAATGTATCTGGAATAAAGGCGAAGAAGTGACCGCACTTGCTTATGACCAAGTGATTCCGGGCTATCAAAATGACTCTGCCGCCACATTACGTTTGTGGGCTGCTCATGCCGGCGAACTGTTTAACTTAGAAGACTTTAACCGCGGTCAACACATTGCGGCGGTGGAAAGCCGTGCTTCCATTAAGAATCTTTCCCGTGTGCTTTATCCGGATGATTCCACTTGGAACGGTCGTGAATTACGTTTGCGTCAAGAATATTTCTTGGTTTCTGCGTCATTGCAAGACATTATCCGCCGTCATAAACGCACGCATAGCAGCTTGGAAAATTTAGCGGATAAAGTGGCAATTCATTTAAATGATACTCACCCGGCATTAGCCATTCCTGAATTAATGCGTATTTTAATTGATGAAGAAGGCTTTTCATGGCAGAAAGCCTGGGATATGACCCGTCGCATTTTCTCTTATACTTGCCACACATTAATGTCTGAAGCGTTAGAAACCTGGCCGGTAGAAATGATGGCGAAAATCTTACCGCGTCATTTACAAATGATTTTTGAAATTAACGATCATTTCTTGGAATACGTTAAAACCTACATCACTACCGATCTGGATTTCATTCGTCGCGTTTCTTTAATCGAAGAAGGGTATCAGCGCAAAGTACGCATGGGTTGGTTATCCGTGGTTGGTTCGCACAAAGTGAATGGCGTTGCGGCAATTCATTCCGACTTAATGGTGACATCGACTTTTGCAGATTTCGCACGTATTTATCCGGAACGTTTCACCAACGTGACTAATGGTATTACCCCGCGTCGTTGGCTTGCTGTGGCAAACCCACAATTAGCGTCGTTGTTTGATAAATATATCGGTTCTGATTGGCGTTGTGATTTAAGCCAAATCGAAAAATTAAAACAATATACGCATGAAGCGGATTTCAAACACGCTATTGCCGATATTAAATTTGCAAATAAAGTGAAATTGGCAAATTACGTGAAGAAAACATTAGATATTGATCTGGATCCCCATGCGTTATTTGACGTTCAAGTCAAACGTATTCACGAATATAAACGTCAAATTCTGAACGTGTTGCATATTATTGCCCGTTACAACGCCATGTTAGAGCATCCGGAAAAAGATTGGCAACCTCGCGTGTTTATCTTAGCCGGTAAAGCGGCATCGGCGTATTACGCAGCGAAACAAACCATCCATTTAATTAATGATGTTGCCAATGTCATCAATAACGATGCCCGTTTGGGTGGTCGCTTAAAAGTGGTCTTCATCCCGAACTACAGCGTCAGTTTGGCTCAATTGATCATTCCGGCGGCAGATATTTCTGAACAAATTTCTTTAGCCGGTACGGAAGCCTCCGGTACCAGTAACATGAAATTTGCGTTAAATGGTGCATTAACGTTGGGAACATTGGATGGCGCAAACGTAGAAATTTTGGAACATGTCGGCAAAGACCACATCTTTATTTTCGGTAACACCGTAGAACAAGTCGAGAAGTTACGTCGCGATGGCTACTGTCCATTTAATTTCTATCAAGAAGATGCCGAACTAAGAAATGTTGTTGATCAAATCATTAACGGCCGTTTCTCCGAAAACGATCCAAACCGTTATCAACAGCTATTACAGGGTTTACAATATCACGATTTCTACCAAGCCTTTGCGGATTTCCGCAGCTATGTGGAGACACAAAAATGGGTGGATGAAAAATATAAAAATCGTGATGCGTGGATTGACAGCACGATTCAAAATATCGTCAACATGGGTTATTTCTCTTCCGACCGTACCATTAGGGAATACGCGGAAAATATTTGGCACATTAAGCCATTAAATCTCGAGAAATAATTTCCGATAAAAAGAAACCCCATTCGAATCTGAATGGGGTTTTGTTTTACATTCTCAAAACACACCGCACTTATTTGGTGCAAAATGGCTGATGTGCTGTAAATCTTGCTTTTTTTGGCATGCGTTCTTGAATCCTTTGGCGATTTATTTCAAGTGCTGCATCGGTCGGCTGATAATCAAGCCAAAGTTCAGGTGAGGAGGGCAGTGTTTCAGGCCAAATATATTGAACCTTAAAACCACGCGCTTTACATTCCGCATGTAATTCATCATATCGCCTTTTCAAAAACGCCATTTTATTAAAGAAAAATCTCACATGACCTTCACCTAATTTATATTCCTCCGGTTGCCCTTTTAAGTGAAATTTACCTTTGGCGACGGCATTCGGAATGCGTGTCAGTTCGCGGTGTTCTGCCAGTAAATGCTGATCGCATAGCTCTTTAGGTGGAATCAGATTAATTCGAGTCATAATGATACTTCCAAGTATAAAAGTTAAAAATCATTGTATTAAGACGATAAATTCTCAATCGATGTGCCTTTCAATAATTTACGCATCCAGCTGCGATTGGTAGATAGGTGGTGAATAAGGTCTTCGCTGAGCGGAAGTGGTTCGTTGTAGATTAACGAAGCGAGTGTTTCGCCCAATATCGGGGCAGAGGTTAAGCCGCGTGAGCCGAGGGCGCCGATGAGATATAAATTCGGAAATACGGCAGCCGGTGGAATCGGTTGTTTACGACGGCGTAAGTTAAACAGATTTTTATAATCCACGCATTGCTGTTCAAAATTCGGCACATTGCCGACCATTGGAATTCGATCCCGCACGGCGCAACGCACGCCGATGCGCGCCAGATTGGCAGAGGTATCCACCTCTTTCACCCAAGGCATACCCTCTAGGTTCTTTTGGATTTTTTCCTGATTTTCCCGCTGTTCCTGCTCGCTAAAAGTGCGGTCAGCACAATCACGCACATGGCTGGCACCGATGCAATGACTGGTTTTTGCCAAATCAGCAGGTGTGAGGTAGCCGTCATAACAGAGCACGGATTTCAGTTTCAGCAGATGTTCTGACGTGGGAATTTGGCTAACTTGCCCGCGCACAGCATAAAGCGGTAGTGACTGTGTTTGCAGAAATTCATGTAGTTGATGCCCGTTGGCGAGGATGACGATTTGATGATGGAACGCATCATTTTCAGCATTTTTCACCAGCCAGCCATTTTCTTGTGCGGAAAGTGCGGTCACTTTTTGCGATGTTTTTATGCTGAGCCCGCGCCGCTGCAAATAAGCAAACAGATTCTGTACAAATTGCTGTGGCGCAAGCCATCCGCCCTGTGGAATGAATCCGCCACCACAAGGCAACGGGAGACCGACTTTATCGCTTAATTCTGCTTGGCTTAGGCGTTGATAAAGGCTTTTCGGCAGCTGAAGTTGCGAAACTTTCTGTAATTTGACCGCACTTTTTTCGTTATAGCCGCACAGTGCCACACCGCAAAATTCATGTTCAAATTCAATGAGGTTTTCGGCATTACGTAATTGTTGTAAGCCGTAAGCAAACGCGTGTATGTAAAAGCGAATATTACGTTCGTCATCGTCGCTCAGTTGCGGATAAAACGCGCCTTGTTTGTTACCGGAAGCGTTCATCGCCGGCTGTGGATCTTCGCAATAAAGAGTGACGCTCGCGCCACGTTGCATTAAGGCGAATGCGGTAAATAAGGAGGCGATGCCGCCACCCACAATGGCAATGTCCGCAACGCCTTCAAATTGGGCGGATTGTGGCAAATACCATGGGGTGAAAAGTGCGGTGGGTTTTTCAAGTATTTTTTCACCCGCCAAACACTCCCGTTTTTTACCGTAGCCTTTACGTTTTTGCACGCTGAAACCGGCATTTTCTAAGCCTTTGCGTACCGCACTTGCTGCGGTAAATGTCGCGAATGTGCCTTGCGGTTTGGTGTAACGGTATATTTGCGTATAAAGCGCGTCATTCCACATATCAGGATTTTTACTCGGGGCAAATCCGTCTAAAAACCACGCATCAATTTTGTCACGCATATAATCGCCGAGCTGTGGTAAATTGTCGTGAATATCACCAAACCACAGATCAAGGGTGGTTTCCTCAAAATGAAAACGATAGCAACCTTCAATCGGGTCTAGCCAATGTGCCTGTAATTGTGCCGTGAGGGCGCTAAATTGCGGGTAATGTTGATGGGCAAGCGTTAATACTTCCCGTGTTAATGGATACTTTTCAAAGGAAATAAAAAATAGCCGTTGTAATGTTGCCTGTGGAAATTGTTGGCGAAATTCCCGAAAAAGCGTAGTGACCGCCAAAAAATTGAGCCCTGTACCAAAGCCGGTTTCAGCAATAATAAAATACGCTTGTTCATGTTTTAGCCAACGTTGCCATAGTTGATTGCCTTGTTGGAAAACGTAGCGGCTTTCTTCCAAACCGTCTTGGTTAGAAAAATAAACATCGTCAAATTGGTCGGAAATGGGCGTATTTTCTTGATTAAAATGAATCTCGGCATGAGTCACTAAGCGCATTGGGCGTGATTTCCTTTCGTTGCTTTTGAGGTGTCTAATATAATACGCCTAATTGCCTTAACTGGTCGAACGTTATAATTAATGCTTGCAATATTTTGATTTCATAGTAAATTGCATTCAGCTAACAAATGTAAGTCGAAAATCAATTTCCCAACTCATTAAGGAATAACGAATGAAAAGAGCAGTAATCACCGGATTTGGTATTATTTCCAGTATTGGTAACAACAAAGAAGAAGTCTTGGCTTCATTGAAAGCTGGTAAATCCGGTATTGAAATCGTCCCTGAATTTATTGACATGAAAATGCGCAGCCATGTTGCCGGTACCATTAAATTAAACCCGAGCGAGTTAATCGATCGTAAAGTGTATCGTTTCATGGGCGATGCGGCAGCCTATGCTTATCTTTCCATGAAAGAGGCTATAGAAGATGCAGGGTTAACGGAAGAACAAGTGTCTAACGAACGTACCGGCTTGGTTATCGGCGCCGGCACAGGTTCTGCACATAATCAGTTAGTGGCTTGTGATGCTGTACGTGGTCCGCGCGGTGTGAAAGCCATTGGCCCTTATGCCGTCACTAAAACTATGGCATCCAGCGTATCTGCGTGTTTGGCAACACCGTACAAAATTAAAGGCGTAAGCTACAGTATCAGTTCCGCTTGTGCCACTTCAGCACACTGTATTGGTAACGCATTAGAACTCATCCAATTAGGTAAACAAGACATCGTTTTCGCCGGTGGTGCAGAAGAGTTGTCTTGGGAATGTGCGACCGAATTTGATGCGATGGGCGCAGTTTCTACCAAATATAATGAAACTCCAACCAAAGCCTCCCGTGCATATGATGCAAACCGTGATGGTTTTGTCATTGCCGGCGGTGGTGCCGTGGTGGTTGTGGAAGAATTGGAACACGCGCTTGCCCGTGGTGCGAAAATTTACGCGGAAATCGTCGGTTATGGTGCGACTTCCGATGGTTATGACATGGTGGCGCCAAGCGGTGAAGGCGCAGAGCGTTGCATGAAACAAGCTATGGCAAACATTGACACACCAATCGACTACATTAACGTGCACGGTACATCAACGCCAGTCGGTGATGTGAAAGAATTGGGTGCGATTAAAAACGTATTTGGCAATAAAATGCCGGCGATTTCTTCCACCAAGTCCATGACAGGTCACTCTTTAGGGGCTGCCGGTGCGCACGAAGCCATTTACACCTTGTTAATGTTAGATAACGATTTCATCGCACCAAGCATTAACATTGAAACCTTAGATGAACAAGCCGTGGGTTGCAATATTGTGACTGAAACAAAAGAAAATGCCGGTTTACAAACCGTGATGTCTAACAGTTTCGGTTTTGGTGGCACGAATGCCACACTCGTGTTTAAACGTTATAACGGTTAAATTTGACTGAGAATAACTCCCCTGAACAAAGGGGAGTTTTTTTATGAGAGAAATCCTTTTTTACCGAATTTGAACTGCTCGGAGCAATAATGCCTTTGTTTTCAAAAATTAAAAATGCGGTGAACCGGTTTCATCGAAAATCCATCAATCGCCAACTAAGAAAACGTTTGCAAAATCATGGGATGTCTGTGCTATCAAGCAACTGTGTCGGCGCATTCATCTTGCATGATTTGAATGAGCCTTTTCATTCGCCGTTTGTGAATTTATTTATGAAACCCTGTGATTTCATACGATATTTACAAAATATGCCGTATTACCATCAACAAACGTTAGAATTTAAACCGACAGATAAAGCCTATCCGGTGGGATGGTTGGGGGATATTCCCATTCATTTTATGCATTACCGCAATGCACAAGAAGCAAAAGCGAAATGGGAAATGCGTTTAAAACGCCTTAATCTGGATAATCTTTTCATTATCATGACCGATAAGGATAGCCCTCAAGGCGTGAGCTATGAAGAGCTTGAAGCCTTTGATCGGTTGCCATTTAAAAACAAAGTGGTATTTACGCATAAACCTTACCCGCAGTTGGCATCTGCCGTGTATATTCCGGGTTTTGAGCAAAGCGATCAAGTTGGGGATTTATTTGCGTTTTCGGGTTGGAACGGTAAAAAATACTACGATCACTTTGACTATGTCGCATGGTTTAACCAAGGTTAATTCCATTCAAAAATCTGCGCCTTAATCCATCACATAAGACGCAGATTTTTCATCTTCCGCAGTAATAAAGTGCGGTCTTTTTCTGTTCTAAATCGGCAAACTATTTCTTTCTTGCCAACATAGTCACAAATTTCATTTTATAGCGATTGCCGTTTTCATCGGTTTTGTGCAGTTCACCCATGTTTTCGTTGTATTCCAAGAATTCCCAATCTTTGTAGTATTCTTTCAATTCATTTTCACCAAAGGTAAATGAAAATGGCAGTGGGCAAGGCACTTCCGGAGTGGACATGGCAGCCACGATTAAATTGTAGCCCCCCGGATTGGTGTGGTTTTGCATGTTTTCAAGAATTGCCGGTACGCGAGCACGATCGAGGAACATAAAGACCACCGTCGACACAATAAAATCATAGTTTTCTTGAATGTTTGCTTCGTTGATATTGTAAAGTGCGGTCTGAATTTTTAGATTTTCTTTCTCTTTGACTTCGTTTAGAAATTGAAGACTGTTTTCATTGTGATCCCAAGCGGTGACATCATAGCCGAGTAAACTCAAATAGAGAGAGTTACGACCTTGTCCACAACCTAAATCCAACACTTTACAAGGTTTGATGATTTTAGCGGCATCGACCACATCACCGTGCGTGGCGGTCATATTGTATTTCTTGCTGAAATAGTCTTCCTTGGTGCAATAAAATTCCAGAAAACATTCCAAATCATCGGAAAGGGCTTCAACACGATGCCATTGTTGCGGTTCAACAAAAGGGGTTGCATCTTGTGGCGTGAAAATGTGTTCGCTCACAATATCGCCATTTTCTGTGAGGACATAAAATTTAAGTTTACCTTTTAATACGGTGAGTTTTCCCCAAGTGCCGACTTTTGTGTTGTGTTTTTCTTGAAACATTTTTGGCAAGCTGTCTTTGGTCCAAACCGGCATTTTTTTATAGCAAATAAGTTCGTTTTGCATTTTTTTCTCCAAATTTTAGGGTGTTAATAGTTGAGTTTAATGGTAGGTTAATTACGTGAAATACGCAATATTTAATTCTTTTTCAAACGAAGAGATGATAAAAATCAAGCATTTTAGAAAGTGCGGTTGTTTTTTAAGGATTTTATGGGATATTACAATTTTTGATATATTGATTTATATAACGTTAGTTTGAAACTATGCAAATATGGGGTATTTTCAAGTGAAGAGAGAAAAATTACTATCATTTTTTCAAAAAATCTAATAACATTTACATTATTTGTTAAAAATTTGTAATGTCAGTTTTTGGCAAATTAGGCTTTTTTTAGTGATCAATTTCGTTGTTTAATTTCTATTAAAAATTAGGGTTAAACGTACTTCTAACTTAACAAAATAAGGAAAAAACTATGTCAGAATTGTTAAAAAATGACGTAGATCCGATCGAGACTAACGATTGGTTGGCATCAATTGATTCGTTAATTCGTGAGGAAGGCATTGAGCGCGCTCAGTTCATTATCGATCAAGTTATGCAACAAGCTCGCGCCGGTGGCGTTTCTTTACCAAGCGGGATTACAACCGATTATGTGAATACCATTCCTGTGTCAGAACAACCGGCGTATCCGGGCAATTTAGACATTGAACGTCGCATTCGTTCTTATGTTCGTTGGAATGCGGTGATGATGGTGTTACGTGGTCAGAAAAAAGATCTGGATTTAGGCGGTCACTTATCGACTTATCAATCTGCTGCGACGATGTATGAAGTTGGTTTTAACCATTTCTTCAAAGCGGCAACAGAGAAAAATGGCGGTGACTTAGTCTTCTTCCAAGGTCACGCAGCACCGGGGATGTATGCTCGTGCTTTCTTAGAAGGACGTTTAACGGAAGAACAATTAGACAACTTCCGTCAAGAAGTGCATGGCAAAGGCTTGTCTTCTTACCCTCATCCGAAATTAATGCCGGATTTCTGGCAATTCTCAACGGTTTCTATGGGGTTAGGTCCGGTGAACGCCATTTATCAAGCCCGTTTCTTAAAATACTTACAAAATCGTGGTTTGAAAGACACTGCTGATCAAAAAGTGTATGCCTTCTTAGGCGATGGCGAGATGGATGAAATTGAATCTAAAGGTGCATTAACTTTCGCCGCACGCGAACATTTAGATAACTTAATTTTCGTCATTTCCTGTAACTTACAACGCTTAGACGGCCCGGTAAACGGTAACGGTAAAATCGTTCAAGAATTAGAAGGTTTATTCGTGGGCGCCGGTTGGGAAGTGATTAAAGTTATGTGGGGTAGCCGTTGGGATAAATTATTTGCCAAAGACACCACAGGTAAACTCACCCAATTAATGATGGAAGTGGTTGATGGTGACTACTTAACCTTCAAATCTAAAGACGGTGCTTACGTACGTGAACACTTCTTCGGTCGTTACCCTGAAACAGCGGCATTAGTTGCGGACATGACTGATGATGAAATTTGGGCGTTACAACGTGGCGGTCACGATCCACTTAAAGTCTTTGCGGCATTCAAGAAAGCACAAAATGCCGGTAAACCGGTCGTGGTTTTAGTTCACTCAGTCAAAGGCTATAAAATTGCTGAAGCAGAAAGTAAAAATACTGCGCACCAATCCAAAAAAATGTCTGCTGAGAGTATCAAAGCTTACCGCGATTACTTCCACATCCCAGTGAAAGATGAAGAGTTGGAAAAACTGCCATATGTGACTTTCCCTGAAGGTTCTGAAGAATATAAATACTTGCACGAACGTCGCAAAGCTTTACAAGGTTATTTGCCGGCACGTCATCCGAAATTTACTGTGAACTTCAAAGCACCTGAGCTTTCTGAATTCTCTGCGTTGTTAGAAGCGCAACCGCGTCCGATTTCAACCACAATGGCATTTGTTCGTTTCTTAAATACGTTGTTAAAAGACAAAGAAGTGGGTAAACATATCGTTCCAATCGTGGCAGACGAAGCGCGTACGTTCGGTATGGAAGGATTATTCCGTCAAATCGGTATTTACAACCCGCATGGTCAAAATTATGTCCCATCCGACCGTGATTTAGTGGCTTACTATCGCGAAGCGAAAGACGGTCAAGTCTTACAAGAAGGGATCAACGAATTAGGTGCAACCTCTTCTTGGTTAGCGGCAGCAACGTCTTATTCTGTGAGCAATATGCCGATGATCCCATTCTTCATTTACTACTCCATGTTCGGTTTCCAACGTGTGGGTGACTTAATGTGGGCAGCCGGTGACCAATTGGCGCGCGGCTTTATGATTGGGGGAACTTCCGGTCGTACAACATTGAATGGTGAAGGTTTACAACACGAAGATGGTCACAGCCACATTCAATCTTTAACGATTCCGAACTGTGTCTCTTATGACCCGGCATTTGCTTATGAAGTGGCGGTTATCATGCAAGACGGTATCAACCGTATGTATGGTGAAAAACAAGAAGATGTGTTCTATTACATCACCACGTTAAACGAAATTTACGATCAACCGGCGATGCCAAAAGGTGCGGAAGAAGGTATTCGTAAAGGTCTTTATAAATTTGAACGCGTACAAGGAAAAGGTAAAGGCGAAGTGCAATTACTTGGTTCCGGTGCGATCTTGCGTCATGTACGTGAAGCTGCTCAAATCTTGGCGAACGACTACGGCATCAGCTCTGATGTTTATAGTGCGCCATCCTTCACTGAAGCGGCTCGCGAAGGGGCGGATGCGGTTCGTTGGAATATGTTACATCCAACCGAAACACCACGTGTACCATACGTTGCTCAAGTGATGAACGACAAGCCTGCCGTTGCAGCAACCGACTACATGAAGCTTTTTGCTGAACAGATTCTCGCTTATGTACCGGCTAAACATTATCATGTGTTGGGTACGGATGGTTTCGGTCGTTCCGATAGCCGTGCGAACTTGCGTGACCACTTTGAAGTAGATGCACACCACGTTGTGGTTGCCGCATTACATGTGTTGGCACAAGAAGGCACAGTTGACAAGAAAGTGGTTGCCGAAGCAATCGCAAAATACGGTATCGATCCTGAAAGATTGAACCCGTTATACGCATAAAAATAACGAAAAAAACGACCGCACTTGATAAAAGTGCGGTTGGTTTTCCAAACGTTTAAAAGGTAAAAAGAAATGGCTAAACAAATTCAAATTCCGGATATCGGTAGTGATGAAGTGACCGTTACCGAAGTGATGGTAAAAGTTGGAGATACGATTACTGCGGATCAATCCATTATTAATGTGGAAGGTGATAAAGCATCGATGGAAGTGCCGGCACCTGAAGCAGGCGTGATTAAAGAAGTGTTAGTGAAAGTGGGAGATAAAGTGACCACCGGCACGCCTATGTTGGTACTAGATAGCGCTGACGCAGCACCTGCACAAGCCGCTCAACCGGCCGCAGCACCTGCCGCTGCGCCGGCTACTGCACAAGTGGTTGATGTGAATGTACCGGATATCGGTTCTGATGAAGTCAACGTTACTGATGTTATGGTAAAAGTGGGCGATCGTGTTGAAGTGGATCAATCCATTATTAACGTTGAAGGCGATAAAGCGTCTATGGAAGTGCCAGCACCTGTTGCCGGTATTGTGAAAGAAATCATCATTAAAGCGGGCGATAAAGTCTCCACCGGCACATTGATTATGCGTTTTGAAGTTGCCGGCAGTGCGTCTGTTTCAGCACCAGCGGCCTCTGCGCCAGCTGCTGCACCTGCAGCACCGGTTGCCGGTGGTGTGAAGGATGTAAACGTTCCGGATATTGGTGGTGACGAAGTTAACGTGACTGAAATTATGGTCAAAGTAGGTGATAGCATCACAGAAGAGCAGTCATTAATTACCGTTGAAGGTGACAAAGCTTCGATGGAAGTGCCTGCACCATTTGCCGGTGTCGTTAAAGAAATTTTAGTGAAAGCGGGTGACAAAGTTTCTACCGGTTCATTAATTATGAAATTTGAAGTGGCAGGTGCCGCACCGGTTGCTGCTGCACCACAAGCCGCAGCGCCAGCACCTCAAGCCGTATCCGCAGCCGCGCCGGCAGCACAATCAGGCAATGTATCCGGTTTGAGCCAAGATCAAGTGGTTGCAAGCGCAGGCTATGCACACGCCACACCGGTGATTCGTCGTCTTGCACGTGAATTCGGTGTAAATCTTGATAAAGTAAAAGGTACCGGTCGTAAAGGTCGTATCGTTAAAGAAGATATTCAAGCTTATGTGAAAACTGCTGTAAAAGCATTTGAAACCGGTACGGTTTCTGCTGCAGCCGCAGGTAATGGCGTAGCGAATGGCGCAGGTTTAGGCTTGTTACCATGGCCGAAAGTGGACTTCAGCAAATTTGGTGAAGTAGAAGAAGTTGAGTTAAGCCGTATTAACAAAATTTCCGGCGCGAATTTACACCGTAACTGGGTCATGATTCCACATGTGACGCACTTTGATCGCACCGACATCACCGACTTAGAAGCTTTCCGTAAAGAGCAGAACAAGATTGTTGAAAAACAAAAATTAGACGTGAAAATCACACCGGTTGTGTTCATTATGAAAGCGGTTGCCAAAGCATTAGAAGCGTTCCCGCGTTTCAACAGTTCTATTTCTGAAGATGGCCAAAAATTAACGCTGAAAAAATACATCAACATTGGCGTGGCAGTAGATACACCAAACGGTTTAGTCGTGCCTGTCTTTAAAAATGTGAACAAAAAAGGCATTATCGAGCTTTCTCGAGAATTAATGGAAGTCTCTAAAAAAGCCCGTGACGGTAAACTTTCCGGTTCCGATATGCAAGGTGGTTGTTTCACCATCTCAAGCTTAGGCGGTATTGGTACAACGCACTTTACGCCTATCGTGAATGCGCCTGAAGTGGCAATTTTGGGTGTTTCTAAATCTGAAATGCAACCGATTTGGAACGGTAAAGAGTTCGAGCCTCGCTTAATGCTTCCGTTATCATTGTCCTTCGACCACCGCGTGATCGATGGTGCAGATGGTGCGCGTTTCTTAAGCTATATTAATGGCGTATTAGCGGATTTACGTCGCTTAGTGATGTAATCTGTAGGGTGGGTTTCAGCCCACCGATTAATGAGATCTCTTGGTGGGCTGAAAGCCCGCCCTACAAAGATCGCAAAGTGCGGTCAAAAATTTAAACGTTTTTACGAGGTAAAAATGAGTAAAGAAATTAAAACCCAAGTCGTGGTGCTTGGTGCCGGCCCTGCTGGTTATTCAGCGGCGTTCCGTTGTGCGGATTTAGGCTTAGAAACCGTATTAGTTGAGCGTTATTCAACCCTTGGTGGGGTATGTTTAAATGTGGGTTGTATTCCTTCTAAAGCATTATTGCACGTTGCAAAAGTGATTGAAGAAGCAAAACACGCAACAAAAAATGGTATTTACTTCGGTGAACCACGTATTGATTTAGATGAAGTACGTGCTGGTAAAGAAGCGGTTGTAGCAAAATTAACCGGTGGTTTAGCCGGGATGGCTAAAGCACGTAAAGTCACTGTGGTTGAAGGTTTGGCGGCATTTACTGATCCGCATACGTTAGTGGCACGCGATCGTGATGGTCACCCAACAACAATCAAATTTGATAACGCAATTATTGCAGCCGGTTCTCGCCCAATTCAATTACCTTTCATTCCACATGAAGATCCACGTATTTGGGATTCAACAGATGCGCTTAAATTAAAAGAAGTGCCGAAAAAACTTCTTATTATGGGCGGTGGTATTATCGGTTTGGAAATGGGGACAGTTTATCACGCATTAGGATCGGAAATTGAAGTGGTAGAAATGTTCGACCAAGTTATCCCTGCTGCGGATAAAGATGTTGTGGCAATTTATACCAAACAAATCGAGAAAAAATTCAAGTTAATGCTTGAAACCAAAGTTACCGCGGTTGAAGCAAAAGATGATGGCATCTATGTTTCAATGGAAGGTAAAGCCTGTAACGATACTAAACGTTATGATGCAGTGTTAGTAGCGATTGGTCGTACACCAAACGGCAAACTAATCGATGCCGGCAAAGCAGGCGTTGAAGTGGATGAGCGTGGTTTCATTCATGTGGATAAACAAATGCGTACCAATGTGCCTCATATTTTCGCAATTGGTGATATTGTGGGTCAACCGATGTTGGCGCATAAAGGTGTTCATGAAGGTCACGTTGCAGCGGAAGTCATTGCCGGACAAAAACACTACTTCGATCCGAAAGTGATTCCATCTATTGCTTATACTGAACCAGAAGTGGCTTGGGTGGGTAAAACTGAGAAAGAATGTAAACAAGAAGGCTTAAACTACGAAGTGGCTAAATTCCCTTGGGCGGCATCCGGTCGAGCGATTGCCTCTGAATGTTCAGAAGGGATGACCAAATTAATCTTTGATAAAGATACTCATCGTATACTTGGTGGCGCCATTGTGGGTGTGAACGGTGGTGAATTATTAGGTGAAATTGGTCTTGCGATTGAAATGGGTTGTGATGCAGAAGATATTGCATTAACGATTCATGCCCACCCAACACTTCATGAATCTGTTGGTCTTGCGGCTGAAGTGTTTGAAGGTTCAATTACTGACCTTCCAAATGCTAAAGCGAAGAAAAAATAATAAAGTGGATTAAAATCATTAAATCATCATAAAAAAGAAGAGTTTCCCGCTTAGAAAAAATATCTCTAAAAAGGAAACTCTTATTTTATGCTTATTATGCTGACATTCTTATTGGCAGAGAATAAAAAAGCATCTCCACTTGCGTTAGCGGAAATGCTCATTAAGTTGTGATAATGCCACTAGTGATGATGTTCGTGCGGGGTATATTGCGCGCGTTTTTCACCCACCGGCAAGACCAATGTCGCATAACTGGCTGAATGTTGGCACACTTTAGGGTCGCTAAAGGCTGTTTTATGTACCACTTTGACTTTCCATAATCCTTCAATTAATGGTAAGAAATTCACTTTGCCGTCTTTATCCGTTTTGCTGGAAAAACCCTGAATTTCACGGTGATCTTCAGCAGATTCAATATCTTTAACAACCACGGTGTCTGCTGTTGCAATTACGGTTTCACCAGCCAATGGTTTACCTTTATAGAAAATCTGTAATGGGAAAACTTCACCTTCTTTGAGTTCAGCAGGATTTTTGAGTGGCACAATTTCTAATTCTTGACCTAATTTTTCTTTAAATACCGTTGAATCAGCTTTATCACCGACGGTCACTAAGCTTTTACCAAACATTTGCGTTTGTTCACAATATGTGGCATCCGTCATTTGTTGCATATTTTCTTGCTTCCAGCCCTTTGCATTTTGCGACCAAAATGTTGGTTTATAGGTCGCGCTTACCCAATACGAACCTTCTGCCAATGGCTTTTCTGTAGTGTATTGGTAATTTTCCCCTTGTTGTTTGAGCTCGCTGGTCATACCATTTTTATCGGTTAATTCAAGTGGTGAAAAAAAATGCAAGCGATCTGCTGCAATTTTCTCAGCATACGGAAAATGATGACCGTAGGCTAATTCCGCATTAAGTGCTTCTTTTGTGTCAATATGTGCCGGCGCGACAACCCAAACTTCATGTGCTTGTACTAAACCGGCTAATCCTAATAATGTGATCAGTAATGATTTTCTCATTCTTTGTTTCCTTTTTGATGGGTGATTAATTAAAAATCAAAATAAAAAGTAATTTCGTAGTGTGAAAAAAGTAATGTAAAAAAAAGGAGTAGTCAATAAAAATATGCACTACTCCAAAAATTTATCTTAATTGTCCTTTTTTGATGGCTTTATGGCTAATAAATTGCAGTTTAATTTACTAATTACGTGTTCTGCCGTATTACCTAAGAAAGCCGCGGATAGGCCTGTTCGTCCAATCGTTCCAAGAATAACCAATTCCGCTTCTAGTTTTTCTGCTACTTGAGGAATAACGTCTTCCGGGAAACCTTCTAGAACATGCGTATGATCATCGCTTATCCCATATTTCTGGCGTAATGCTTTCATATTTAACAAATACTGTCCGCGTAATCCGCTATTGCAGTCGCCAGTGCTAAATTCCGGTAAGTCAATCGCCATATTAATCGGGGTTGGCGGATAGGCAGTAACCAGATGAATATTGCCTCGGTCCAAGGAATCGGCTAGGTCCATACTGAGTGAAACCAATTCATCATTAAATGAGCTATGTGCCTCGTTTTCGTCATCAGAAACGTTTACCGCGACTAAAATACGACGTTGATGTTTCCAGTCACCGTCTTTTACCACTAAAATTGGCGTAGGACATTTACGCAAAATTTGCCAATCTACCGGGGTAACAATTAAAGATTTCAAGCTTTCTTCTGCTTTCGTGTATTTCACCACTAAATCATAATTATGGGTTTCCACTTCGCGAGTAATGGCTTCTGCTTCATTGCTGTGCCAAACCACAGTAGAGGAGAATTGGATGCCGTCAGAGGCGTATTTTTCAATATACGGTTGAATCGCTAACTTGCGCTGTTCAATGACGTTATGGCACATTTCTGTCCGCTCTTCAGAAGAAAGGAGCGCCGACATTTCGTAAGATAAGTCATAAATGGCAAGGAATAGGGTAATATTGACGGGGTTTGGGCTTTTTTGCTCTTGTGCTAAGCGAACGGCTCTCGCAAGGGCGTATTGTTTGTCATTTTCCGGGTTTAAGACCACCAGTATATTATTGAATTTCATACACAACCTCCATTATTGCGATGACAAATAGGGTAGAACATATTTGCTGAAATAACAAGGTACGGTCTTTAAAAAGGTGATCTAGTGCAACATTTTTGCTGCACTAGTAATAAGGCAGGCTTAGATAACCATTTTGATTTTTGTTTTATTGGTACCGGATAATTCGATTAATTCAGCCATATTATTAATCGTAATGTATTTACCTTGAACCGATAGAATACCCAATTTCTGGAAGCGGCCTAACAACCGACTGATGGTTTCAACCGTTAAACCAAGATAGTTACCAATATCACCACGCGTCATGGTTAAACGGAATTCGCGGGCAGAAAAACCGCGAGCGGAATAACGCTGGGAGAGGTTATAAATAAAGGCGGCCAAGCGTTCCTCTGCGTTCATTTTCGACAATAATAAAATCATTTCTTGATCGCTTTTGATTTCGTTACTCATCAAACGCATAATTTGTTGGCGTAATTTCGGCATTTTGCCGGATAAATCATCTAAAATATCAAAGGGAATTTCACACACCATCGCTGTTTCTAACGCTTGCGCAAAACTAGGATGCTGCATATTCATAATGGCATCAAAGCCAACCAAATCACCGGGTAAGTGAAATGAGGTAATCTGCTCTTCACCGGTTTCGCTAATGGTATAAGATTTAATCGTGCCGGAACGAATTGCGTAGATTGACGTCAGTTCATCACCGGCTTTGAAAAGGACTTGGGATTTCTGAATAGGCTTCTTGCGCTCAATAATATTGTCTAACTGGTTCAACTCGTGCTCATTGAGTGTAAAAGGAATACACAACTGACTAATACTGCAGTTTTGACAATGGATAGCACATCCTCCTGATTGAACTCGACGTCCTAATTTTGTCTCTGTCGTTAGAATTTTCATCTGTTCCCCAAATTCAAAGAAAACGTATTAAAAATGGTGTAAAATTGATCTGCCTCAATAATACCACTAAATGGTCAATTTAAGAAGTATAAAACGCCGAGCGAGGATTTATGGCTGCCGAAAAACTCACGAAAAAACGCTTAATTCAGATTCTTATCATGTTGATAATATTACTGATTGCATTCTTTTATCGCACTTTTTCTTATCAACCTGAAATACCGCCTCAAGAAACATCGCAAAAAGTCACCGCACTTTAGTTGTCTGAACTTTAGTTATGTCTGATATGTTGAATGGCAAACCCAGAAAAATTATCCATATTGATATGGATTGTTTTTATGCTTCCGTTGAAATACGCGAAAATCCCGCATTAGCCGATAAGCCGGTTGCGGTGGGAGGGCGTGCCGAACAACGAGGGGTGTTGAGCACTTGTAATTATATTGCCCGTCAATTTGGGTTACATAGTGCGATGTCTACTGCCCAAGCCTTAAAACGCTGCCCGAATTTGGTGTTGTTGCCGGTGAATATGCCGTTGTATCGTGCGGTTTCTCAACAAATTCATCAAATCTTTCAACGTTATACGTCTATTATTGAGCCGCTTTCGCTGGATGAGGCTTATTTAGACGTGACCGATTGTGATAAATGCGCCGGTTCCGCCACATGGATTGCGCAGGAAATTCGTCAGGCGATTTTCAATGAATTGCACCTCACGGCATCCGCTGGCGTTGCGCCATTAAAATTCCTCGCCAAAATCGCCTCTGATCAAAATAAACCTAACGGACAATTTGTGATTGAGCCAAAAGAGGTGAGCGATTTTGTTGCCAACTTGCCCTTAAAGAAAATTCCCGGTGTGGGCAAAGTCACCGCGGAAAAATTACGGCAAATGGGATTGGTGTGCTGTGCCGATGTACAGAAAACGGAGCGTCACCTGTTGTTAAATTTATTCGGCAAAATGGGGCAACGCATTTGGCAGTATAGCCACAGTATTGATGAGCGGGAAATTCAGCCGCACCGTGAGCGCAAGTCTGTGGGCGTGGAAACCACGTTATTCAGTAATATTCATCAGTTGGAAGAAGGCGTTGATGTGTTGGCAACCCTGTATCCGCAGTTGGTGAAGCGCGTGCAACGTGCTTGCCCGGAGATGCCTTTGGCGCAATTAAGAAAAATTGGTGTGAAACTCAAATTTGAAGATTTCCAAGTGACAACATTGGAGAAAAGTGCGGTGGAATTTTCACATGAAAATTTTCAACAATTGCTGGGGCAAATTTGGGCGCGCCGGCAGGGAAGAAGCATTCGCTTAATCGGCTTGCACGTCACCCTGCCGGAAGAAAAAGCCTCAGAACAAATGAGCCTTTGGTAAGGTACGCTACAGAATAATTTTGCTTTCCGTCTTAAAGAAATTCATCACAAACTGACTTTTGTAACCTTTCACATGGGCGCCGCCGATTAGCACTTCGTGAATAAAACGGTGGTAGCTCGTCATATCTTCCGTATGCACCAACAGCAAATAATCATAATCGCCGGAGATTTCATAACAGGCGATCACATCCTTCTCCCCGCGCATTTTGCGTTCAAATTCAGCTTGATAATGAGATTGTTGATTATCTAACTCCACCAACACAAATACGCTAATAGATTTCCCCACGGCGGAAGGGGAGACAATGGCCACTTGTTTGGTGATAACGTGATGTTGTTTAAGTAACTGAATACGGCGTTGGCAGGTGGCGATGGTGCTGTTAACCCGATCTGCGAGTTCTTTTAGCGGAAGGGTGGCATCCGTTTGCAATTCATTAAGAATCGCCCGATCGAGTTTATCTAAGTGGTACATAATTTCACCATTTGAGAATTTTTACCAAAATTAACGTAAATTTTGAGAAATTATCTCATTATTCCCGATTAATTGAAATGGGTTATTTAGCGCTTTAAGTATAATTTCCCTAAAATCAACTAAGGGTGGGGGAGAGCAATGCAAACGGTATCTAAAGGCGTGTGGCTGTGTATTTTTTCGCAAAGTTTGTTTGGCATTATGTATTTATTCAGCGCATGGATGTTACCGTTAAATGGTACGGATGTTTTTGTTTTGCGCATGATAGGATCATTATTTGCCATATTGGCGATCTTATTACCCATAATGGGCTTATCCGGTTTGAAAACCTTTATTCGCAACGAATTAGGCTCAAGCTGGAAACGCTGGTTAACCTTTTTAATGGGTAGCGCCTTGGCAGGTAGTCAGTTTTGGTTATTTATGTGGGCGCCGGTGAATGGAGAAGGCGTAAATGTGGCGGTGGGCTACTTTTTATTTCCCTTAGTGATGGCATTCGGCGGTTATTTATGGTTTAAAGAACGCTTAACCTTATTACAAAAAATGGCGCTATTTTTAGCCGCACTCGGTGTCGCTCATGAATTGTGGACGACACAAACGTTTTCTTGGACCAGCCTATGGGTCTGCTTGGGTTATCCACCGTATTATTTAAGCCGTCGCGCCATGAAAACGCCTGCGTTGCAAGGCTTAACGTTAGATATTATTTTTATTTCGATTCCTTGCTTTATTTACTTGGCATTTCAACCGAATGTAACAGATTTACTGGTCAGCGATTCGCGCTATTGGTTGTTCGTGCCATTATTGGGATTAATTAGCGCCGTTTCCGTGACTGCCAATCTAAAATCCGGTCTATTATTGCCGGTGAGTTTATTTTCCATGATGAGCTATCTTGAACCAAGCCTGCTTTTTTTATTCGCCATTTGGTTCTTACACACACCGGTGAATGAATCCGCCTATTTAACCTATTTTTTCATTTGGAGCGGATTGCTGTTGTTAATGTTAAACAGCCTCTACCATTGGCGTTTTTCCTCCCGCAAGACGTTACATACAAAAACCGTCTAAAGCAATCAATCATCTCTTCTGTAGCGTGCAACGTGTTGCACGAAATTGTGAATGCCTGAAGGGGTTAAATAACATTCCGCGCGTGGTTTGGTCGTGCATCAAGATGCACGCTACGCACGAAATTGTGAATTACGTATCGAGGTTAATCATTCGTGCAACAAGTTGCACTCTACACATGAAATCGTGAATTACGTATCGAGATTAATCATTCGTGCATCAAGATGCACGCCCCGAGAGGGCAAATATTACGCTAGCGTATGGTTTTTGTAGCCAGACTTTGGCTGGCGATAATCAAAAAATTTCAATTGGAAAAATGTTAATTTATTACATTTTTACATTGGAAAAAGTGTTTTAAGTATAGATTTTTTCATTAGAAAAAATGTTTAAGACTCGCTATAATCTATTCAATTCATCACTTTTGAGAAACATTATGCAGCGAAAAATTATCCAATCCTTAGAAAAATGGAAGCACAAAACCAACCGTAAACCATTGATTATCCAAGGGGCAAGACAGGTTGGTAAAACTTGGGCGATGAAACACTTTGGCGAGATATCCTTTGAGAAAGTGGCGTATATCAACTTTGATAATAACCCTCGCATGAAAACGTTATTTTCTGGCGACTATGATATTGAGCGCTTAATACTTGGTTTGAAAATTGAAAGCGGTGTCGATATTCAAGCGGAAAATACCCTGATTATTTTTGATGAAGTGCAAGAAGTCCCGCAAGCACTGTCATCACTGAAATACTTTTATGAAAATGCACCGCAGTTTTATATTATCGCAGCAGGTTCATTACTGGGAGTATCGTTACATCATCAAGCGTCATTTCCTGTCGGCAAAGTGGATTTTCTACCGCTTTATCCCATGGATTTTCACGAATTTCTAACCGCACTTGGCAAACAAGAGTTGGTGAAATTGCTTGAACTGAAAGACTGGTCGCTGATTACAGCAATGAAAACGACCTATATCGATTTGCTCCGCTTATATTATTTTGTCGGCGGTATGCCGGAAGCGGTAAAGGTATTTGTTGACACGCAAAATGTTAATGAGGTTCGCCAAGTGCAGCGCAACTTATTGATGGCGTATGAGCAAGATTTTTCCAAACACATTTCAGATGGCAATACAGTGCAAAAAGTGCGGTCAATTTGGGCATCCATTCCTGAACAGCTTGCCAAAGAAAATAAAAAATTTATCTATGCTCAGTTACAAAAAGGGGCGAGAAGCAAAGACTATGAAATTGCGTTGCAATGGCTAAAAGACAGCGGCTTAGTACATAGCGTGCCTCGAGTGAAAAAGCCACATTTGCCACTTTCCGCCTATCAAGATAATGCCTTTAAATTGTACGGTTTAGATGTAGGGCTACTTACCGCACAAAGCAATTTGGATGCCAGCGTACTGCTAGAAGGCAGCCGTATTTTTACCGAATTTAAAGGCGCTTTAACCGAACAATACGTTTTACAACAACTGATTGCCACACAAGAAAACCCTGTTTTTTATTGGGCAACTGAAAAAGGCACGGCAGAGGTCGATTTTGTTGTACAACGTAAGCAAGCAGCGATTCCGATTGAAGTTAAAGCGGAAGAAAATTTAAAAGCAAAAAGTCTAAAAGTGTACGTAGAACAATTTCAGCCCGAGCAAGCAATCCGCTTTTCTATGGCGGATTATCGGGAGCAGGATTGGCTGGTGAATGTGCCGTTGTATGCTTTTTAATATATTGATTAATAAGGAACTAAATTATGGAATTTCCATTATCTATTACAGCTAATATCAATAGCCATGAAGATAATTTTTCTAGAGAAATTGAACTACGATCACCATTAACATTTATTGTAGGTCCTAATGGTTCAGGTAAAACACATTTATTAAAAGGCCTAAAAAATAGTTTTAATGGATATGTAGATAAAAAAGTCCGTTTTATTTCTGCTGGACGGTTAGCGCCATTAGAACAATATCGTTCAAAAACAAACCAATATCATTATGATATTGATGATGCTAGATTGGGTGATAAATCTGAAACTAATTATCGGCATGAAATAGAATCAATTTCGGGAGATCTCCATACTCTCTATAAACGCCCTGACATACTTATTAAAGTTCAAGAGAGATTACGAAAATTATTCAAAAGAGATATTAAAATAGAATGGGATTCTGGTTATCTAAAAGTCTTCTTTTTAAGGGTAGGAGCTAGTAATACTTATTACTCATCTGCTCGTGAAGCATCTGGGTTATTACATCTTGTTGGAATTTTATCTGCGCTATACGACGATGAAGTTGGTGTTTTACTTATCGATGAACCTGAAGTTTCATTACACCCACAATTACAAGCCTTTCTACTTAAAGAAATTATACGTGTTGCAGGAATCCCTGGAGAAGATAACTATAAAAAAATAATTGTGATGGCAACACACTCAACGGAAATGATCAAGATTTCTAAAACAGATGATTTGTTGTCTTTTATTTTTTGTAATGATTTAAAAGATGATCCTATTCAAATTCCCAAAGATCCAGGGGAGTTACAAAATAAACACGTAAAATCTCTTGTTGCTCGATTAGGACAAGAGCACAAATTAGCCTTATTCTCTAGAACACCACTTTTAGTTGAAGGTCCATCTGATGTAATTATCTGCAATACACTTTCAGATAAACTATATTTAAATCTTGAAGCAGCAGGTTCACAGATATTGCCGATTAATGGCAAGGAAGCTATGCCTGAAACAGTTAAGTTATTTAGACTAATGGGTAAAAAACCAACGGTTTTAGCTGATGCAGACTATTTTGCTGATGGTCTAGGTTTAATTAACGCTTATTTTGGAGATAGTAATAATGATATAAGAAAAAGAGCTGATGATTTAGCAAATGAAAAAGGGGGAGAAGGAATTTTGAAGATGTCTAATGATATTTATAATAAATTTTGCTCATTAGTTAATGAAAATTGGGATAATATTGCAGACATTGCTAAAAATCATCCTTATTTTACCTTATCAGACGATGACTTATTAAATAAAAAACGTTCAGCCTTATGTACAGTATTTGCCAGTGAAAATTTAGATGAGGAGTGGACAAGATTGAAAAAAAGACTTATTACATTATTTAAAATTTTTGAGGAAATGGGATTATTTATTTTAAAAAAAGGAGCTCTCGAATCCTATTATCATGATGATAATAATGTAATTAGAGATAAAGTTGATGCTGCTGTTACTGAAAGTGAATATATTTTATCTTCATCAGAAGATAATCTTGAAGGCAGATACCAAGACATTCTGAAGTGCCTGCAATATGCATCAAATAGTGAAGCGATTGATGAATCAAGAGCGATTCGAGATGAACTTTTATCTTTTATTTCTCCAATTCATGCCCATTATGCTGAAGGTACAGAAAATTTGAATGCATTAGGAAGACAAGCATCAATATTTGATTATCAAATTAATGAAGGGAAACTAGAAATATCTATAAATAGTAATGTGCTAGATGTGACAGGGTTTCCTATCATTTTGAATAGAGATGATGATGTACGAAAAGTTGTTAATCATAGTTTAGGAATTGAATAAGCTGAATGCTACCTTAATCCCATAATTGGCATGATGCATACTTTTTTTAAAAGAAAATTCACAAAAAAATCCCCTAAATTAAACATTTAGGGGATTTTTGTTTTTAATAAGGTATGATTATTTCATGCCTTTCTTAACCAAATCTTCATAACCGCCATGGTTGGTAACGTTGGTGTAACCTGCTTTTTTCAGTGCGTTTAACGCCACTTCTGCACGGCGACCGCTGCGGCAGTAGAGGTTGATAGGTGCGTCTTTATCCGGGCTAGCGGCTTGGATGCGGTCAAGGATTTGCTCGTGCGGAATGTTAATCGCATCTTGTAAATGGCCTGCATTAAATTCTTCGGCGGAGCGAACATCGATCCAAACGCCTTTGGTGTTTGCTTGCTGCGCCATTGCTTTTTCTGTTTCTGGCATAGACGCTGCAGAGGCAGCTAAGGGCGCTGTCATCGCAGCAGCGAAAGCGACTGCAGTCATTAATTTTTTCATGATTTAATCTCCTTTTATATGGATGGTTATGTGTTTTAAACCGCCCATTATGTTACTCACAAACACGGCAGTAATAAATGGCAAAGTAGGTTAAAAATAAAACATTTTACGAATTGCTTTGATAGGGAGCTAAGGAGATTTAAGGGAATTTATCCAAAGCTCAAGCGATCAGATGTTGAGTGTTGAAAAACATCTAAAAATCTGACCGCACTTTGAACTATTTCACACTCAATCTCACCGCCACGGTTTCGCCAGCCTCAAGATAGCGATGGATTCGCGCGGTTTCTACGCATACCATGGTTTGATAGCCGTTTTCAGCCATGTTACTTGTGGCTTTGTGCCATGGGTTCCATAACACCACATCGGTGGCATTTTGATGTGTCACGAATAGAGTGCGTTTGTTGGCTTGGTCGTGAATTTCCGTTGGTTGCTGTGGGGCGGCATAAATGCAATCCACGTTTTCATTGATGGTGCGTGGTGAAGGTACGGTTTCCTGTGATTTAGTGAGAGAGTTAAAACAGGTTGTTGGCAGGTTGGCGATACTCGTGTTGGCGATGTTGCCAATATTGAAATAACTGTGTAGCGCCAGTTGCACGTTTTCCATGCCGGTTTCGCCGTAGTGAGTAAACCGTAGGTCGCAATGTTCGGTGAATAGCATTTCAATTTTAGCCAAAATGAGGTGGTGTTTTGAAAACAATGAAAAAACCAACCACACTTTGTCGCTGCCAATCTCATAGTCGCTTAGTTGCCACAGGCTGGCGCGAGCGAAGCCATGCGCCGGCGTGCCGGCATTATTAAACCATGGATAGCAAATCGGGATGCCGCCACGAATTGCCGTGCCGGCTTTAAACGGTTCGATGTCACTTAACCACAATACGTCTTGCTTGCTGTGCGCCGGTTGCCAACTAAATAAATGCGCCCCTTGTAAGGCGATTTTGGCAGTGCCAACGGCGTGGCGTAAATGTAAAACAGGAATGTCATTGTAAGCATATAAGCTCAATTCCGGCGTGATTTGTTGTTGTAATTGAATGTTCATCATCTTGTCCTTGTTGATTCAGAAAGAGGGGAAATCTGCTATACTGTGCCGACTTTTTAACAGGTGAAAAATAATGGCGTATTCAAAACAAATTAGCAAGGCGTTTTCCCCAGACGGTGCATTGAGCGCCCATATCAAGGGCTTTCGTCCCCGCGCAGAACAGGTCGACATGGCGACGGCGGTGGGCAATGCCATTGAACAGCAAGGGGCGTTAGTGGTGGAGGCCGGCACGGGGACTGGCAAAACCTTTGCGTATTTGGCGCCGGCGTTATTGGCGAAAAAGAAAACCATCATTTCCACCGGTTCCAAAAACTTGCAAGATCAGCTGTTTAATCGTGACCTGCCCGCCATTCAAAAAGCCATCGGATATAGCGGCAAAATTGCGTTGCTCAAAGGGCGTGCCAATTATTTATGTTTAGAACGTTTGGAACAGGTGATTGCGCAAGGCGTGCTGGGCGACCGCAGTGTGTTGCATGATTTATCCAAAGTGCGCAAATGGCGCAACGCCACGAAGACCGGCGATTTGTCCGAATGCATTGAAATTGCTGAAGACAGCCCGATTTTGCCTCAACTCACCAGCACGGCGGAAAGTTGTTTGGGGAGTGATTGTCCTAATTATGCGGATTGTTTTGTGGCATTGGCGCGTAAAAAAGCGCTGAATGCCGATTTGGTGGTGGTCAACCATCATTTATTTTTTGCTGACATGGCGGTGAAAGAAAACGGTTTCGGCGAATTGATTCCGAATGCAGAAGTGATTGTGTTTGACGAAGCGCACCAATTGCCTGATATTGCCAGCCAATATTTCGGTCAATCGGTGACATCCCGCCAACTTTTTGATTTATGTAAAGACATTCAAATTACCTACCGCACCGAAGTGAAAGACATGAAACAGCTTGGCGTGGCGGCAGATCAGCTGTTAAAAATCGTGCAGGATTTTCGTTTAATGTTGGGTGAAGGCAATTTGCGCGGCAACTGGCGGCAAATGCTGCAACAAAGTGCGGTCAAAAAAGCCTTTGATTTTTTATTGGAAAAACTGAATTTCACCGCCGAGGTGGTGAAATTAGGCTTGGGGCGCTCACAAACGCTAGACAGCATTTTTGAGCGCATTGCACAGTTACAAAATCTACTTAAACGCCTGACCGAAACAGAAATTACCGGCTATTGCTATTGGTTTGAATGTATCGGTCGCCAGTTTGGGCTGCATATTACCCCGCTCACCGTGGCGGATAAGTTTGGTGAGCAAATGGCAAAACAAAAATGCGCCTGGATTTTCACTTCTGCCACCTTGGAAGTGGGCGGCACTTTTGCCCATTTTTGCCAGCGTTTAGGTATTCAAGATGCGGAGCAGAAAATTCTGCCAAGCCCCTTTAATTATGCAGAGCAATCTTTGCTTTGCGTGCCGCGTTATCTGCCGGCAACCAATCACAGCAGCACGTTCACTCAATTAGGCAAAATGTTACTGCCGATTATCGAAGCCAACCAAGGCCGTTGTTTTGTGCTTTGCACGTCGTACGCCATGATGCGTAGCCTGGCGGACTATTTCCGTGAAAACAGTGAACTAACGATTTTATTGCAGGGCGAAACAGCGAAAACCACGTTGTTGGAACAATTTATTTCGCAATCGCATAGCGTGCTAGTGGCAACTTCCAGTTTTTGGGAAGGCGTGGACGTGCGGGGCGATGCGTTGTCGCTGGTGATTATCGATAAATTGCCGTTTACTGCGCCTGATGAGCCTTTGCTGAAAGCCCGCATTGAAGATTGCCGTTTGCAAGGGGGCGATCCGTTTAATGATATTCAAATTCCCGAAGCGGTGATTACCTTGAAGCAGGGCGTTGGGCGATTAATTCGTGATGTGACCGATCGCGGTGCTGTGATTATTTGCGATAACCGTTTGGTGATGCGCCCTTATGGAGAAACCTTTTTGCGCAGTTTGCCGAATTTTAAACGTACGCGGGATTTGCACAAAGTGGTACAATTCCTGACAACCTTGAAGACAGACGATAACAAAGAATCTATATAACCATGAAAAATGTCACATTATTAGCTTTAGATACTGCAACAGAAGCTTGTTCTGTTGCTTTGTTACGTGGTGGTGAAAAAACACATTTAGTGCAATTTGCACAGCGTGAACATACTAAACATATTTTGCCGATGGTGGATGAAATTTTGGCTCAAGCAGGCATTACGCTACATCAAGTGGATGCCCTGGTTTTCGGTCGTGGCCCGGGTAGCTTTACCGGTGTGCGCATTGGTGCAGGTATTGCGCAAGGCTTAGCCTTCGGGGCTGAATTGCCGGTGATTCCTGTGTCCAATTTGGCCGCAATGGCACAAGCTGCCTATGTGCAATATCAGGCGGAAAATGTGTTGACAGCCATTGATGCTCGTATGAATGAAGTGTATTTTGCCCAATGGCAGGCGCAAAAAGTGCGGTCAGATTTCGGCGAGTTTTTAGATTGGCAGCCGATGATTGCCGAGCAGGTTTGTAGCCCGTCAAAAGTCATTGAGCAAGTCGCTCAACAACATCATGAAAATGCCGTTTTAGCAGGAACCGGCTGGGCGGCTTATCCTGAGTTAAAAGAAGCGAATCTTGGTAAAGTGACAGAGATCACCTTGCCTTCCGCTTTATATATGCTGGATTTGGCATTGCCAAAATGGTTTGCCGGCGAGACCATTAGCCCGTTGGAGATTGAGCCGATTTACTTACGCAATGAAGTGACGTGGAAGAAATTGCTGGGGCGAGAATAGATTTTAATCACCTTTTGAGAGGAGCATTAAAATGAGCAAAAAAATAGGGTTAATATTGACCGCACTTTCTCTTGTTTTAACCGGTTGTGTGTCGGCGCCGCAAGGGTTAGAGCCAAAACAATTTGATGCGTTAAATTTAAATAACATTCAACAGCAAGATTATGATTGTCGTTGTGTGAAAGTACGTCTGGGCGGCAAAGTGATTTCCGCTACCGCATTAAAAAATCAGACAAAAGTGGAAGTGTTGAACCAAACGGTCGCGTATTTCTCCGCAAAACCGATGATTGATAGCCACAGTAACGGACGTTTTATTGCCTACTTAAACGGCTTTGTGGATCCGGAAAACTTAAAAGATCAATACATTACCGTTGCCGGTGTACTAAGTGGCAAAGAGCAGGGCAAAATTGATCAAGCGGATTACCGCTATCCGGTGGTGCAGGCGCATCAATATCGTCTTTGGAAGCTCGTGCAAGAATATTATTACGATCCGGATGATATGTATGACTACGGGCCGTTTTATCCATACGGTTGGTGGGCGCCGAGATTTATGTGGGCTGAACCACGCCTTCGCTATAATTTGTATTAAGTTTGGGCGGAATGTTAAAATTCCGCCTCATTTTATAAAAATAAAGAAAAAAGATTAGGAATCACCATGACTAAACCTTGGTTTCAAAATTATCCGGAAGGTTCTGAGCGTGAATTGGATACGTCAGAATATGATTCGATTTTAGATATGTTTGATAAAGCGATTCGCGAACATCCCGACCGTGCCGCTTATATTAATATGGGGCAAGTGTTAACGTTTCGTAAATTGGAAGAACGCAGCCGTGCTTTTGCAGCCTATTTGCAAAATGAATTGAAGTTAGA
>ERZ773059.250-NODE-250-length-30257-cov-3.798887_pt1 | contig 30257 bp, 25 predicted proteins | sample MGYA00580514_ERZ773059 | MGnify/ENA primary metagenome ERZ773059 (study PRJEB29015, sample SAMEA2737981) | human oral metagenome | biome: human oral; feature: human-associated habitat; material: dental | place: China | collected 2056 ...
CCAAACGCCCAACGCCCAACGCCCAACGCCCAACGCCCAACGCCCAACGCCCAGCTGTCTCACGGAGGAATCCGGAAGTCTTGCATCCAAACCAAATCCCATAGCGCCAGCTCCGGAATCTGAGCGACCATGAATCATGATGCCGGGATCTGCATCGCCAGACGTAATGACGGTCGGCCACACGCCCCTCTGATGCGAGCCTGGCGCACGTGAAAGGTTCTAGTGCTCAACATCCTGCGGTTCTGATTCGAGCAGTGCTTGGACTGATCAGGCGCCAACCGATAGGAAAGACACCACATGTGCGGCAGCCCGCTCTGGTCTCCAAGCCCATCCCAGAAGATGACGTTGATGAGGATGCCCTCATTTCATGATCAGTAGCGAGCAACCCGGGGTGAAGGAAGTGCCCGGCTACGAATCCATGATTCAGGCGGATCGATGAATCTAGGTCGTCCATGAGCCAGAGCCGGGAATCTGCTGATTCGAAGATCATCCGCTGACGTGAGAGCCCCGCATGATCGAACATGCATCAAAGGCATTGCGACAGATGGAAGCAAGCTGGAGTCAGCAGCAGGACGCCGACAGCATCCATGACGAAGAAGAGGAGCACGCATGGCGCTCCAGGTACGAACAGCCGGTCCTGTTCAGATAACGCCGTAATTACCAAAGACCCAAAGATCCAAAGGCTTTCCGCAAACTGACAAGCTTCAGAAACGGAACTCATATACAATGGTAAGTGAACGCTCACTTTATATTTTATGTGCTCGATGGGGCTATCATGGTTGCCCGTCAGATTGGGCGGATGCCGGGCAACGGGCCCCGGGCCCGTCTGGCGAGAGATGCCGTCAACACGACACGCGAGGTGCCTTGATGATGAGAACTTCTGTGGACTCCCAGGAATCGGATCAGACGCTTAGCCAGGAAGGGGCCCGGGGGCCGATTCGGAAGCCGATTGCCATCACGATGGGGGATCCGGCAGGTATTGGTCCGGAGATCATTCTGCGAGCCCTTGCCAGAGCCCCGGAAACGGGCCTGGAAGGCCCTTTTGTCGTTTATGGCTGTCCTGGGTGGATGGAGGCTGTTGCGAGGCGCCTGGGGCTGAATACGGGCCTTCTGGAGGTGGTCCCGGTTACCGAGGTGCCCGAGGACCTTCCGGTGGGGCAGGTTTCGGCAGCGGGCGGTGAGGCAGCCTTCCAGGCGGTGTACCGGGCGGCGCAGGATGCGATGGCGGGCAAGGTGCGGGCCGTGGTGACGGCGCCGCTCAGCAAGGCCGCAATGAACCTGGCGGGCCACGTGTATCCGGGGCATACGGAGATTCTGGCGGAGGTCGGGGGAAATGTGCCGGTGCGGATGATGCTGGCCAACGAGGAGCTGCGCACGGTGCTGGTGAGCATCCATGTGCCGCTGGGGGTGGCGGTCAGCAGTCTGTCGACGGCGGGCATCGTGGAGACGATCCGGCTGACGGATGCGTTCCTGCGCATGACGGGCATTCAGGCGCCCCGGATCGCCGTGGCGGGCATCAACCCGCATGCGGGCGAGGACGGGCTGCTGGGGGACGAGGAGATCCGCGTGATCGGTCCTGCGGTGCATGAGGCCCGCGCGCAGGGGATCGATGCGAGTGGTCCCTGGCCCCCGGACACGGTGTTCATGCGGGCAAGGGGCTTTGCCGAGTTCGATGTGGTGATTGCCATGTACCACGATCAGGGGCTGATCCCGGTGAAGTATCTGGGGGTGGATGAGGGGGTGAACCTGACGGTGGGGCTGCCCTTTGTGCGAACGAGTCCGGACCACGGTACGGCCTTCGACATCGCCGGCAAGGGCATTGCGCAGCCGAACAGCCTGCTGGCGGCCATGCGGATGGCCGAGCGCCTGTCGGGAAAGTCCGAGGCACGAGACTGATCGAGGGGGGAAAGCGGGAAAGGGCGTGAAAGAGGGCCGAGGTTGTACCCCCAAAGCAAGTCTGATGCCCGGCCAAGTCTGACGCTCAGCCAGGTCTGACGCTCAGCCAAGTCTGAAGCCTGGCTTGCCGCCCGCGAGCGGGTTCCCGGAGTGCCAATCGATCGGATCCCCCGAAAAGAAAAACGCCCGAAGGAGTCATCGACTCGATCGGGCGTTTCTTCATCTCCCTTCAGGTTTTCAGGCCTTCAGGGAGATAGTGGCCGCTGACTTCAGGCTTTCTTGTCCAGCCGCTCTTCCAGTGCCTTGCGCGTTTCACGCAGGGTGGTGGGCAGGCGCTCGCCCAGGCGCTCGAAGAGTTCGTCGTGGTGCTTGAACTCGGCACGGACTTCTTCGGGCTTGATGGCGATGACCTTCTCGAAGTCGGCTTCGCTGAAGTCCAGACCTTCCCAACGCAGGTCCGTGTACTTCGGCGACGTGCCAAGGACGTGCTCGGTGCCGTCCTGGGCCTTGCCTTCGATGCGGTCCAGCATCCACTTCAGCACGCGCATGTTGTTGCCGAAGCCGGGCCAGATGAAGTGGCCCTGGTCGTCGGTGCGGAACCAGTTGACGTTGAAGATCGGCAGGACCTTGGCGCCCTTGGCCTTCAGCCACTCGCCCAGGTTGAGCCAGTGCTGGAAGTAGTCGCCCATGTTGTAGCCGCAGAAGGGCAGCATGGCGAACGGATCGCGGCGCACCACGCCCTGTTTGCCGCCGGCGGCTGCGGTGGTCTGCGAGCCCATGGTGGCGGCCAGGTAGACGCCTTCGGCCCAGCTGCGGACCTGGGTGACCAGCGGGATGGTGTCGGAGCGGCGGCCGCCGAAGATGAAGGCATCCAGCGGCACGCCGGCAGGATCATCCCAGGCAGGATCGACAGCCGGGTTGTTGGTGGCGGGCACGGTGAAGCGCGAGTTGGCGTGGGCTGCCTTGCGGCCGTTCTTGCCGTCGGCCGGGGTCCAGTCGTTGCCTTGCCAGTCGATCAGGTGTGCCGGCGGCTCGCTCAGGCCTTCCCACCACACATCACCGTCGTCGGTCAGGGCGACGTTGGTGAACAGCACGTTCTTGTCCAGTGCTGCCATGCAGTTGGGGTTGCTCTTGGCGTTGGTACCCGGGGCCACGCCGAAGTAGCCGGCTTCGGGGTTGATGGCCAGCAGGCGGCCGTTGGCGTCGGGCTTGATCCAGGCAATGTCATCGCCCACCGTGGTGACTTTCCAGCCCTCGAAGCCCTTGGGCGGGATCAGCATGGCGAAGTTGGTCTTGCCGCAGGCCGACGGGAAGGCGGCTGCCACGTGGTACTTCTTGCCTTCGGGCGAGGTGACGCCCAGGATGAGCATGTGCTCGGCCAGCCAGCCGGGTTGGCCGTCGCGTGCTGCGGCATGACCCATCGACGAGGCGATGCGCAGCGCCAGGCACTTCTTGCCCAGCAGGGCGTTGCCGCCGTAGCCGGAACCGTAGGACCAGATCTCGCGGGTTTCCGGGAAGTGGACGATGTACTTCTCGGCGTTGCAGGGCCAGGGAACTTCCTGGACGCCCTCAAGCAGCGGCATGCCGACGCTGTGAACGGCAGGCACGAAGGCACCGTCAGTACCCAGCACGTCCCACACGGGCTTGCCCATGCGGGTCATGATGCGCATGTTGGCCACCACGTAGGGCGAATCGGTCAGCTCGATGCCGATCTGCGAGATCTCGCCGCCCAGCGGGCCCATGGAGAAGGGCACGACGTACATGGTGCGGCCCTGCATGCAGCCCTTGAAGAGCTGCTTGAGCGTGGCGCGCATCTTGGCCGGTTCAACCCAGTTGTTGGTCGGGCCGGCGTCGATTTCCTTCTCGCTGCAGATGAAGGTGCGGTCTTCGACCCGGGCCACGTCGGACGGGTCGGAGCGGGCGAGGAACGAGCCGGGGCGCTTGGCGGGGTTGAGCTTGATGAGCGTGCCGCGATCGACCATCTCGCTGCACAGCTTGTCGAACTCTTCCTGGCTGCCATCGACCCAGACCACCTGGGCGGGCTCGGTCAGCTCGACGATCTGTCGAACCCAATCGACGACGCCGGTATGCCGCACTTCAGGCGGGACATTGCCGATATCGACTGCCGTTGATGTCTTCGTCATGGAATTTTCCTTGTTGTGAAGTTGAAAAAACACCAGAAGCGGGTTCGCGGTGAACGGCGGTCGGTCTCCTGGCAGCTGCCATCATCCGGGGCCGTGCCCCCGAAGAAGGGGACACTTGCCGGCGCCTTGGAGCACCAGGCAGGCACCGGAATCTGACTGACCGTGGACCGTTCACGGATGTCTCCAGAGCGTGCTATGAACTCGGTGGGCCAAGCTCATAGCGCGCGCAGGAAGACACGTTTTTTCTCACTTGTGATCCTATGCCTTTTGCGGCTTTTTCGCCAACGCCCCCGACGGTGGAAGCGGGTAAACGTTCCGGCCGGCGACAGGAAAAGGGGGGTAACCACTGCGCAGTGGCTGGGTTCATGGCGGGGCAGGGGAGGGGGCCTGACACGACCTGACGTTCGTGAGCGAGCGCCTACTACGGCGGTAAGGCCCGTATGCCGGGATGGGGTGGATAAGGAAGCGGGAGTTCTGGCGGGCGGCTGCACGCGATAGGAGGCGAGCCCGGGCGATGACGACCTGCCCGCCTGAACGGGTTTCGTGAGCCTGTCAGGTGCTGTCCTGAAGTCGACTATCGTGGACGGGTATGGGGGGCTGGCGGCAGGAAAACAGTGGCGTGCGAAGCACGGAATCCGGATGGCGGCACAGGACTCCATCATGTGGAATTCAGGGCATTGACGGCCCAGGGGCTGGACGGGGTGCGCGGAAACATTTCTGACAGAATGGACCCCTGCGCATCGAGGGGATCCTGACGCCCTGGCAGGCTTCACACGGCTCGACCTCCATCGACGCTTTCCGTCCCTGGAACATCGGTTTGAACGATGGCGGTCCGGGGCAGGGGAGGGCGCCCAGGTGTCTCGGATACCTCGAATACACAAAGAGTGTGCGCTTACTTTTTGATTGCCATCATGGCCCTAAAGGCGCGATGGCGCATCTGTGCATAGAGGGAGTTTCGTCGTGACGGACAAGCAATCTGCCGGGGCCGCTGGTTCCAGACAGGGTTCGGAAGAACATCAGGCATCGGCCTTGCCGGGGGGGCACCCGAGGGTGCAAGGCTGTGAGCCGATCCAGGCAGGCCGTGGCATTAGCCGCCCCATCAAGGTGGTCAATCCGCCCGTGGTCCGGGCATCCAGCGTGATCTTCGATTCGGTGCAGGCAGCCATCGAGGCCGGCCGGCGCACGGACCGGGGCGAGCTGCACCATTCCACCTACGCCACCGCCGGCACCGAGACCACCTATGCGCTGATGGATGCGGTGGCCGAGCTGGAAGGGGGCCCCCATGCCGTGCGGGCGGCCCTGATGCCTTCCGGCCTGGCTGCTATCTCTACCGTGATGTGGGCGTTCACTTCGCCAGGTGATGAGATCCTGATGAGCGATTCGGTCTACGGGCCGGCCCGCACCTTTGCCGATACGCTGCTGGCCAAGTTCGGGGTGCGCACCATCTACTTCGATCCGCTGGCCACACCCGAGGATCTGGAGAAGTTGGCAAGCGCTCACACCCGGATGGTCTATCTGGAGAGCCCGGGCAGCTACACCTTCGAGATCCAGGATGTGCCGGCCATCTGCGCCTGGGCGCGCCAGCGCGGCATCCTGACCGCCATCGACAATACCTATGCTTCGCCCCGGCTGGCGCGCCCGTTCGACTGGGGCGTGGACATCTCCATCCCGGCGCTGACCAAGTACTGGTGTGGCCATGCGGACGTGCTGATGGGCGCCGCGGTGGTGCGCGAGCCGTTGTGGCAGCAGCTGTGGACGACGGTGCGGCAGTTGGGCATCTGCGTGGGCGGTGACGATGCCTGGCTGGTCCTGCGGGGCATCCGCACGGTCGATGCGCGACTGCGCATGCACGAGCAGACGGCACTGGCGGTGGCCCGCTGGCTGGAGACGCAGCCGGATGTGGTTCGGGTGCTGCACCCCGGGCTGGAGAGCCATCCGCAACATGCGCTCTTCAAGCGCGACTTCCTGGGCAGCAACGGGCTCTTTGCCTTCGAGCTGAAGCAGCCGATGTCCCCGGCCGCGATCACGGCGCTGTGCAATGGACGGCGTCATTTTGCGCTGGGCTTCTCGTGGGGCGGCTTCGAGAGCCTGATCATGCCTGCGCACCTGGACGGCTGCCGCAGCGTCCAGCCCTGGAAGGGGGGACAGCTGATCCGTATCCACTGCGGGCTGGAGCCGGCCGAGGCGCTGATCGCTGACCTGGATGAGGGCCTGAAGGCCATGCGGGCGGCCAACGTGGCCTGAGGCCCAGACACAGCGGGCGCGTCCGGTGACGCGTCTTGCAGGGCAGGGAAGGCCGGGGATGAAGGCAGGTGCTTGCCGCTCATCCCCGGCCTGTTGTTTTTTCGTCGGGACGCACCTGCCCGCATGCCAACTATTTACACGCGAGCGCCGGATAAATTGACGATAATCGTCGGAACGATCCCGGCGCGTCCGGCTGGCCTGCGGGCCGTCGAAGGCGACAGCGGCGGGACCGGTCCAGGAACTGGGCTGGTCAGCGCTTCTCCCGCAGGGGCGCCCGGATCGGCCAATCACGAAACGAGTCAGTGCTTACTTACGGGGTAAACTCGATGACAACGCCTTCTGGTCTGCTTCCCATTGACCAATTGATCAACCAGGATCTGGACGACCTGATCCGCAAGGCCCGTCCGCAGTTCGAGGCGCTGGCTGGCAACCATGTGTGGCTGACGGGGGGCGCAGGCTTCCTGGGCTACTACCTGGTGCTGTCGATGGGCCACTGGAACAAGACGGCTGCGCCCGGCAAGAAGATCCGCCTGACGGTGCTGGATAACTATGTGCGTGGCGTGCCGGCCTGGCTGGAAGGCGCGAAGTCGGAAGAGATCAAGCTGCGCAAGCATGACGTGACGCATCCGATCCCGACCGATCTGGAGCCGGCCAACTTCATCATCCATGCGGCTTCCATCGCCTCGCCGATGTACTACCGCAAGTATCCGCTGGAGACCATCGACGCCAACGTCAATGGCCTGCGCCTGATGCTGGACTACGCCGCCGAGCGCAACCAGAAGGAACCGGGCTCGATGAAGGGCTTCCTGTTCTTCTCCACCAGCGAGATCTACGGCGATCCGACGCCCGATGCCATCCCCACGCCCGAGACCTATCGCGGCCTGGTGTCGTGCACCGGCCCGCGTGCCTGCTATGACGAGTCCAAGCGGGTGGGCGAGACGCTGTGCGTGCTGTATGCCCAGAACAAGGGCGTGCCCGTTTCGCAGGCACGGCCGTTCAACAACTATGGCCCGGGCCTGAAGATCACCGACGGCCGCGTGCTGCCCGACTTTGCCCGCGACGTGCTGGCCGGGCGCGACATCGTGATGCTGTCCGACGGTTCGCCGACCCGCACCTTCTGCTACATCACCGACGCCCTGTCGGGCTACCTGCGCGTGCTGGTCAACGGCCGCCGCGGTGAGCCCTACAACATCGGCATCGAGACGCCCGAGATCACCATGCGCGAGCTGGCCGAGCGGGTGCAGAAGCTGGCGAAGGAACTGTGGGGCTACGAAGGCAAGGTCATTCACAAGCTGTCCAGCGAGGGTGAGGTCTATCTGAAGGACAACCCCAACCGGCGCTGCCCGATCATCACCAAGGCACGCACCGAGCTGGGCTATGCGCCGGAAGTGGATGTGGACACGGGTCTGCGCCGCATCCTCAACTGGTATTACTTCAATCGTGATGCAGAGGCTGCATGATGAAACTGTGTGTGGTGGGAACCGGCTACGTCGGTCTGGTGTCGGGAACGTGCCTGGCTTCGGTCGGGCACGAGGTGGCCTGCGTCGACGTGGATGCAGCCAAGGTCGAGCGCATCAATCGGGGTGAGCCGCCGATCCATGAAGATGGTCTGGAGGCACTGCTGAAGGCCAACGTCGGTACACGTCTGCGAGCGACCACTTCGCTGGCCGACGCGATGGATGGCGCCGATGTCGCGCTGATCTGCGTGGGTACGCCCTTCGATGGCAAGACCATCGACCTGAGCTACGTGCTGCAGGTCTCGCGCGAGATCGGCAAGGTGCTGAAGGATCAGGCCGCGGCCGCGAAAGCCGCCGGCAAGCAGCCGCATTACTGCGTGGTGACGGTCAAGAGCACGGTGGTGCCGGGCACGACCGACACGGTGGTGCGCAAGGCCATCGAGGAAGCCTCGGGCCTGGTGGCCGGCAAGGACTTCGGCCTGGGCATGAACCCCGAGTTCCTGGCCGAAGGCGTTGCCGTGAAGGACTTCCAGGAACCGGACCGGATCGTGGTGGGCGGCATCGATGCACGCAGCACGGCGCAGCTGGCCGAGATGTACGCGATGTTCCGGAACACGCCGATCATCCAGACCACGCCGCGCACGGCCGAGATGATCAAGTACACCTCCAATGCCTTCATGGCCACGATGATCTCGTTCTCGAACGAGATCGCGCGGATCTGCGACGGCATCGGTGAACTGGATGCGGCCGAGGTGTTCAAGGGCCTGCATCTGATGAAGCACCTGATCTACCGCGACGGCGAGGGCAAGCTGAAGACGGCGGGTGCCACCTCTTTCCTGTGGGCGGGCTGCGGCTTTGGCGGCAGCTGCTTCCCGAAGGATGTGAAGGCCATCACGGCGCATGCCCAGCACCGTGGCGTGGACACGCCGATGCTGGACGCGGTGCTCTCGACCAACAAGACGCAGCCCGAACAGATGCTGCGCCTGTTGAAGGAGCAGGTGGGCAACGACCTGAAGGGCAAGCGCGTGACCGTGCTGGGCGTGGCCTTCAAGCCGGGTACCGACGACGTGCGCGAATCGCCGGCGCTGCCGATCATCGCCGCGCTGGTGAAGGAAGGCGCGAAAGTGACCGCTCACGATCCGATCGCCGTTCAGACCGGCAAGAAGGCGCTGGCCGACTTCGGCGTCCCGGAAAGTGCCTATCAGTTCCAGCCCAAGCTGGATGATGCCCTGGCGCAGGCCGAGGCCGTGCTGCTGGTGACGAGCTGGCCCGACTACAAGGCCGTGCCGGAGCTGCAGCAGAAGGCGGGTCGCACTGCGGTTCCGCTGATCGATGGCCGTCGCTACATCGCACGCGACGCGCTGCCGGCATACAGCGGCATCGGTCTGTCGGTGAGCACTCACTGACGGCAATGTTCCGAAGCAGTCTCGAATGCTGCTTCGGGATGTCCTGAAGGCCAGGTGGTCTGTCCGGGTTTTCAGCCACGGCACTTCGTCTGCGGATGAAGTGTTGATCGGCCGGCCTTCGATCGGGCGGCAGGTGTCTGTGGATACCTGCCGCTTTTTATTTCAGGATGAGCCGATCAGGCTGTCAGGCCCAACACGCTTTCAAAGACCTGCGCACAGATGAGGTCTTCCCGGGCGCCCCATTGGGCGATAGCCGCGTCCAATGTGTCGGGAGCTTCCATGGAAAGCGAGATATCCGGAATTCAACAGGGCGGCCGCAAGGGGTGAGCCGCTCCCTGACGGGGCGCCTTGAGCGGCCAAAGGTAAAACAGCCCACTGGCAGGCCAGCGGGCTGTCGGACGTGATCCGACCATGGCCCTGAACAGGCCACGGCCGGGAGTGCGGGATCAGGCTGCGTCTTCTTCCGGATTGCGCACGACCAGCAGGTCGATCTTGGCGTTGCTGATGAGGCGGCGGGTGGCGCTGCCCAGCAGCAGGGCGCTGAGGCCGCCGCGACCGTGGGAGGCAACAACGATCACGTCGGCCTTCTTGTCGTGGGCGATCTTGATGATGCCGTCGGCGGGCTCATCGGCGATTTCGAAGCCGGTCTCATACTGCAGCCCGGCCGCCTTGGCCTTGGCGCATGCCTTGTCGAGAATCTCCTGGCCGCTGGCGCGCACTTTCTCGTCGTGCTCGTTGGCGGTGAGGTAGTTGTTGGGCACCAGGTCGCCGGCGTAGAGAGGCGGTGCATACGGGGCACCGACGGTGGCAACGATCACGGAGGCTTTCAGGGATGTGGCCAGGTTGATGCCAGTATCGACGGCCCGTTCGGACAGCGGGGAACCATCCGTGGCGATGAGAACGCGGTTGTACATGAAACAGGTCTCCTTTCGAGAGGCAGGCCAAGGCACGGGCTGCCCGGCCCAGTGGGATCCTGTTTCAAGGATAGACCAGAACGCGACAGAGGGGGGCGCTTGACCCCGCAAGAAGTGCAACCTGTTGCGTCAGGTTAAATCGGAGCGATATAAATCCGGGCGCCTGGGGAGGTGTCGTGGGCGCTCAGAGTCGTGTCCGGCCAAGGCCAAGAGAGGGCGTCAGCGTTCAGGCGGCGAGATTTCAGGCCGGAATGTTCAGGCCGGCAGGGCAGGCTGGAATCGGGTGTTGGCGTGCAGGCGGGCGCGCAGGTCGGCGGCGCTGAGCGGGGGGCAGAACAGGTTGCCCTGCAGGGTGCAGTCGGGCAGGTTCTGCTGGATGCACGCGAACTCGTCGGGACGTTCGATGCCCTCGGCCACGGCTTCCAGCTTGAGGCCGTTGGCCAGCGCCAGGATGGCGTTCACGATGGCGCGGGAGACGGCCTGCTGGGGCAGCCCTTGAATGAAGCTGCGGTCGATCTTGATCTCGTCGAACGGCAGGGTGTGCAGGTAGGTGAGGGACGAGTAGCCGGTGCCGAAGTCGTCCAGCGACAGTCTCAGGCCCAGTTGCTTGAGCTGGGTGATGAGGCCGCGGGCCTGGTCGCCGCTTTCGATCAGCAGGGTCTCGGTCAGTTCCAGGATGAGATGTTCAGGGGGCAGGCCGCTGTCATGCAGGGCCTGGCGCACGGTGTCGACCAGGTTGCCGCGCTGGGTCTGGGCCGCCGAGACGTTGACGGCCATCTTGAGGGGAGGGAGCCCCTCGTCCAGCCAGGCACGGGCCTGACGGCAGGCTTCGTTCAGGGCCCAGGCGCCAATGTCTGCGATGAGCCCGCTGCGCTCGGCGATGGGCACGAAGTGTTCGGGCAGGATAATGCCGAGTTCACGGTGATGCCAGCGGATGAGGGCTTCGACACCGGTGATCTGCAATGTGCGACTGCAGATCTTGGGCTGATAGAAAAGGTGCAGCTCCTGGTGACGGATGGCGTGGCGCAGGTGGTTCTCCAGCGTCAGTGCATCCAGGCGTGCCTGTTTCTGGGTGGGATCGAAATACTCGATGCGATGACCGCCGCGCCGCTTGGCCAGGGCCATGGCCTGTTCGGCATGGCGGGTGAGCTGGGTGTGGTCGGTGGCGTGGTCCGGGAACACGGCCATGCCCACGCTGGCCGAGATGAAGAGTTCCTTGCCCTCGATGTGCAGCGGCAGGCCCAGGATCCGTTGCAGCTCGTCCATGCAGGCCGTGTGCTCGGGGTCACCGGGGCGACCGGGCAGCAGCGCCATGAAGCGGTCAGCGCCGGTACGCGCCAGCCAGGGGCTGGTGGTGCGAAGGCGGCGGCGACGCTCGGGGCCGGTGTGGCGGCTGACCAGATCGTCCAGCCGCTGGCTGACGGCTTTCAGGAAGGCATCGCCAATGGCATGGCCCAGACCGTCGTTGAGTTGCCGGAAGCGGTCCAGGTCCAGCAGCATGAGCGTGCAGGCGCGGGGCGTGGAACGCAGCACGGATTCCAGCCGGCGCATGAAGCCGGTGTGATTGGTCAGGCCGGTCAGCAGGTCCTGACGCAGCAGGCGGTCCCGATAGATCCTCAACCCCAGGCACTGGCGCAGCTTCAGCAGCAGGGCGGATTCGTCCAGGGGCTTGACCAGCACGTCGGTCAGGTTCAGGGCCAGGGCCTCCCGCCACAGGGGGCGGGGATCTCCCGCCGTGAGCAGGATGACGGACAGACGCTGCCAGGCGGCGTTCTTGAGCTGCTCGCGCAGCCAGTTCAGGCGGGGATCTTCAGGCCCGTCCAGATGCACGAGCAGCAAGGAAGGTGCGCGCTCACTCTCGATGATCTCCTCGGCCTCACGCGGATGCTGAATGACGCAGAGCGTGCCCAGTCGATGGGCTTCCAGCAACCCGGATACAAGCTTGCCAACGGCCGGATCCGCATCGAACAGCAGGACGGTGTTCTGCTTCTGGATCAGCGCGTCTTCGCTGCGATTGGCGGCGTTGCTGCCAATGCTGAGGGGAACCTCGAAATTCACCGGGAAAAGGGCTGAAGATGTATGAAAGTGTCAGTGTGACAGGCAGAGATTACCGCATTTGTGAGCATAAGTTTCAGAATGCGCCCCTTGATGTGAGGGGTGAGGCATGCCGGGCATGCTCCACCCGGCCAAGGCAGCGGTGGCTCGGAAGAGGAGGGGCGCAGCGCCTGCCTGTCGTGTGCCGCTGCGCCATGTGCTACCGGAGGCCGTCCCTTCTTCAGCCCAGCACTTTCAGCGCCCTGTTAGGCGTCCAGCGAGGCCACCTCGTTGCGGGTCTGCTGCACGGCGGGCTGGGCCGGACGTGCCATAGTCGCATGCGTGCCGGAGTGGGCGCTCGCTTTCTGGTAGGTGGGCGTCGATGCGTTGCCTTGTGGGTTCGCGTGTGCAGTGCCCGCGGGCTGGGAGGGGCTGGGCGCTTCCGCCGCGATGGTAGTGCTGGAAGTCGTGGCGGCTGACGAGGCCGGCATCGAGGCTGCCGCGTCCGCGCTCTGTGCAGCGGCTTCCTGCGCGGCGGTGGTTTCCTGCGCCTGCTGCTGCAGCATGCGCCAGGCGCGCTGCTGGGCCATGGCCTGCAGGTAGACGATCTGCTCGGCGGCGTCGGCATCTCCCCGGTGGATGGCCTTCATCAGCGTGCGGTACTCGGCCATGGACTGGCGCAGGCGGTTCTCGGGCAGCGGCATCAGGGTGCGCACCATCTGAAGGAAACGGCCCAGGTCGGTGATGGAGCGAGTGAGCCAGGGGTTGGCCGCCATGGCCTGCAGGCGCTCGTGGAAACCGTCCACAGCACGGTAGTAGTCGGCCAAGCGATTGCCGGTGACGGCGTTCTCCAGGCTGGCCAGCAGGGCATCCAGCGCCACGATGTCCTCGGGGGTCTGGCGGCGCACCGCCTCGGCGGCACATCGGCTCTGCAGCAGACCCAGCACGGGGAAGAGGCTTTCGGCCTCGCTGGCGCTCAGTTCGACGACGAAGGCGCCCCGTCCCGGCACCAGGCGGACCAGCCCTTCGTGGGCCAGCACCTTCAGGGCCTCGCGCAGCGGGGTGCGGGAGGTGCCCAGGCGGGCGGACAGCCCCAGTTCGTCGATGCGCTCACCGGGCGGCAGGCTGCGTTCATAGATCATCTCGCGCAGTCGATCGGTGACTTCAACGTGCAGGGACGAGCGGGAGATCTTGTAGTTGGCGTCCATGGATAGGGGAAGCGGGCTGTCGAGGAAAAATGTAACGGCGGTATTGTAACGATCCGCGCATGCTGAATGCAGAACGCAGTGTCTGTCTTTGTATGCACCCGCAAATCCGTCAAGGATCCGAGACAGGGTCGGGGCTGGCGCAGAAGCAGGTGCTGCCCGGGTGCCACGCCGGAACCTGAGTCCCGCCCTCTCAGCGATTCGGGCGGGGCGCGACGCGAGCGGGTGCGGCCAGGCGCCGGCTGTCGGCCAGCCGCGTCAGGGGCAGCCCACAGCGGCCGCCCAAAATGGCGTGCAGGCTCTAGAATCCGGGGATGCTTCCAACACAATTGAATGAATTGCGCCAGCTTCTGGCGCACACGATGCAGGCCATCGGGGTCGAGGCTGAGCTGGCGGCGTCGGTGACGCCTTCGCTTGAGCGCCCCCGGCAGGCCGACCATGGGGATCTGGCCACCAACCTGGCCATGCAGCTGGCCCGTCCGCTGAAGAAGTCGCCGCGCGCGGTGGCCGAACAGCTGGTGGCCGCGTTGATGGAACAACCCGGTGCGACCGATCTCATCGCCCAGGCCGAGATTGCCGGCCCGGGCTTCATCAACTTCCGGCTCACGCCCGCCGCTCACCAGCGCGTGGTGCACGAGGTGCTGACCCAGGGTGAACAGTTCGGGCAGCAGCCGTCCAACGGCCAGCAGGTGATGCTGGAATTCGTCTCGGCCAATCCCACCGGCCCGCTGCACGTGGGCCATGGCCGCCAGGCGGCACTGGGCGACGTGCTGGGCAACCTTCTGGCCTCGCAAGGCTGGAAGGTTCACCGCGAGTTCTATTACAACGACGCCGGCGCGCAGATCCACAACCTGGCGCTGTCGGTGCAGGCACGTGGGCGCGGCATTTCGCCGGATGATCCGTCCTTCCCGGCCGATGGCTACCGCGGCGACTATATCGCCGAGATCGCCCGGGCCTTCGTGGCCCGCGAGACGGTTCAGGTGAATGGCCAGCCGCCCGAGACGGCCACAGGTGATCTGGATGACCTGGATGCAGTGCGCCGCTTTGCGGTGGCCTGCCTGCGTCGTGAACAGGACCTGGACCTGGCGGCCTTTGGCGTGTCGTTCGACCGTTACTACCTGGAGTCGTCGCTCTACACCGACGGCAAGGTGGAAGAGGCCGTGGCGCGACTGGTGGCCGGCGGCCACACCTTCGAGCAGGACGGCGCGCTGTGGCTGCGCACCACCGACTACGGTGACGACAAGGACCGCGTGATGCGCAAGTCCGAAGGCGGCTACACCTATTTCGTGCCGGACGTGGCCTATCACCTGGGCAAGTGGCAGCGGGGTTTCACCCAAGCCATCAACATCCAGGGTTCGGATCACCACGGCACGGTGGCGCGGGTTCGCGCCGGGCTGCAGGCGCTGGACATGGGCATCCCGAAGGGCTACCCGGACTACGTGCTGCACAAGATGGTGCGCGTCATGCGCAACGGCGAGGAGGTGAAGATCTCCAAGCGCGCGGGCAGCTACGTCACGCTGCGTGACCTGATCGAGTGGTCGGGCGGCGGGGACGAGACCCGGGGGCGCGATGCCGTGCGCTTCTTCCTGATTTCCCGCAAGGGCGACACCGAGTTCACCTTCGACGTGGACCTGGCGCTGTCGCGCTCGGACGAGAACCCCGTCTATTACGTCCAGTATGCCCATGCCCGGATCTGCTCGATCCTGGCGCAGGCGGCGGAACGCGGTGGCCAGTCGGCCGGCGCGGAGGGACGCGGGGCGCACATCGACCGGCTGACGGCACCGACCGAATACGCGCTGATGGCACGCATGGCTGCTTTCCCGGCCATGCTGACCGAGGCTGCGCGTGAACTGGCGCCGCATCAGCTGGCCTATTATCTGAAGGATCTGGCCGCCGACTTCCATGCGTTCTACAACGCCGAACGCGTGCTGGTGGACGATGCTGACCTGCAGTCGGCGCGGATGGCGCTGCTGGAGGCCGTGCGGACGGTCCTGCGGCGCGGCATGGCGCTGATCGGCGTGTCGGCGCCGGAACGGCTGTGAACGGCCGCGGCCGGGAGGTTTGATGCAGATCGACAATCCAATGATGCCGATGAACCGGGGTGATGCCCCGATGGCACAGGCGACAGCCCGGCGGGCAGCCGCCCGAGTGGACACGGCATGGTCCGTAGACCTGGGAGATGCTGGCCGTGCAGGCGAGTCCCGGCCCGGCGTCGTGGCACGCGCGCCGCTGGCGCGCCAGCGCGGCGGCACGATGCTGGGGCTGCTGCTGGGTCTGCTGATCGGCACCGGGGCGGCTGCAGGCGTGGCTTGGTACATCTACCGCTCGCCGCTGCCCTTCATCACGCCGGTCGTGCAGGAGGGCAACCCGTCGGGGCTGAAGCCGGCGCCCGAGGTGCCCAACCCGGTGCCCAGCGTCCAACCCCAGGCCGGTCAGCTGCCTGACCCCAACCAGGGCGCTTCCCGCCAGCAGGTGATGCCGCAGCCGGACCCGCGCACCAACCTGCAGTCGCAGGGGGTCTCCACAGTGGACGTGACCGGTGATGCAAGCGGGCAGCCGACCGATGATCTGCCCACCATGCCGCCGCAACAGCCTGCCATGGTGGGGGGCGGCTACATGCTGCAGGCCGGTTCCTTCCGGCGCGTGGCCGATGCCGAGCGTCTGAAGGGCAACCTGGCGCTGCGGGGTCTGGAAGCGCGGGTGGAATCGGGCAATGTGAATGGTCAGACGGTGTATCGGGTCCGGATCGGACCGTATCCGTCGCTGCAGGATACCAACCAGGTGCGCGCCGATCTGGCCGACGAGGGCATCGAAGCGGCCGTGGTGCGCGGGCGCTGATCCCGGCGGGCTCCGTCCGGGAGCCCGCCCTGCCGCCGATCGGTTGCGAACTGCCACCGAGGGTTGGCGAGGTGTAACGGTCTGATGCAGGGTAAACCGGCTCGACGCGTCCTTCGTTGCTGCGGATGGCCTTCGGCCCCCGGGCCGGATGCTCCTTTGCCGGGAACCTTTACGGTTCCCCCAGTTTTTCACGATGTCCGGACAGGCTTTCCGGACATCGCCTTTTTCAGGATGGGTCTCATGAATCGCAAACAGTTCCTCTCGACGCTTTCCGCAGCTGGCCTGGCTCTGGCGCTGATGCCGGCTGGTGCCGCCCTGGCGCAGCAGCAGTCGATCAGCAGCAAGGATTTCCAGGCGCTGTCGGGGCATGTGCCCACCGAGGCCGCGCCGGGCAAGATCGAGGTGGTGGAGTTCTTCTGGTATGGCTGCCCCCACTGCTATGCCTTCGATCCGACCATCTCGGCCTGGAGCAAGCGCCTGCCCGAGGATGTGGTCTTCCGCCGTGTGCACGTGCCGTTCTTCAACCGTCCGCATCAGCAGATGTTCTATGCGCTGCAGGCCATCGGCCGCGAGGACGATGACACTCGCAACCTGATCTTCGACGCCATCCGGAACCAGCACAAGCCCATGCAGCAGCTGGACGAGATGAAGGAAGTTCTGGCCGCCGCCAAGGTGGATCCGAAGGCCTTCGAGAATGCCTACAACTCGTTCGGCGTGAAGACGCAGATCCAGCGCGCCAACAAGCTGGCCACCGCCTACGGTATCGATGGCGTGCCGACGCTGGGCATCAATGGCCGCTACACCACCAGCCCGTCGGTGGCCGGCAGCAACGAACGGGCCATCGTGGTGCTGGATGAGCTGATCCAGCGCGAACGCGGCCAGCAAGGCGCCGACGGCGCCGGCAAGTGAGTTGATGGCGGCCGGCCGCGACAGCGCCGCATCGTCCCCGGTGCGACGCATCGTCATCACGGGCGCATCCAGCGGCCTGGGGCGGACGCTGGCCACCGAGCTGGCCCTACGTTTTCCGGGCAGCACGATGCTGCTGCTGGCCCGTCGCGCCGACCGGCTGGCCGAACTGGCCGCTGACCTGCCGCAGGTGCAATGCGTCTGCGAAACGGTGGACATCACCGACCACGAGCGGCTTTCCGGCATCTGCCGGCGCTTCGTGACCGAGCACGGTGCGCCTGACATCGTGATTGCCAACGCGGGCATCAGTGTGGGCACACTCACCGACGAGCCGGAAGATCGGGCCGTCTTTGCCCGCATCCTGGCCGTGAACGTGCAGGGTGTCTTCGACAGCTTTGCCCCCTTCCTGGACGCCATGAAGGCGGCCCGCCGGGGCACGCTGGTGGGCATTGCCAGCGTGGCCGGCGTGCGGGGCCTGCCCGGATCGGGCGCCTACAGCGCCAGCAAGGCGGCCGTGGCCGTCTATCTGGAAAGCCTGCGGCTGGAAATGCGGCCGTTTGGCGTCTCGGTCGTCACCATCTCGCCGGGGTTCATCGATACCGACATGACCCGGATCAACCCCTATCACATGCCCTTCCTGATGCCGGCGCCACGCTTTGCGCAGGTGGCGGTGGATGCCATTCTGGCGCGCCGGCGCCGGATCGTGATTCCCTGGCAGATGGGATGGGTGGCCAAGCTGTTGCGCATCCTGCCGGCCTGGCTCTATGACCGCCTGTTTGCCAACAGTCTGCGCAAGCCGCGTCAGGGAGAGATTCCGCCGTCCGGTACGGGCGGAGCGGACAGCCCGCGCCATTGACGGACCAGAAGGTTCCGGGGAGTATCGAACGAGTGTCTACAGTGAAGAACCGACCGGGCTGGTGGATGTCGATGGGTATGGCGGCCCTGCTGGGCTGCCTGTCCACGGGCTGCGCCAGCGGCAACCCGTCGCGCGGTGGCGGCTACTATCTGGATGACGGTCCCGGCAAGCCGGACCCGCAGCGGGTGGCCCGCCTGATGCGCGAGCCCGACCCGGTGCCGAAGCACGAGCCGCTGCTGGCCCGGGCCAACCGCCCCTATCGGGTGATGGGGCAGGACTTCTCGCCCATGACCGAACGCAAGCCCTACAAGAAGCAGGGCGTGGCGTCCTGGTATGGGCAGCGCTTTCACGGCAAGCCCACGTCCACGGGCGAAACCTACGACATGTACCAGATGACGGCCGCTCACCCGACGCTGCCGCTGCCCAGCTACGCGCGCGTCACGCGGCTGGACAACGGACGTTCGGTGGTCGTGCGCGTCAACGATCGGGGGCCGTTCCTGCGCGGGCGGCTGATCGACCTGTCCTACCTGGCGGCCAGCAAGCTGGGCTATGTGGGCAAGGGGCACGCCGAGGTCGAGGTGGAACTGCTCAATCCCGCCGATGCCGGCAAGGGCCGCACGCTGACGGCCCAGCCAGCCGTCAAGGCCGTTTCCGGTCAGGCCCGGATGCTGCCGGCGGTCTCGCTGGCCCGCGCCGAACTGGACCTGCCGGGGGATGAAGGCGCCTCTGCGGACAAGGAGCTTGCGTCGGCGGAGGTGCCCCGGGCGGATGAACGCGCCGGCGTGGCGGGCGGCAACAGCGGTGATCCAGGACCTTCCACCCTGACGGCGGACAACGGCAGCCAAGGGGGTGACGCCTTCCCGACAGCGGAAGCGATGACTTCCGAGAGCCGGCGGGCTGCCCCTGGAGGGCAGGGTGCAGACCTGACTCCAAACCGGCCTTTGGCCAGGACGCAGACCGCCCCCTCGGCGCCAGTCCGAGCCCGCCGTGCCGCCGAAGGCGACAGCGGCTGGTTCCTGCAGCTGGGCGTGTTCCGTCAATTGGACAATGCCCTGCGCGTACAGCGCGAGCAGATGGCGCGCTCTACCCCGTCCGACCCGCCGGTGGAGCTGGTGCAGCGAGGCGACCAGTATCGCGTGCTGCTGGGGCCCTACGCGGATGAGGCCGATGCACGCGCTGTGGCCGCCGACATCGGCCAGCGCACCGGGCACAAGCCGGGTGTCTCGCGCCAATAGCAGGGCAGTCGTTGTAAGCGCTTACTTATCCTTGAGCGCGCTCTGATACAGCCTGTCTGCCTTGTCACCACTGATGCGGGCCGCCAGCTTGGCAGCCTGGCGTGGCGGCATCGTCTCGCTCAGCACCTGCATGGCCTTCAGCCCTAGCGCGCTGGGTGCTGACTCGGCAGTCTCGTCACTTTCCGGCCGAGCTGGCGGGCCAAAGACCAGCAGTGCAAACTCGCCCCGGCAATGGTTGGCATCGGCCTGCAGCCACTCGGGCAGCGCGGCCAGGGGCATGCGCACGATCTGCTCGAAGCGCTTGGTGAGCTCCCGTCCCACCACCACCTCGCGTTCGGGCTCCAGCGCCTGAAGCAGTTCCGCCGCCAGCGCCTCGATGCGGTGCGGCGCCTCGAAGAGCATGAAGGCCTGCCCGCTGGCCGCCAGCGCCTGCAGCCGTTCCTGGCGCAAGCGGGTACGGGTGGGCAGGAACCCCTCGAAGAAGTAGCGCCCGCCGGGCAGACCCGCGGCGCTGAGCAGCGTGGTGGAGGCGCTGGCCCCGGGGACCGGCACGACAGTGATGCCGGCGGCATGGGCTGCGGCCACCAGCAGGGCGCCGGGATCACTGATGCCGGGGGTGCCGGCATCGGTGATCAGCGCCACCGATTCGCCGCCCCGGATGCGATCCAGCACGCGTTCGGCCTGGCTTTCCTCGTTGTGGGCGTGCAGCGCCAGGCAGCGCGCGTGGCCAATGCCCAGCGACTGCAGCAGCGGTCGGCTGCTGCGGGTGTCCTCGGCGGCAATCCATGCAGCAGCCCGCAGCGTCCGTGCGGCGCGCGAGCTGATATCTTCGAGGTTTCCGATGGGCGTGGCCACTACATATAATGCAGCGGCAAGCGCCGGAGAGGTTTCTGCTGGCGCAGGGACGGTCCCTTCAGGGGCGGGCCCGCCGGCAAACTGGCATGAGGGCATGATGCAGCGTCGAGATTGGATGAAAGGAACCCTGCTGACCGCAGGGGCGACCATGGGAGCAGTCGCCGGCTGGCCGGGGCTGGCCCGCGCCGCGTCGGTGGAGCGGATCGGTCTATTGTTACCCAAGTCCGGACAGATCTATGGTCGTGCCGCGGCTGCGCTGAAAGCCGGCATCGAGACCGCCTTCCGCCGGCTGCCCAAGGGCTTTGCCATCGACATCTACGAGACCGACGAATCGGCCAAGCAGCTGACTGCCGCCTACCAGGGCATGCTGCGTCGGGGCACGTCGCTCGTCATCGGCCCGCTCACGCGCAACGGCACGGCTGCGCTGGCCAGTTTCGGCGAAGTGCCCATCACCACGCTGGCCCTGAACCAGTTCGAGGGCGACGGCAGCGTGCCCTGGAACGTGCTGGTCTTCTCCATCGGCGTCGAGCAGGAGGCCGTGCAGGTGGCCGACATGGCCTTCCAGGCCATGCGTCGCAAGGCCAGCAACCCGAAGGCGCCGCGCGCCATCATCATCACCGCGGCCAACCAGGTGGGACGCCGCGCCGCCTCGGTCTTCCATGGCCAGTGGCAGGCCCTGGGGGGCGAAGCCGACCTGCCCATCGAGCTGGAAGAAAGCGCGCTCTACAAGTTCCGCGAAGTGGCCAAGAAGGAACAGGGCGACCTCTACTTCCTTTCCATGGCCTCGCACCTGGCGCGCCCGGTCCGGATGATCACGGGCCGGAACCAGCCGGCCTTTGGCACCTCGCAGATCTCCATCGGCGGGCCGGATGCCAAGACGCCCATCGCCGAGCTGGATGGCATCCGGCTGGTGGAGATGCCGGCCATCATCCAGCCGCAGAGCTATGGTGCCCAGGGCTTCGAGGCACCGCCCGAAGACTTCAGCCTGGAGATGCAGCGTCTCTACGCGCTGGGTATCGATGCGCTGCGCATCGGGCGCGAGATGTTCTCCGGAGCCACCACGCTGGACCTGAACGGTCTGACTGGCAAGCTGCGCTACGACGGCAGCTACCCGGTCATCGAGCGCACGCTGCTGCCGGCCGAATATCGCAACGGCGTGCCCGTCGCCGTCTGAGCCCCGGTTTTCGGGTGCTTCCGGCGAAGCGGGGGCTCACCAACCAAATGATGGGCCGCAATGGATGACGCACCGCGCCTGACCCCGCGCCAGCGGACCGGCCATGAGGCCGAGCAGCAGGCCCGCGAGCACCTGCAGCAGGCAGGGCTGCGTCTTGTCGCGGCCAACGTTCGCTACAAGGTGGGCGAGATCGACCTGATCATGCGGGACGGCCAGACCGTGGTCTTCGTCGAGGTGCGCAGTCGTCGCTCCATGGCCTGGGGCGGCGCAGCCGCCAGCGTGGACTTCCGCAAGCAGCAGCGCATCCAGCGCGCCGCCCAGTGCTGGCTGCAATCACGCTTTGCCGGCCGTGGCTGGCCCGAGTGCCGCTTTGATGTCGTGGCCATCGAGGGCGGGCGGCTGACGTGGATCCGACAGGCGTTCTGAGCGTCTGAAGACGCCAAAGTGCCAAAGTGCCGATGTGCTGAGGTGCTGAGGTGCTGAGGTGCCGGCACGGGCGGCATTCCGGGACCAGCCTTGCCCGGAGCCGGAGCCCGGGGGCACGGCTCTGGCATGTTGCGGCCTGGGGGCCCATCAGCGCTTTCCGGGACGTGTGTTTTCAGACTACAGCGCGCATCACAGGCCCCCTGAAAAGTCCATGGACCGGCCGTCGCCGTCAGCAGTTTGTAACGTTTCGATGCGTGGGCCACAACAGCAGCCGACGAACGGGCGAAATCCGGCCGGCCTTTCTATAATCGGGCCAACGCTATCAGGAGAGTTCGGATGAGCCAGCCCAGCGCCTTCGCGCGTCGTATCGTATCGTCTGCCGTGCTTGCAGCCACCCTGGGGCTGAGCGGCTGCTTTGGACTGGCCGTCACCGGCGCCGCCATCGGTACGGTGGCCGTGCTGGATCGTCGTTCCATCGGTGCCCAGACCGAGGACGAGACCATCGAGCTGCGCGGTGCCCGCGTGCTCAACGAGAGCGTCAACAAGGACCCGATGGCTTCGGTGGCCATCACCAGCTTCAACCGGCGTGCGCTGCTGACCGGTCAGGTGCCCACCGAAGAGATGCGTGCCCAGGCGGAAGAGATCGTCCGCACTCGGGTGCCCAACATCAAGGACATCTACAACGAGGTCGAGATCAAGCCGGTGGAAGATTTCGCCGCCAGCGCCCGGGATTCTTCCCTGACGGCGCGGGTGAAGGCCGGTCTGGTGCGTGAGCGCAACGTCACCGCCAGCGCCATCAAGGTGGTGACCGAGCGCAACGTCGTCTACCTGATGGGCGTGGTCACGCACGAGGAAGGCCAGCGTGCCGCCATCGTCGCCTCGCAGGTTTCGGGCGTCAGCAAGGTCGTCACCCTGTTCGAATACGTCACCGATGCCGAGCTGTCCCGCATCCTGGGGACCGACCGGCCCGAGAATCAGAAAGGCCAGGGCAAATAAGCAGGCCAGCCCCGAAATAAGCGGCCGGGCGTGACGCTGGGCGGCTGACGCCCGCGCCCCGGGGTGTACCGCCCGCGCCCCGGGTGTGCCGCTTGAACCCCGGGTTTACCGCTCGAACCATCACGTTGCCGAGACGATCCGTCCGTCCGGACGGTCATTTGCCGGGAGCATGCGCCAGGCCATGTTCCGATCCGGACCGTTGCCCCTTCACGCCGCCGGCAGCGTCACCTCCGCCAGCAGACCGTGGGCGTGGCCCGCGGCATCATCCAGTCGCAGCCGGCCCTTCAGGTTGCCCACCAGCGTGTCCACGATGGACAGCCCCAGTCCCGAGCCGCTCTCACCCGTGCCCAGCACCCGGTAGAACGGATCGACGACCCGCGCACGCTCCTCGGCCGGAATGCCGGGGCCATTGTCCTGCACGGCCATCACCACCTCGGTGCCGTGCCGATCCACCCACAGATCAATCTGGCCGCCGGCCGGCGTGTAGCGGATGGCGTTGTCCGCCAGGTTGCGCAGCAGCGTGTACAGCGCCATCTCGTCGGCGGCGACGCGAATCCGCTCGTCCGCCTCGGCGTCGTGGGTGAGGCCGGGGGCCGCGCTGATGCCCAGATTGAGCCTCTTCTGATCCGCCAGCGGCAGCAGGTCCTCCAGCACGCGGCGCATCACCGGCAGGACGGCCACGACGGCGGGGACGGAAGCTGCGGTGGTCGCGGCCTGCCCCTGTCCCCAGCGCGCGTTCTGTGCCCGCGCCAGCAGCAGAAGCTGCTCCAGCAGATGCCGACTGCGCCGGATGCCTGCCTGCAGTGTCTCCAGACGCTCGGTGGCCTCCAGGGACATCGGGGCTGCATGCAGCCGTTCGGCCTGCAACGACAGGGCGGCCAGCGGAGAGCGCAGCTCGTGCGCTGCGTCAGCGACGAAGCGACGCTGGCTTTCCATGGCCGCACCGGTGCGGCCCAGCAGTCCGTTGATGGCGTTCACGAAGGGCTGAAGCTCGGTGGGCAGATCGGTTTTCGGCAGCGGCTTCAGGTCATGCTCCTGACGGGCATCGACGGTGCGGGACAGCTCCGCCAGTGGTCGCAGCATCAGTCGGATCAGCATCAGCATCACCGCCAGCAGCACGGGCACCAGCAACAGCAGGGGCAGCGTGGCGTAGAGCGCGCTCTGGCGGGCAATCTGATCACGGATGCGGGTTTCCTGCGAAACGGCGATACGGCTGCCATCGCGCAGGCGATGCACATAGACCCGGTAGTCCAGGTTCTGATGCCGGAAGGCGTGAAAGCCGTTCTTCAGCGTGGCCGGCAGCGGCAGGCAGCGGGCCTCGTTGTCGTCATCATCGTCATCCTTGCCACGCGAAGCGGAAGAACGTTTCGCGGCCGATGTACGTGTCGCATCCGATGATCTGACAGATGTTGCTGGCTCATCATTCGTCAGCGAATCTTTCGTGACGGTATCAGTGGCGGAAGATTGTTTCCTGTCTTTCCCGTTCTGGCTGCCCTTCGGCAGGGCCGGCAGGCGCTGGATGATCAGTCCTTCCTCGTCGTCATCGGTCTGCAGGCAGCCCTGCACGGGCAGTGATGCGGTGGCCTGCCCGGATTCCGGTCCCAGCAGTTCGGCCGCCTGCTCCAGAATCTCGTCCTGAAACTCATGCACCTCGTGCAGCGTGGCCCGAAACGACAGGATGCCTGCCACGGTGGCCATGGCGGCCACGGCCAGCGAGATGGCGCGTGCCAGCCGGAACTGCAGCGACTGGCTCAGGCCTGCTTGCTCACCATCCATCCGGCGCCCCGTATGTTCCTGATGGCTTCGCTGCCCAGCTTCTTGCGCAGGCTGTGGATGAGGTATTCGATAGCGTTGCTTTCCACTTCCTCGCCCCAGCCGTACACGCGGTCTTCCAGGTCGGCACGGGAAAGGATCGCGCCCGGGCGCTGCATCAGCGCATGCAGCAGCGCAAACTCGCGGTTGGAAAGCTGCACCGGCGGCTGGCCGTGGGCGCTGGCCTCGCGCGTGGCCGGATCCAGCGTCAGCATGGCGCTGGTGAGCACCGGCGTGGCCACGCCGCCATGGCGCCGCAGCACCGCCCGCATGCGGGCCAGCAGTTCGCTGATCTCGAAGGGCTTGAGGATGTAGTCGTCGGCACCGGCATCCAGCCCGGCCACGCGGTCATCCACCGCATCGCGGGCCGTCACTACCAGCACCGGCAGGGCGCTTTCGCGGCTGCGCAGCGTGCGCAGCACATCCAGACCATCGCGGCCTGGCAGGCCCAGATCCAGCAGCACCAGATCATAGTGCTGGGCGGCCAGCGCGGTGAGGGCCGCGCTGCCGTCCTTGACCCAGTCTGCTGCGTAAGACGCGTCCTTCAGCGCGGCCTGCACCGCGCTGCCGATCATCGGGTCGTCTTCGACGAGCAGGACGCGCATGGGAGGCGGGATCAGTCGTCGTGATCTTCGCGGTTTTCCAGCACGTTGCCGTTCACGGCATCGATGCGGATGTCGTAGATGCGCTTGTCGGTGGTCATCACTTCCACCTCATACTCGGCGCGGTCACGACGCATGTCGATCTCGGCGCTCAGCGCACGGCTGCCGGAATGCTGCTGCTGGGCGCGTTCGATGGCTTGCTCCAGCGTGATCTTGGCCTGTTCCATCGCACGGATGTCCGACTTGTCATAGGCGAGTGCCGAGCCGGCGGCCGTTCCCAGGCCCAGGGCAGCGATGATGGCGAGCAACGGTTTGCGGTTCATGGTGTTTCTCCTGTTCGGAAGGTGGGAGACAAAGGCCATGGATCGGAGGGATGTGCGCCGTACAGGAGCATGGCACCGTGTGTTCCATGCGGCCTGTTCAGGTGGCCCGAAGGCCTGGCCCTCCAACCCGGCATCACCCTTCATCGGGCGATGGAAGTGATGATCCTCTCGCAAACTTAGGACAGCATTAGGAGGCTGCCATCCGGGGTCCAGTTCGGCGAGGCGTGTTCCGGACAGGGGCGGCCCTCACGTTGCCTTGGGCCGCCCGGATCAGCATTCAGGTCAGCCAGGTGCCGCCTCAGTTCGCCTTGGCGCTGGCGTGCCGCGATGCCTCTTCCGCCTGCATGTCCGCATGGTACGACGAGCGCACCATGGCGCCCACGGCGGCGTGCTGGAAGCCCATCTCGTAGGCCTTTTCCTCGAACATCTTGAAGGTCTCGGGCGTGACGTAGCGCTCCACCGGCAGGTGGTGCCGGGTGGGGGCCAGATACTGGCCGATGGTGAGGCGGTCGATGTCATGCGCGCGCATGTCACGCATCACCTGCAGGATTTCCTCATCGGTCTCGCCCAGGCCCACCATCAGGCCGGACTTGCTGGGCACATCGGGCTTGCGGGCCTTGAAGTCCTTCAGCAGCTTCAGCGAGTGCTCGTAGTTGGCGCCCGGCCGTGCCTGCTTGTACAGGCGCGGCACGGTCTCCAGGTTGTGGTTCATCACGTCCGGCGGCGTGGCTTCCAGGATGTCCAGCGCCTTGTCCAGGCGGCCGCGGAAATCGGGCACCAGCACCTCGATCTGGGTGCTGGGCGAGTGCTCGCGGATCATGCGGATGCAGTCGGCGTAGTGGCCGGCCCCGCCGTCGCGCAGGTCGTCGCGGTCGACGGAGGTGATGACCACGTACTTGAGGCGCAGCGCCTTCACGCTCATGGCCAGGTTGTAGGGCTCCTCGGTGTCCAGCGGGTCGGGGCGGCCATGGCCCACGTCACAGAACGGACAGCGACGAGTGCACTTGTCACCCATGATCATGAACGATGCGGTGCCCTTGCCGAAGCATTCGCCGATGTTCGGGCAGGAGGCTTCCTCGCAGACCGTGTGCAGCTTGTGGTCGCGCAGGATCTCCTTCATCTCGTAGAAGCGGCTGCCCAGCTTGGGGGCCGGCTTGCGGATCCAGTCCGGCTTGCGCAGCATGTCCTTGATCGGAATGATCTTGATGGGAATGCGCGAGGTCTTGGCTTCGCCCTTCTGCTTCTGGCGCGGGTCGATGGCCGGGGCGGCTGCGCCCTGGTTGGCCGCGGCGCGCGCGGTGATGCCGGAGGCCGAGGCCGCCGTGCCCTGGGGGGCGCCATCCCGGGTCGTGACGGGAGGCTGCGACGCGGTGTCGGTCTGTGAGGGCGTGGCCGGGGCGGGACGGGCGGTCAGTGAGCTGTCGACGAGATCCATGGGCGAATTATCCTTCAATGGCGGCGGCCAGTGCCTTGCCCAGGGCAAGCGCCAGCGCATCGAGATCGAGGTCCTGGGAAAGGGCTGCCTGCCGATGGATATCGGTCATCTGCAGGTTGCGGAATCCGCAGGGGTTGATTCTATGGAAAGGTGAAAGGTCCATCTGCCCGTTCAGCGCCAGCCCGTGATAGGAAAAGCCGTGGCTGGTCTTCAGGCCGATGGAGGCGATCTTGGCCACGCCTGCGGCCGGCCGGGCATGGCGCGCATGGACGTGGTGCGGTCCGGACACGGGGGGCGTGACGGTACCGGCGGGCCATTGTGCCGCGCCATCGGCTGGCTGTACAGGGCCGTTCTGTCCGGGCAGGACGTAGATGCCGGGCGCCCCTTCCTGCCGGAAGGCGGTGATGCCGTACTGACCCAGGCAATCGATCAGCGCATCCTCGATGCGCTCGACCAGGGTGCGGATGCCCAGCCGGCGGGCGCGCAGGTCCAGCATCAGATAGGCCATGATCTGGCCGGGGCCGTGGTAGGTGATCTGGCCGCCGCGCTCCGTGGGCACCACCGGGATGTCGCCGGCATCCAGCAGGTGCTCGGGCTGGCTGTTCATGCCCAGCGTGAACACGGGCGGATGCTGCATCAGCCAGATCTCGTCGCCGGTCGTGGAGGCCTCGGCCAGCTCCGGCCAGTCGCGCCGCGGGGAAGCATTGGCGGTGCCGGGTACGGCGGCGGGCAGGGCCTCGCCCGTCAGGGCCGCCTTGCGCGCTGCCTGCCGAGCCGCCGTCCATTCCCGCATGCGCGTCAGGGCGTCCGTGTAGGGCACGGTACCCAGCAGACGCAGGCGGATGGGAGGGAGGGCATGGGAGCGGGCGTCCGTCATCGGGGCGGTGGCGAAGGGAAGATCAGGTGGCGGGATGGTGGGCGAGGGCATCGCCCGGGCGTGGGGTCAGATCAGGTACGAGACCTGCGGCAGGGCCGACAGCTCGCGGTACAGGTCGTCCAGCTGCTGGCGCGAATGGGCGGTGAAGGTGGCCGTGAGCGACAGGTAGTTGCCGCCCTTGGAATGGCGCACGTCCAGGGTCTTGGGATCGAAGTCGGCAATGTGCCGGCCCAGGACGTCGGCGATGGTCTCCGTGAAGCCGGGTTCGTTCTTGCCCATGACCTTCAGCGGAAATTCCATGGGGAACTGTAGCGGATCGACGGCAGACGGCTCGGCCGGGACGGCTTCGTTGGTCAGGTGCTCGGGGTGCTTGGGATCGGTCATCTCGGGGTCGCCATGAATGGGGAAAGGGAGAGTTTGCCACCTTCGGCATGCGCCCGGGCGGGTGAGAGGGGCTGCCCGACCAGGCACGATCCGGCGGTGCGGGCAGTCAGCCCGGCGCGGGACGCCTCGGGGCGATGGACGGAACGTCCCGCGTGCACCGGCCTTAGCGCTGTGCCTTGACTTCCTGATAAGCGGCAAACAGCTTGTGGAAGATGGGGCCGGGAACGCCTTTCCCAACCGGCTGGCCGTCCAGGCGGGTGATGGGCTTCACTTCCTTGGTGGCGGCCGTCAGCAGCAGCTCGTCGGCGTTGCGCACTTCGTCCTGGCTGATGCGGCGGGCCTCGAAGGGGATGCCGCTGCGCCTGGCCAGTTCTTCCATCAGCTCGTAGCGGATGCCTTCCAGAATGAGGTTGTCGTGCGGCGGGGCCAGCAGCTTGCCGTCCTTCACCACCCAGATGTTGGAAGACGCCCCTTCGGTGAGGTAGCCGTCACGGAACAGCACGGCCTCGATGGCCCCGGCTTCCACGGCCGTCTGGCGCGCCAGGATGTTGCCCAGCAGCGAGATGGACTTGATGTCGCAGTGCAGCCAGCGCTCGTCCGGCACGCTGATGACCGACAGGCCTTCGCCAATGGATTCGAGCGTGGGCGGCGTGAACGGGTTCGTCATGGCGAACACCGTGGGAGTGGCGTTCTCCGGGAAGGCGTGGTCACGCTTGGCCACGCCCCGGGTGATGTGCATGTAGACGACCTGATTGGGCCACTGCGGGTGGCGGCGCACCAGCTCGTCGATCAGCTGCGTCCAGCCGGCATCGTCCAGGGGGTTGGTGATGCGGATCTTGGCCAGGCTGCGCTTGAGGCGCTTGAGGTGGTGGGCCAGCCGGAAGGGGCGGCCCTCATAGACCGGCACCACTTCATAGATGCCGTCCCCGAAGATGAAACCCCGGTCCAGGACCGGGATGCGGGCTTCGGAAAGCGGCATGTAGCTGCCGTTCAGGTAGACGATCTGTGTCGAGAAATGGGATGCTTCAGCCAAGGTGGGCTCCTGTCGTCGGGCGCGCGTCATGAACGGTCTGGCCCGCCCGAAAGGCATCCCGGGCGTCGGGGGTGTCTCATGGTCCGGAAAGCAGGGGGGCGGTGCGGATAGGGTGATCCGTCACCGGCGGCTCATGCCATGGCCCGGGCTTCCAGACCTTCGGGCTGGTCGGCAGCAGGGCGGGCGCGCGTCGTCGTCCCGGCCTGCGTCGTCATCATTTGATCCAGAGACGGATGGTATCCCACGTGCTCTTGAACCACCCGGCGCTCTCCACCGTTTCCAGGGCCACCAGCGGGCGCTCGGCAATCACCGTGTCACCCAGCCGGATGCGCAGGGTGCCAATGCGCTGGCCGGCGTGGATGGGGGCCACCAGGGGCTCGGTGCGCTCGATCTCGCCCTTGATGTTGGCGATCTGCGAACGGGGAGCGGTGATCAGCACGTCGTCGGCGAAACCGGCCGCCACGGTGGCCTGCTGGCCCTTCCAGACGGGCGGGTGCTGGCCCACGGGCTGGTTCTTCCGGTAGAGCTGCAGGGCCTCGAAGTTCTGGAAGCCGTAGTTGAGCAGCTTCTGGGATTCGGTGGCGCGGGTGGCGTCGCTCGTGGCGCCCATCAGCACCGACAGGATGCGGCGCGAGAAGGGGCTGCCATTCGGATCGGCGGCGTTGCGCTGCTCGCGATGGGCCGAGGCCACCAGGCAGTAGCCGGCTGCGTCCGTGTGGCCGGTCTTCATGCCGTCCACGGAGGGGTCGATGTACAGCAGCCGGTTGCGGTTGGGCTGGCGCACGCCGTTGAAGGTGTATTCCTTCTCGGAGTACATCCGGTAGTAGTCCGGAAACTCCTTGATGATGCGCGTGGCCAGCAGCGCCATGTCGCGCGCGGTGGAATAGTGCTCGGGCGCGGGCAGGCCGGAGGCGTTGACGAAGTGCGAGTTCTTCATGCCGATGCGGCGTGCCTCGGCGTTCATCTGCTGGGCAAAGGCCTCCTCGCTGCCCGAGACGGCCTCGGCCAGGATGATGGCGGCGTCGTTGCCGGACTGGATGATCAGGCCGTGCAGCAGTTCATCGACGGTGGCGGGGCTGCGCGGGTCGACGAACATGCGCGAGCCGGCCGACTTGTAGGCGCGGTTGGATACCGGCGGCCGGGCGTCGGGCTTGAGGGTGCCGTCGCGCAGGGCCTCGAACACCACGTAGGCGGTCATCAGCTTG
>ERZ773059.251-NODE-251-length-30238-cov-46.737998_pt1 | contig 30238 bp, 24 predicted proteins | sample MGYA00580514_ERZ773059 | MGnify/ENA primary metagenome ERZ773059 (study PRJEB29015, sample SAMEA2737981) | human oral metagenome | biome: human oral; feature: human-associated habitat; material: dental | place: China | collected 2056 ...
CGTCACCGACCGGTCCGAGCGGGTCGGGCCACCGCGCCGATGATCCCGCACTGCTACCAGCGGTAGGGCCGGCGGCGGGGCCGGCACTGCTGCCAGCGGTGGTGCCGGCGGTGGGGGTCATCGTGACTACGACGCGTCTGTTAGCGGCTCTGGCCTCCTCACTGGTGCCTTCGACGGCTGGTTCGCTCTCCCCTCTGCCGGACGCGGTCACCGTCCAAGCCGACAGATCAGCCACCTGCCCCAACCGGGTCTGGATAGCCCGAGCACGACGCCCGGACAAGTCCTGGTTATACGCCTCATCAGCAATATCATCGGTATAACCGACGATATCAAGCCCCCCGCCACCGGGATACTCGGCCAACCGAGCCGAGATCGCAGACAGCTGACCATCAGCCTGATCAGTCAAAGCATCAGAATCCGGATCGAAGGTGACATCCGAGGCCAGGGTCACAGTCACGTCCTTGTTCCCGGTCAGGGTGCTGGTCGACTCGTCCACAGCCCGAGTGAACGACTCAACGGGCACCGGATCCGCTCTACCGGCATCGAGGCTAAGACGACCGATAGCCTCATCCATCGCCGCCAGATCAACCCCGGCGTCAGACGCACCCTCCCGATCGATCACCGCCACCGGAACGAACCCGGTCATGGGCACGAACACCGTCACCCGATCCGTATCATCAACCGGACCGAACGGCACATACACCGTATCAGACTCACCCGCGTCCAGGCTGATCGCACCGCCCTGAACGATTTCCTCCTTCTGCGCTGTTTCCCGCACTGTGCCCGCAGCAGGATCAAGCAGCACCACGGCGCTAGTCGTCGACCAGGGCAGATCCACGTAAGAACTGACGGTCAGCTCATCGCCCTCGAGCGCGCTCCAGACCTGCTCCACGTCCGCCAACGTCGCATCATCACCGGCCCGCGTGAACTTCACGGCCAGGGCCGTCGTCGCCTCATCAACACGCACCAGCGGGGAAACACCCACCGTCACATGATGCCCCAGCATATGAGCGTCCAACTCCTGAAACCCCACCGGAACAGCACCGCCCGCCACCGGAACAGAAGCCGAAGACGACCCCGACGCACCCCCAGAACCCGCAGAATCCCCCACCCCCGACCCGGACCGCCCCCGACACCCCACCGCACCAGCAGAGGACAGAACCGCCAGAGCAAGAAAAGAACGACGCGACGACATCGACGACACCAGCCACGAGAACCGAGACGAAAAACCACTGAACCATTTACCAACCATGAATGAGCCCCCTACCACAACACGAACCCACTGACCCGATCACCATACCCACCCCACCCCCGCAACCCCGATGGGGACAACCACACCACTACCCGTGCACCACCCACCACTACCCGTGGAGATGGGTCGTCGCGGCGTCACTGCGACGAAGCGCCCGCCGGCAATGGCGAGGGGCGCTGGTCAGTGGTTGGGGGTGGGGACGTTGACGGTCTGGATCTCGGTGACGGGCAGCTCGGTGGTCGATGTGACTGTGACCGGATCGAGTGCGCCGGAGGACCCGTCGGTGGCGGTGTAGGAGACGTCGTAGGTCGCCGATGTGCGCAGCGGCGTGGTCTGGCTTGCCCGGTGGGCGGAGGCGCGGCCGAATACGATGGTGCAGTCGCTGGACCCCTCCGCCATGCCGGGCTGCCATGGTGTGCCGAAACCCGAGCAGTGGGGTGTGGAGTCGGGAGCCGACAATGACAGTCCGGAGGCGGTGGCGGTCACTGTCGCCGTGACGGGGCCCGCTGTGGCGGTGGCGGTCACTGTTGCCGGTGTGTCGCCGTCGGCCCACACCCACGTGTCCAGGCCGACGACGGTGGCACCCGAGTCTCCCAGGGCCGGGTTCGTCCCGATCGACGGGGTCGGAATGTCGACCGCGTCCCATGCCGCCTGCGCCAATGTCTCACCGTCGACCTCCGGGGCTGGAGGATCCTCCCCGTCGGGAACCCATACAGCCGGACGACTCTCAGCGTCGTCGCGGGCCTTAATGTATTCTTCCTCGCTTGATGCACGATTCTCATGACAATTAAGATAATACCATTGTCCGGGCTCATTCTCATGCTGTTCCCAGTCGGGATATTTCTCCTTCGGCACTTGCGCACCCGGATGGGTTGGTGGTTTCCGTATATCATGGGCCAGGTCAGCTCCGGTCGCCGTCGACGAGTAGTCGCATAGTGGTGCGACGGTCCCCGTCGCGGTGGTCGAGGTCGCCGCTCCGCCACCGCCCCCATTGGAAACGGAGGTATAGGATACACCGACGGAGATCGTCGAGGTGCCATCCGCCTTGTTGACGGACGAGATGCTGGAACCGCCATCTGCACGCACGGGCGAGAGTAATAATGATAGGCACATGAATGCAATCGTGAGCGAGGAGTTCCGGACTATGCGATGACCCTTCATTATTGCGTGCATAGCCTACCGGGCTCACTCCTAGTCCAAGATGTCACGGTCCATGTACCGCCGCTTCGGACGAGGGTTATGCTGTAAGTCGCTAGCACTTTCCAATCGTCCCTCGAGACATCGTTGCCGGAGCTGTCCACAATCCTGGATGATCGGAAGTCCGAGCATGCGGTGATCGTTGCGATTGGACGAATATCCTCATCGTGCATGTCAACACGTAGGACAGACTTGTTAAAACTTCCTTCGGCGTGCTGACCGGCCGACATGTATTCATCGTAAGACTTCTTGTAATACTCCAGCGCGTCCCCGCTTGCTGTGGCTTCTACGGCGCTCAGGTCCCCGTCCTCGGTTCTGTACCCCTCCCATGTGGCGCGATCGTAGGCTATGTATGTTCGGAGTGCCTCTTGCTGGAGCTCGTCGAGGTCGTCGGGGATTGACAGAACCGTGTACTCCGTTGCCGGGTCGGACAGACCCTCCGCCGTCAGAGGTCCGTCCGTCGCCGACGTGCTGGAGGCTGACGCTTCTGCGGAGGAGTCGTCCGCCGGTGCGCTTTCCGCCGGTGCTGTGCCCCCGCTGTTGTCGGCGCCCGGCGTATAGGCGGGAACCGACGGGTTCGTTTTCTCACCGCCGGAAGAGCATCCTACGAGCAATGCGGCTGACAGGAAAAGTATTGTTACGGCCGATCGATAAGTCTTCATGCACAACCTCCGTCTCAGGGTGCGCAGACGACACGGAGGACGATCTCCCCACGGGGACGGCCCGCCATGACGGCTGCCGTATATATCAGGACGATGACGACCCTATCAGTGGTCCGCTTGTTCTTCAACCCGTGAGACTGCGTCGCATCTGCTCTTTCCGTGCCGCCTGCGCGTACCGTCCGGGTCAGTCCTGCGCGTCGGGGGCCGCAGCGGCCGGAACGGAGGAAGCCGGCAGGGTATCCGAGGGCATCCGGGCGGTGGTTGCGATGGGGGTGCGGGGATAATGGCGGACACCGTTTATCGTCGTCAACCGATGGGCGAGGCGGTGACGGTCCCGTTAGGCGGGTAGATCGCCTCCTGTTCAGGCGGGCCGGCAGCAGCGGCCTGGATAGTGCCCGCAACAGCTTTCAACATGGGAATGAAGACCGTATCGGTCGGGTCACCGGACCATTGAAGTCTATCTTCTCCGATCACGCGCACGGAGAGCTCATAACCATTCATCGTCCCCGACACCACACGCCCGCCCCGCGCCGGCCGCGCACCGGCCGGCTGAAGACGGGAAGGACGCGGTGGCGCATCGGGTATGAGTTATCCATCATGGTGTGGGGGTAGGGTTGTGATCCCCGGTGGGGTACATACTCCAGTACTGCGTTGGTCCGTCGGCGGCCTGGGGGGCGGCCGGCCCGATCAAGGTGAACAGGTCCTCCAGATCCGCGACGTCCTGCGTGAAAGAGACGGGGCTGTCTCCGGACGGATAGACTCTGCGGAGGGTGGCGACGGTATCGGTGTCAGGGTAGGACCATACGAGAATGGCATCGCCGCGGTTGTCGGGGATGACCGCCCCCTGCCCCGGCACCGAGTCGAGGGTGATCGGCTTGGCCTTCGGAGCGGCGGCCACATCCTCGAAAGTCGAGCCCGTCGGGACGCTGTCGATGTTCCTGGGGTAGGTCGTGGTGACCCTCAGGTCGAAACGTCCGGTGTCGTTGCTGTCGGCCACGCCAATAGCGCACCACAGTGAGACGTGGTCCGGAGGGTCGGGGTTGTTGTTGATGGCGAAGCTGGGGATCTGACGGCCGGTGGTCTGCTGGATCTGGTCCACCGTGGCCAGGCCGCATACGGACACCTCCCCATCCAGAGGGGTCGGGGACGGAGAGGGCTCCGCTCCGCCCGCGCTGCGGCAGCCGGCCGAGACGGCCAGCACCGCACAGGCCAGACACGCCACCACACGCCCACCCCGCGCCCGCCTCGCGCCGGCTAGCCGGCTGAAGACGGGAAGGACGTGGTGGCGCATCGGGTATGAGTTATCCATCATGGTGTGGGGGTAGGGTTGTGATCCCCGGTGGGGTACATACTCCAGTACTGCGTTGGTCCGTCGGCGGCCTGGGGGGCGGCCGGCCCGATCAGGGTGAACAGGTCCTCCAGATCCGCGGCGTCCTGGAACAACCTGGGGCCCGCCGGCGGCCTGGAGTGGGTTCTTTTGAGGGTGGCGACGGTATCGGTGTCGGGATAGGACCATACGAGAATAGTACGGCCGTTGTCGTCGGGGATGACCGCCCCCTGCCCCGACACCGAGTCGAGGGTGACCGGCTCGGCATTCGGAGCGGCGGCCATATCCTCGAAAGTCGAGCCCGCCGGCACGGTTCTGACGCCATCGGGAAAGGTCGTACTGACCTCCAGCTCGAAATCGCCGGTACCATCATCATCACTCACATCGATAACACACATAAATGACAGATTACTCGGGGTCCTGGAGGCGTTGCTAATAGCGAACTCCTCAATCTGACGGCCGACGGTCTGCTGGATCTGATCCACCGTGGCCAGACCGCATACGGACACCTCCCCATCCAAGGGGGGCGAGGACGCCCCCGCTCCCCTTGTGCTGCGGCAGCCGACCGAGACGGCCAGCACCGCACAAGCCAGACACGCCACCACACGCCCACCCCGCGCCGGCCGCATGCGTCTCATGAGTTCTCCTTCTGGCGAGTCGCCTCGCTCATGCCCTTGTTCCGCCCAGAAGCATATGCGCCGTCGAAGTTCAAGCTAAGGTTGTCAAGGGTGGTGTGGTCGGCGGTAGAGGTCGGCGAAGTCTGCCTATCAGTCCAAGTCTTGACGTCCCGGTACGTTTGCGTGTCCGCTCCATCAAGGTCGATCGTGTACCTGCCGGTGTCGGGATCCTGGGTGATCCAGTCGTAGTCCGAGTCCGCCTTAGCCAGCTCCGCCTGGTCGATCAGGTCGGTGTCTTTCGCACGAACATCGGCCCGTCCCGGCTCGAACACTAATCCTCCTCTCAGCCTATCATCGTCAGCCGGTGGGCGAGGCGGTGGCGGTCCCGTTAGGCGGGTAGATCGCTTCCTGTTCAGGCGGGCCGGAGGCAGCGGCATGAACAGTGCCCGCAACAGCCTTCAGCATGGGAGTAAGGATCGTATCGGTTGGGTCATCGGACCATTGAAGTCTATTTCCCCCGATCATGCGCACGGAGAGCTCATAACCATCAGGATAGCGCCACTTCAGGTAGTAGGAGGGTAAAGATAAGGAGAAGAAAGCCACTCCCTGGCCCTCCATGCCGTCGATACTGACCTCGCGCACGTTTCTGACACTGCCTATAGCGTTGACATCATCGATAAGAGGCCGCTCCCGCGGCGAACTCCCATAGCTTATGTCGAACTGGTCGGCAGGGAAGTAGGCGTAGGGTGTCTTCGCAACGAGATCGATCAGGCATTCGAGCCCGACCCTGCCGTCATCGAGAGTGCTGCGATGGAAACTGATCCGCTTGAGTTGTTGGCCCCGGAGGATAGCCTCCATGTCCCCGGCGCTCATAATGTCACAGACGTTGACATCGTCGGTCACGAAGTTCTTCAAATCCTCGTCCTCGGCGGCATCAGCCGCCGAAGCGGACGCCGCGGACGCGGCGGACGCAGCGGCCGTGGCCCTGTCCTGGCGCCACTGCTGCACACGAGCACACCCCGACATCGACATGCACACCACCAGCACGACCGCCAGCACCACGGCAGCCAATCCCCGACCCACCCGCATACTCACAGACTCACCCATCATCGTCCCCGCCACCGCTACTACTCCCCCCACCACCGCTGTGAGGAACCGTACTCGACGAACCGGAAGCATAGCCCTGACCGGTCGCATTCTTAATGCTCTCGTTGATCGTGCTCAGGCTGGCATCCGGCGGGACGCTATCCTTGCGAGACTCATCGGTGACTTGGCTCACCCAGGTGGAGACACTACTCATTCCCCCTGCGGGAGTGCCGGACAGGTCGATGGTGTAACCGCCCTGTCCATCATCAACAATCCAATTATACCGATCCGCCGCAGTCGGAACATCTGATTTGTCGGGATCGGTAGTGGGACCGACCTGGTAGGAATCCTGGTTGATCAGCCCAGCCTGGGCGGCGTCCTGAAAGGCGGCCGCTCGCATGCCGTCGGTCAGAGTCAAGGACACCGGTGAGCTGGCCGCCTGCGGGTCATCGACCAGTGCATCGGCGGCGACCGGGGCTAGGAGTGTGCCTCCCGTCGCCGTTGCCGCCGCCGCTAGGGTCCCGGCCGGGGGCGGCAGTGCCGATAGCCCGCCGGCCGCCGCCGTGGTGAACGCCGAAATCACCGTCTTCGCATTCCCGTTCAGTTCCTCCGTCTCGTCGATGTCCTTGATAGTCTTGTCCTTGGCGCGGGAGTCAGCGATCCCCACCAGGTGAGATACCGCCTGCGCCCCATCACTGTAGACGCCGCTGATCGAGCTGAGCTGCAGATCGGGACTGCCCTCGTTGAACGCGACCCCGCTCGCGGAGCGATCCGAGGCATGAGCGGCGATACCCGCAGCAATACTGCCCGTCGCGTTCGCACAGTCCGCCACCCGATAGGCCAGCGTATCCAGGTCTCCGGTTGTGGCCGTCCCCAACTGGGTGCCGTCACGATCGATCAACGCATCCGGATTCTCCGCGTCGGTACCATGGATATCCTGCCCCCAGGCAGCCGTGACCTCGTTGGGGCAGTTGGCCAGAAGGACTCCGATATGAGATTTGGTGTCGTCGGTGTAATTCTTGGCGTCCGTGTTCTGGGCCAGGTCGTGGATGCCATGACCGGCCAGGGACGTGGCCCGCGCGGCTTGGTCGTCGTCCTCGCTGGCGCGCAAGGAGGATCCGGCTGCCAGGGCCGCAGTGAACCCGGATAGGCCCTCCCTGCCCCAGTCGCGGGCCGACAGGTCATCAATACGACTAGTGTCGACTGAACCGTCGCCGCCGGCTGGCGCCAGGTAGCCCAGAGCGGCGCCGGGGTTGCCGCCCATGGCATCCAGGACTCCGGTCATGGGATCGTGGGAGTGGCCGGGCAGGGTCAGATTCGTGTCCTTGCCTTTGGTGAAGGTCTCATACTGAAACCATGACACGAGGTCGACCGGTATCGTGAAGGTGTCGGCTTGGGTGGCCGCCGTGGCGTCGATGTCGTCGAGTTTGTTGGCCAGGTCGACCAGGAACGTGTCGTTGAAGTTCAGGTCGCTAACACCGTCACCGTTGTCGTCATGACCGCCAAGAATCGCGTTCAACGCTGAGATCCTGGGATACTCATTCTCCTCATCAACCGACCCGGAGATGGCGTCGGCGATCTCCTGGGACTTCTCCTCGTTCCAGATGCTTGACGCGCTAGCCAGCATCGTCCCCAGCTGGGAGGCGAGGTCCTCGGCCTTCTGCCCTTTGACATCCGGATAATTGGAACTGAGCTGCCTGTAGGCGTTGATCGGCAGGCTAGTCAGGTTCTCCGGGCCGATCTCGGTGATGACGGCGTTGGCGTAGACGGGATTACCCTGGTTGTCCGTCATGGAGGCCATAATGTCATCGATGGTGCGGCCGTCGTCAGTTTTTCCATCGTTGGAGGTGGTGGCCTGGGTCAGGGCGTCGGCGTCGGCTCGGGCGGTGGCGGCGACCTCGAAATTGTAGGTCTCGATGTTGTCAGCGGTGTCGGAGACCCCGTCGGGCAGACAGTAGTTCACTGTTCCGTCGGCATTGGTGGTGGTCAATCCGTTGGAGTTGAGGTCGAGGATCTGCTGACGCCGGTAGTTCAGGTCGTCGATGACCGCGTAGAGGGTACTGATGGCCGATCCCAACTCGGGGACGTAGGTGTTATCTCCGGACAGGGTTCCCGATTGCTTCGCGGCGCCTATTATGGGAGCAGAGAGAACACACGAGGTGTGGGTGGCTTCTTCGACGCTGGGTACGGGATCGAGGGCGCCCGCGCTGGATGAACAAATGTTATAGCGCTCCTCCTCAGCAGCCTCGACGTATGCGGTCAGATTGCGAATGAGCACTAGCACGAGTTCGGGATTGAATGTGATGAAATACATACTCCTCCTGTCGGTCAGCGTGCTGTTTCAGTGGTCTGCGCCGGCCCCTCTCAGACGGCCGAGATACTGACCTAGTACTGTCCCCAGTTGGCCTCGTCGCTGTGGGGCGGGACCTTCTCACCGGGGTCACGCTTCTGGGTGTTCTCGGCGCTGGTCACGACAGCGACGAGGGCATCGAGCACAGCGGTGATCGAGTCGATGGCGGAGTTGATCCGGTACTGATACTCCACGGCGGTGTCGGAGTTCCATGTCTCCTCGTCCAGGGCAGTCCTGAAGCTGTCGGGGCCCGCGCCGCCGACGACGACGGTCGGGTTGAGGCCGTCGGGGTCGGTGGCCGAGGGAACCGTCTGGGTGGAGGTCGTCCAGTCCTCGACTAGGAATGTTCTGGACTTCTCGATTTGTTCTTTGACATCACGGATTGCTTTGAGTTTGAGATTGTCCACCCAGTCGGGGTGATCCTCGACCGTACCGTCAGCGGGGGCGTCGTCCTGCGTGCTGGTATCGAGGGCCTCTTCGTCGGGTCCTGATGCGACTGCGTCGGTCATGGCGGGTTCTCCTTCAGAGGTTATGGTTAGTGTATTCGATGCGGTGGGCGTGTTCAAGTGTTGTGTTCATTTGTTTTGTTGGGGTGATGGTGTGCGGGGGATTTGGATCCAGGTCCAGCCGGTGGGGGTGGTGAGGATGGCGCGTCCGGGTGGGACGGGAGCGCCGATGGATCGGGGAAGGCGGGCGCCGAGTAGTTGGCCGTCGGAGGAGTCGCGGGGGGCGAGAATGAGGCCGGTGCGGTTTTTACGTACGGAGGCTAACAGGCCTGAGGCCATGCCCATGGCCTCGTCGATGTTGCAGGTGATAATGACGCCGCCGGGGTGGTCGCGGCAGGCGCGCATGTAGGTTTCCGCTTCTTTGGCCAGGGGGTGTGTTTTGCCGAGGGTGTCGAGGTCGTCGATGATGAGGAGGGTGTTGTGGTTGTTGTTCAGGAGAGTGGTGAGGTCGTCGGCTGTGTTGGTGGTGTCGAGGGTGGCGGTGATGGCGGGGTGGTGGGCGTAGTCGGTGAGGGGGGGGGGGGGGGGGGGGGGGGGGGGGGGGTGGGGGGGGGGGGGGGGGCGGGGGGGGGTGATGAGGATGGTGGGTGTGTGGTGGGCGAGGGTGGTGTGGAGGATGAAGGTGAGGGCGGTGGAGCGTCCGGAGCGGCGGGGGCCGGTGATGAGAATGCCGTTGCCGGCGTCTTCCATGGTGGTGGTGTGGATGTGGAGGGTGTCGCCGCCGATGCCCAGGGGGAGGTGGTCGGGTGGTGGTGTGGGGCCCAGGGCGAGAGCTTCGGGGGTGGTGATGGTCAGGGGGAGGTCGTCGATGTGGGGTGGTTGACGGTGTGGTGGCGGAGTGGGCCAGCGGGTGGTGGCGGTGCGGGCGTGGTGGTAGAAGGCGGTGGTTTGGGCGGTGCCGGTGGGGGTGGTGTCGAGGAGGGGGGTTTGGACTTCTCGGGGATGGGATGGTCCGGTGCGGAAGGCGCGGCCGGGAGGCATGGTGGCGGGCACGTCGCGGGCGCGCATGCCGACCAGGTCGAAGGAGTCGGGGGTGGGCATGCGGAAGATGAGGCGGTCTTCGAGGAGCATGCCCATGTGGGAGCGGAAGGTGGTGCGGTCCCCGGTGATGGCGGCGCGCAGCCCCATGGCGGCGCCTTCGCGTAGCAGGATGCGGATCTGTTCGAGGATTTTGCCGCCGTCGACGGTTTCGTAGACGGTGGTCAGGCCATCCCAGCGGTCGATGAAGAGGATGAGGTAGGGCAGGCGGTCGTCGGGGTCGGCGGCGGCGCGTTGTTCGGCCAGGGAGGTGTGGCCGGCGGCGGCGAGGGTTTGCTGGCGGGTGGTGATCTGGGTGGTGAGTTTGGTCAGGAGGCGGCGCAAGCGGTCGGATTGGTCGCGGGTGATGATGGCGCCGGTATGGGGCAGGCTGATCAGGGGCAGCAGGCCGCCCGAGCCGGCGTCGATGCCGTAGATGTGGGCGTCGGCGGGGGAGGCGGTGGTGGCGATGCCGGTGGCCAGGGCGCGCAGGAAGGTGGTGCGGCCGGTGCGAGGGGCGCCGGCTATGCCCAGGTGGCCGGTGCGCGTGTAGTCCCAGGTCATGGGCCGCTGGGCCTGTTCGGAGGGGATGTCCTCCAAACCGATGATCAGCGGCGGCAGGAACCCGCCCCCACCGCCGGCCTCGCCGCCGGTGTGGGCCCCGGCCTCAGCCTCGCCGCCGGCCTCGGCCCCGCCGCCAGTGTCGGTGGCCTCGGCCTCGCCGTCGGTGGTGTTAGTGGTGAGGGCGGTCAGGGTGATGGCGTCGGGCAGGGGCGGGAGCCAGGGTTGGTGGGGGGTGGGGCCGTGAGTGTCGTGGTGGGCGGTGGTGGTGGCGGTGACGAGGTCGGCGAGATCGGTGGGGGCGTTGGTGTCCTGGGTGCTGGTGGGGGCGGCGGGCGCGGGGCGGGTCAAAAGGGCCAGGTGCAGGGGATGGACGCGGGGGCGGGGCTGGTGGATTGTGTGCGGGCGGTGTCCTCCGATGCGGGAGGCTTGGAAGGCCAGTAGGCGGCCGTGTCCGAGCCGGGCGTAGGCCCGGCCGGGCAGGGCGGGCGGGATGTGGGCGGCGTCGGGGGCCTCGATCACGTCCTGGGAGTCGGATTCATCGGTTACGCGCAAAGCGATGCGCAGGTTGGTGTTGGATCTGATATCGGCTGAGACGACGCCGGCCGGTCGTTGGGTGGCCAGAACGAGATGAACGCCCAGGGATCGACCGCGTCGAGCAATATCGACCAGGCCGGTGACGAAATCGGGCAGTTCGGTGATCAGAGCCGCGAATTCATCGATGATCAGCACGAGCCGGGGCATAGGATCGGTAGCGGCGTGGGCGGTAGCGGCGTAATCGTCGACGTCTTTGGCCCCCGCGCGAGCCAGTTGGCGTTCGCGGCGGCGTAGTTCGGCTCCTAGGGAGTCCAGAGCGCGGGAGGTCAGGTGCCCGTCGAGATCGGTGACCATGCCGACGGTGTGGGGCAGGTGGGCGCAGTCCTTGAAAGCCGCTCCGCCTTTGTAGTCCACGAGGACGAAGGTCATGGCCTCAGGGGTGTTGGCCGCGCATAGTCCCGCGATCAGAGTCTGGAGGAGCTCGGATTTGCCCGAGCCGGTCGTGCCCGCGACCAGAGCATGAGGACCATCAGCGCGCAGATCGATGCTGAACGCGCCCTCGGCGTCCTCGCCCACGGTCACGCGAGTCGAACGCCCACCACTGGACGCCCACCAGCCGGCCACCAGCCGGGGATCGGGGCGCCCGTCCACGCCCATCACATCCAAAAGCCGCGAAGCGCGGGGAATCGCGCCCTGGGCCCCCTGAGCGGAAGCGTCGCGCACCGGCGCCAGGCACCGGGCCATCCGCTCGGCCCATTCAAGCGACGGGGCATCGAGCCTGACCTGCTCGACCGGGTCAGCGCCAGCGACCCACACCTGGGCCAACGGGTTCTGAGCCGAGACCACGGCCCGGCACTCCTCGGGCAGACTCACCCGGTCGTGATCAACGCAAATGAAAACGATTCCGACCTGCGGACCCTGCCGCAGAGCCTGAACCATGCCGGGAACCAACCGCAGAGCCCGGGCCCCGTCAAGAACCACCACCATCGTCCGCCCCTCGGGCCGCGAACCCGGACCACGGACCGCGGCCCGCTCCTCGATCACCGACAAAATCCGATTCACCTCACGAGCCACCGAACGCTCATCAACACCCGCACGCACCCGTACCCCACCCGCCCCGGTACGCACGTGAGGCAGCCACCGTACCCAGTCCCATCGACGCCCCGCCCCGACCGCGTCGGCCGGATCAGCCAGAACCATCAGGTCCAACTCAGCCGGGGAATGCAGGCCCGCGCACTGAGCGACCATCCACCGGGCCGTCATACGAGCCCGCGGCCCGGCCACACCGACAACCCCCAACCCGCCCAGAGGCACACTGACGGGCACATCAGCCACCGCCCACCTCAACGGCTCCTCATACGAGGCCCGCTCGGGCACACCCAACTCCACCCGACTGGGCACATCAGCCGTGCCCACACGCATATCGAGCCAGTCCTCATCGTCCGCACGCCGCTCCCACAACCCGGCCCGCGGACCGCTGGCCCGCAACAACACCTCAGCCGGATCAGGCTGCTCATCCCGACGCTGACCCTGCTCACGAACCAACGCCTCAAAAGCAGCGCCCTCCGCAGCCCGCTTAGCCCGCTCATAATCAGCCACCGCCCGCCGATGCGCCCGCTTACGATTAGTCGCACCAGTACGCCGATTAGCCAGCATCATCACCGGAGAGAACAAAACGAACAGCAACGACGCCACCCGACGAGTCACAACGAACATCACCACCCCCATCACCACCGGAGCCGCCAGCACCAACCACGAGAACGCCTGAGCACGTGACTCACGAGGCCGACGCGGCAATGAGAACGACCTCGCCCGCCCCGGACGAGCCAACCGAGGGGGACGGTTAAAGTCCACACCCGCCCCATCCTCCGACGCACTCACCACCGCATCAACCACCGGCACCGACCCGACCGCCAACAAACTCGCCCCCGCACTCAACACCGTCCCCGGCTCCCACACCACCCGCTCCACCAACCGACGACGATCAAGCTCAACCAACCCGCGCCGCTCATCAGGATCCCTCTCCTCATGCGCCGGCAGCACCACGTCCCCACCACGACCACGACGCGAACGCCGCCACCACCGACCACCGCTATCCCCGGCCTCATCACCATCACCGCACCGAGCAAGAACAAGCGGCCCGGGCAGGGGATGAGCCCGCACCGGTCGAACAGGCGCGTCCAACTCCTGCGACTCGCCCACCGGCTCCACACTCACCACCCCATCGACTTCCACAATCACACGCGCCAAAGCCCTCTCCGCACCCGGCAGCACAACATCACACCCATCACCCCCGACAACATACTCACCCAGACCCAAACGACGAACCAATCCAGCCCCCTCGCCACCGATCACCCGCACCTCAACCACCCCACCCGGCTCCGCCCCGCCAACCACGGGCCCGCCAACGCCCACGACAGGCCCGCCAATGCCCACGACAGCCCCATCACGCAGCACACCCTCATCCAACCGAGCCCCCGAATCCAGCAGCGTCTCACCGCACCACACATCCGGAGCGCCCCCGCCCCGCAAACCAACAACAACACCCGTAGCATCCCCGGCGGCGCTGGCACCATTCTCGGCCGCGTCGGCGGCGGGGCCCGATGCCCGGTTGGCCGGGCCCAGATATTCATCCAGGCTCCGAGCCAGATCGGCGACCGTGGACTCCTCCGGCGCCGAGACCAGCACGTCCTCGCCCGACTCGGCGTCCTGCCCGAAACGAACCACGGTGAGCAGCAGATCCATCGCTATCTCCATAACCCTTCTTACGTCCTGAATTTCCTCGGGCTCCCGTCGGCCGTGCCTCAGGCAGGACGACGCCGCGACCCCAGCCCGGCGCCAGGGGCCAGATCCTCAACCAGGGCAGCAGTCGCAGGATCGACCTGGGCCAGATCATCAGCTCCCGCAGCCTCGAGCAACGCCTCTGCACGAGCAGCGAGCCTGTCACGCCCGCACGCAGCGGCCAGACGCAGATCATCACGCCACAGCCGCTGGTCGAGCTCAACCACCCGCAAACCAACCTCCACGGCCCGCCCGGCCCCATCCGGATCATGATCACCCAGCAGAACCGCCACACGATGAGCCGCATCCGCCACCAGCACCTCGGATTCACGAGTCGCGCGCACCCGGGCCAACCACGCGTACCGACCGGGCTCAGCACCCTGACACACCGGACCGCGCACGAGCCTCAAGCCCTCCTGAAGCAAACGCAATTCCTCACGATCATCCCCGCGCTCGCGCGCACGTCGCGCCCGAGCGATCAAACCACGCAGCACCGACCAATCCACAACGACATCCGAGGAGAGCACCAACCGTCCCTCCTCATCTTCGCGCACACGATCCGTCCCCGCCTCATCACGACCCAGCCACGCGCGCAGCCGATCAACCGAGGACGTCACTACATCCCCCGTCGCGCCCAACGGCCAGATCATGGACCCCAGCACCCGCGGATGCAGACCCTCTTCGTGCAGAGCCAGACATGCCACCGCCTCCGTCAGCAATCCGAGCCGCTCGGGCTCAGCCACGCCAGGTGCGGAAACAACAGCCGACCCGAGCACCCGCACCTGCACAGGCGCGCTGCGCAATGCCGCCGCACTCGGCGGCGACGGCGGCTCGGGCGCCGGCGGGCGCCCACTCGTATCAGCTGCGAACAATTCGCCCAACGACTCCACATCCGCCTCGGACGCTCGCGTCACCCGCACGCCCACGCCCAACGGCTCGACCCGCGCCGACCCCGTCGAATCCACCTCGATCCGCCACCGACCTCCACCACCACCCGCACGCACGAGCGTCGCCCCGCCCCTGACCGGCGCCACCGGCGCAGCCTCTTCCTGTCCAGCGGCCAACACGACGCACACATCACCTCGGCCACTCCGCCCCGTCAGCACACCACCAACTCCACCGACCGAGCCGAAGGCGTCGGCCGAACCAGAGCCGGCTGACCCGGCCTCCCCGGAGTCAGGCCCGTCGGTCGAACCGGAACCGACGGCTGCAGCGACATCGGACGCGACCTCCAACCGCTCCCCGCACACCGCACTCAGCGCGGGCGGCAACCCGACGCCGACAACCCGCACTTGCGCCGACCACGGATTCGTGCACAGCTCCACAGCGAGAGCCGACACGACCTCCGCGGCCACCGACGGCGCCCCGCTCACCACAACATCACCATCAACCACGCTCAAGTCAATAAGCACATCGGCTCCGCGCTCATCACGCCCCACAGTCACTAGTCCCGCCCCTACACGAACAGGACCATCGGGAACCTGAATATCCACCCCTCGCTCCACATTCCACACCGCACCCTCATCCCGCACCCGCCACGGTGCCGGAGCCTGCGGAACCCGACGGGTCAAAAACAACGACACCGAATCATCATCAACTCCCACAGCATAAAACTCGGGAGGATCCTCCAAACCCGACAACCACCGCAGCACCGCATCCACACGCGCCATACGCCCGGGGTCGGCCCCCACCCGCAGCAGCCTCTCCAATTCACCGGCGCCAGCATCAGGCACCGCCCACGACCCGTAACGCCGCCACCGCGCCAATACAGCCAGCACGGATGCCGCCGTCAACGCACCGAGTGCTGGCACATCGGCCGGGAGAATATCGCCCACGTCGTCAGAACGATCAGGCATCCGCCGACCGCCCTGCTCCTGCTGCCGACCACTCGACTGATCGGCAGAGACAGGACCAGGAGCGGGAGCAGCCGGAGCGGTCGTTGTCACCGCCTCGACGCGAGGCACATCAGTGGCCGACTCGGGCATAACCAAATACCACCCCGGCTGAATCAAACGAGCCAGCTCCAGGGTCCGCCCGTCGGGCTGAAGCCTCCCCGCATTCAGATCATAGATCTGCTGATAGTCCCGCCCCTCACCGAGCGACCTCTCAGCAATATCCCACAAATTGTCATGATAATGATCCTGCGGTGGCTGAACAACATAAACACGCCGCCCCACCAACTGCGCCCCCACCTGTGGATCAATCACCGCACCACCGAGCCTGTACGTCACATGACCGACCACCGTTCCATCCTGCTGATCCGCACCCGCGTCCGCTGCACCCGCGCCCGCATCCGCCGCACCCGTATCCGACGGCACCCCGCCGCCACCAGACACGACCTGCGCCGCCGCCGCGGGCGCAGGAGCAGGAGCGGGCGCCGCCGCAGTCGCCGGAGCAGCGACCGCCGGGCCCGACGCCGAGAAGATCAGCAGCGCAGCGATAACCAGACGACGCACCACCACCTGCACCCCGCCCGACACCGGCACATGACCAGGCACACCCCGTCCACGCACCGCCGAAACCAGCTCAACCACCGTGCACACAGTGAACTGGAACCACGCCAGCCACACCACCCACACGAGCACGCCTAGCACAACCTCAACCGACACCGCCCGAGTAACCATGGACAAAGACACGCTCTCAGGAATAGGCGGAACCCCCGCAAGCGTAAGCATCGCAACCGGCACACCGACAACCACGAGCAACAGCACCGCAACAGCGAGCAGCGAACGCCCCACCGTCCCGGCACGACCCGACTCCGATGCTCGAAACCGCTCAGGCCCGAACACAGCAGCTGACTCCGACTGGCGGGAGACCACGAGTAGTCGTTCCTTCCTGATTGACCTAGATGATGCCGGACTCCGCCTGAGCAGAGCCGACCACAGTGATGTGAACAGTGGATACGCCGACCAGCGAGAGCATGAAGGTGGGAGCGTCCGTCTCAGCCGTCACGGTGACCGTGTTGCCCGCTGTCGTCACGGTGGCCGAGGCCGCGTCGGCGTCCCCCGCCGCCGCCAGGTACTCGCGGGCGGCCGCCCGAGCCGCCGCAGGATCGAGCACAACCTCGTTGGTCCGGCGTATCCCGCCGATCTGGACCTCCTGGGCGCCGGCCCGGGCCGCCTGCTCCGCCTCATCGGTCAGAGTCGTCCTAGCGTTGAGGACCCTGCCCCCGTCGATGCACAGACCCGCCAGGAGCATGAGGACCGAGACCACGCACACCGCGAAAACGGATGTCGACCCGACCTGTCGGGCCCGAATCCGGGACCGCGGAAGAAACTGCGAAGGAAAGGAAGAAGAGAACGGAGCAAGCCGCGGAGGCCGAAGCGGACGGCTGTGCGGCCGCGGGCGCCCGGGACGGCGTTGCAGAAGGGGGGTCATCACGAGGTTCCCCTCAGCGTGTCGACCGGTGCCGTGGCCCGTGCCGAGATGGTGGTCGCCCCCGGGAGGAAGACCAGCCCCAGGTCGGACAGCCCCACCCGGCAACGGACTTCCACATCCACGCTTCCGCCACGGCCGAAGCTGGCGGTGGAGGTCGTGGCGCTGCAGTCGCCGGAAGCGGTCTGAGCGGCGTCGAGCGCGTCGTCGGCGGCCGCGCGCGCGGTAGCCGCGGAGCGCTCCATGGACGCGGCACGGGCCGCATCACGGGCGGCGGCCTGAGTCATCCCCTCAGCCGACACGTATCTGCCGCCGGCGACGGCGATGAGGACGACCATGAGTAGGACGGGGGCGAGCACAACCATCTCCACCGACATCGACCCCCGCTCGGCTCCCCCGCTTCCAGCCCGGCGGATGACGCGGACGACCCTGCGCGCAGAGGCGACGGCGGGGTCGGTGGCGGCGGCCCTGAATGCGCTTATGGATCTCACGTGTCCTCCCGGAACTGCTCGACGGGCGAGGAGACCGTCGCGCTGATCCGCGGCGCCAGGCCCGCGACGATGTCCATCGCCTGGCCCGAAACGGTCACGCTCACCTGGGTGCCGTCCGTCCGGGCGTCGATCTCGACATCTTTCAGGCCTCCGCCCCCCGTCGAGACCGCGTAGTCGGCTCCCGACCGCTCCGCCGCGGCGAGAGCGGCCGGATCATGAGCACCGGTGCGCAGATTCCGGACCGTCTGCCGGGCCGTGGTCATCGCCACCTCGTTGCCGTACCAGGACAGGGCGACCTGAACAGTCACGAGGATAATCAGCATGAGCAGCGGGAAGAAGACCAGGAGTTCGAGCGAGGACGCCCCTTCCTCGCCCCGACGACGCCGCATCAGCATGACGCCCTCCGTTCTCACGTGTTTCCATCTAGCGACGGAACCTCGAGGTTGTCGCTCGCGTTCTGGACCAGACCGTAGATGGCCCGCCCCACCACAGCGGCGAGCACAATGAGGAAACCTGTGATAATGACCCACTCGACGGTCGAAGCTCCCTCCTCGCCGCACACACGATCGGTGATCCCGACCAGGCGGTTCCGGAGGCGGTCCGCAACGCGGCCCGCGATAATCCGAACAGCGCACAACAATGACAGCATGATTATCTCCTTTCAACACAGGATAAGAACGGGGGAAGAGCAGAGTCGGGTCATCGCATGCCCCCCATGATCCCGGTCAGGGCCGGATAGACGAGGAAGACGATGAATCCCATCGCGATGACGAGCTGGGCCACGAGCATGGACTCGGAATTCTCACCCGCCTTCCCCTCGGCGTCGGCCAGTTCCCGACGACGCATCGAGGACGCCCGGGCGCCGAGGGACTCGCGGATCTTGGCCCCGTCCTCGGCCACCAGGGCCAGCGCCGCCGACAGGTCGCGCAACTCGTCGATGCGCAGCGTCTCACCCAGGCGGCCCATGGCCGCCCACGGCGTCTCCCCGCGCAGGCGCGCCGTCGCCAACGCGTCGCGAATACGGACCATGGACGGATCGTCCGACAGGCCCGAGGCCGCATCCAGAGCCTCGGGCACGCCTCGACCGGCCGACAACGACATGGACACCAGATCCAGGAAGGATCCCACGACATGACGGAAATCCCGACGGGCCTGCTCGGCCTGCGAATGCAGGCGCACCGTGGGCAGGGAGGCCAGCCCCGCCCCCGCCACCACGCACGCGAGCGTCGACAGTGAGGAGCCCATCGGCTGACCCGCGACGGCGGACAGGCCCACAAGCACCAGCGGGGCGGCGAAACCCGTCAGCCCGAGCAGCAGGGAGGCGACCAGGTGCCTCTCCAAAGACCGGCCGACAACAGCAAGATCACTGGACAGCCCCGTCAGATCCACACCTGTTCGACGCAGAAGAGCAGCAGCCCGATACCCCACGCCATCAAGCCATTCCGGCAGAGCCCGCTCGTGGGAGTTCAACCGCCGCGCGTCGCGGCGCAGCTGACGCTCATCGCGCTGGGAGTCGAGCTCGGCGAGCGCAGCCGCCGGCTGAACCGCGGGCGGAGCGATGACAAGACCTGCAAGCACCAGCCCCGCACCGCACAAGGCCCCGCCCAGCAGAATCCACGTACTCATGAGCGGTCCTCCCCCATGGCCTGGAACGACGCGCCGCGAGCGGTCAGGAAACGACGCGGCAGAGTGACACCGGCCAAACGCCGCATCCACATCAGACCCACTGCGAACAGGGCGACCACCACGAACAGCACCATCTGACCCTGCGCAGAACCGTAGGGCGCCACGAACGAACGGTTGAAGACCGCCATCCCCAGGATGATCAGGATCGAGAACACCACGACGATCTGAGCCGAACGCCGCGTACCGGCGCGAGATGCCGACACGCGCTGACGCATATCGAGCTCAGCCCGAGCCGTCGCCGCCAGATTACCCAGCAACTGACGCAGCCCCGGCCCTCGCAACCGAGAATTCATCATAAGAGCGCAAATGATTAAGTCAGCCGTGGGATCATCAAGATCGTCAGCGAACTGACGTAGGGCCACAGGAAGCGGAACGCGCACGCGCATACGATCAGCCAGCAATGTTAAATCACCACGAATAACAGGAGAAGCCGCGTACACCGTCGCCGGAATAGCCTGCTCCAAGCCAACAGCGCCGGCAATAGTGTCGCGCAAGGACTCGGCCCATGTAGCCAGTCCCTCAATACGAGCGGCAGCCACTCGCTCCTGACGCGAACCGCCGAACAGCATCGGCCACACCAGCACCAGGACGGCGGCGGCCGCGGTCAACACGACCCAACGAGTCAGCAACAGCACGGCCAGCCCGACCGCCGCCGCAACCACTAGACGCCTGGAGGTGACGCGCACTAAACGCGCACCGCCGCCACCGCCACCGGGCATATCCACGCCCGCGACGTAGGCCACCAGGAGGAACAGGCCGCCGCCGATCAAGGCGCCGGCGAGAATGGCGACCGATCCCGTCGTCGACTGGCCGATCATGACACGCCCCCGGCGGCGTAGGCGACGGCGGGGTCGTATCCCGCCTCCGCGAGCTCATCGATGCAGGAGATCGGAGCGGCCGGCTGAGCATGGCCGGAACCGTCGTCGGCGAAGACCTCCGACGACAGGATCCGTTCATCGACCCCGTTGACCTCCCGCACCGACGCCACGTAGCGACGCATCGTCCCGCCCTGGCCGAAGCGATTCTCCCGGCAGATGAAAATCACGAAATCGATGGCGCCGGCGATCAAGAGATTCGTGGCTTCCTGGGGCAAACGCTCGTGCGACTGGATGGCGTAGGTGGCGATGCGGTTGAAGACCTCCGAGGAGGAGTTGGCGTGGATCGTCGACAAAGACCCGTCGTTGCCCTGGCTCATGGCGTTGAGCATGGTGACGATCTCGTCGCCGAGCACCTCGCCGACGATGACGCGCGACGGGTTCATGCGCAGTGATCTGCGCACGAGGTCCGCCATCGTGATGGCTCCGGCCCCCTCGGAGTTGGGCAATCGCTCCTCGAAAGCGACGACGTTGGGATGCAGCTCGCTGAATTCCCCCAGACCGAGCTCCAGAGCCCGCTCAACGGTGATGAGCCGCTCCTCCGGGGCGATCTCATTGGCCAGAGCCCGCAGAAAGGTGGTCTTGCCGGCATTCGTTGCGCCGGCAATCATGATGTTCTTGCGGGCATGAACGGCCGCGGAGCAGAAGGCGGCCAGCCGGGGACTGAGCGTGTCCAGCCCGACCAGCTCATCCAAACCCACCCTGTCCAACCGGGCTCGACGCAATGAGAGCGCCGGACGGGCGCACACATCCATGATCGCCGACAGGCGCGACCCGTCGGGCAGCCGCAGGTCCAACTGGGGATTAGCGGAATCGAAAGGACGCGAGACGAGTCCCGAGTACGAACCCAGGACCTGGACCAACTCGACGAGCTCGTCGTCGGAGTCGGCCACGGGGGTGCCGCGCTCCTCGCGTCCATCGGCGTACTGGACGAACACATTGTCGCAACCGTTGATATCGATGTTCTCCACCTCGGGATCCTCCAGCAACGGCTGAAGACGGCCGACCCCGAACAAGGCGGCGTGGATCCCCTGGGCGACCTCATCCTCATCCCCCGCCGATAACGGACTGCGCCCCGCAGCGATTTCGGCTCGGGCGTGCTGGTCGAGCACCCGGCTGATAAGAGCGCGGGCGAACTGGCGCTCATCCTCCGAACTCATGGGCGGGATACCCGTGGCGGCGTCGTCATGACGCTGCTGAGCGAGGAGATCGGCGACCTCCTCACGCATCTGCCGCACCAGATTCTGATCAGCACTCATCGCGAAACCCCCCAGAACGCCGCATCGGCGGGACGACGAACAGACGACACCACACTCCGCGCCGAACGCACCAGAAGACTTCGTCGCAACGAATGCGGACGACGTCCGGCCAATGAATCAGCGGCATCACGATCAAAAGCAAGAGCGCCGACCACCGGCACGTCAACACCGCTGGAACGCAGCAACCGTTGAAGATCACCGGCCTCATGACGATGCCTCCACGGAGCGACGAGGAGGACCCCCAGATCGGGCCGTTCAGCGCGACGCGCGGTCTCCTCCGCCACCCAGCGCAAACGGTCCCGTAAATGAGCGTAAGAATCCACGCCCGCCCTCACCACCAGCAGCAGCGCGTCGGAGGACAGGGCGACGGGCAGGCTGGGGGAGCCGGGGACGAGCCGACCGACATCGCACACCACATCGCGCGTTGTGCGCAGCCGCCCGGCAATAGCGCCCCAGCTGGAGGCCACGGCGGCCGCCTGCTCGGGGCGGGGCATCCCCAGCAGCACGTCGAGGCCGCCGTCGACCAGCGTCGTGTGCTCCTCGACGGGGGCGTCAGGGTTGTTGCGCATGGCGGCGGCCAGTGAGAGCAGGCCGCGCTCGGCATCCAGAGGAAGGCCGTTGTCGGCGCGCAGCCGGTAAATGAGGTCCGAGCCGGCGGGGTCGGCGTCGACCAGGAGAATAGGGACTGGCCACACCGCGGCTAGGACGTGGGCGCTGGTCGTCGTGCCGGGGGCTCCCTTGGCGGAGGCGAGGGAGAGAAGCATCAGTGATCACCGATCGGTTGGCCGGCGGCGGTGACGACGACGGCCGCATTGCCCGAGGCTCCCAGCGCCGCCGCGCTGGATCCCTGGGCGGAGGGGACCAGGACGGATACGGTGGCGCCCGAGGTCCAATTGCCGTCCTTCCCCGAGGTGGGAACGGCATCGAGCACCTGGGCGCCCGAGATCGGAGTCGAGCCGTCGGCGGAGACGTTCACGATGCTGACGACGTCTCCCGCTGAGAGCCCGGCCGCGGGGAAGCGCCCCGCCTCCAGCGAGAGCCCGACGACGCTCCGCCCGTCCTGGGTGGGGGAGGAGTCGGTGATCTGAGTGGTCTGGACGAGCTCGCCCTTGTCAAGGGCGACCTTCGCGGTCTGTCCCACGATCTCGTTGGCGCGGCTGGCGGGGATGAGGATGCTGCTGTTGGCGGCCACGGGCATCGAGGCGAGGTCCTCGAGGGCGATGACATGGCCGGCCTCGATCGGCTTGACCACGATGAGCATCTCCTCGCGCTGGTCGATCCGCGCGGCCAGCAGGCCGGCCAGCAGGGCTCCGCCGACGATGAGGATCACGGCGAGGGCAGCGAGCAGCGGCCGGCGCTCGCGCGGGGCCGACGGGAGGCGCCCGCGGGACTTCTTCTCCTCCTGGGCGCGGGTGGAGCCGGTGGCTCTGGCATCGCGATCACGACGGCGGGACGTACGGATATCGGTTGGAGAGGTCATCTCGGTCCGGTAGGGGTGGACGGCAGGGTCGTCTTCTAACATACCGAACTGATCTCGGAGCGCCACCCCCTTCGCCCGATCCGTCCGCTGATCGGGCGATTTCGACGAAAAACGAGATTTTGCTTGCGGATCGCGTCATGACGTGCAAGTCTGGATCCGAGCGGTCGCACCATCCTTGCGGTGCGGTCCCGGCGTCAGACCGGACGCCATCCCTGCGAACGAGGAGCACCTATGCCACTTTCATCAGATCTGACCACTCTACAGACCCTGCACAGCACGCTGTCGGGGGACGTCGACTCGGCCCACTCGATCGTCTCGGGCACCGACACCTCACTGGCATCCGCGGTGTGGGAAAGCCCGAACGCCGACTCTTTCCGGTCGGCCTGGGACGAGTTCCGTCCGAAGCTGATCCAGTTCGAGCAGGTCCTGGCCAGCGCCGCCTGCGATGTGGCGAACAACCACAACAACATCGCGGAGGCTAACGGCGTAACCGACCAGCCCGAGCTGCCGCAGGTCGAATCCTACGACGCCTGAGCGTCTATAAGATCTGTCGGTGAGCCGGGGTCGGGGAGTATCGCTCCCCGACCCCCGGCTCACCGACTTTCTGTTGCAATCTCGGGGATCCGGTGGGGCAGACGGGCGAGGACTCGGAGCGGGCCGCCGGAGAGGCAGCGGCCCGTGGAAGCCGGTGAGACGTCGACGGTTCGCTCCGATGCATGCATCGTCCAAAGAGCCCGCCGGCGCCGCGGCCGCTAGTTATCCAGGCCCCATGCTCCGCATGGTCCACGTTTGTCACCGCCATGCTCAATCGTTCCACATCAACCCGGCGGAGATGCATGACGAGGACGCACACGACCGTCGCCACATCGACGCGACGTCTCGATTAACAAGATGGTTCTTAACCGAATATCTAAAAACTGGGTACGTAGATTGACTCTCACTTCGAGGGAATCGAGAAGGTACGGAGGATGCCGGAACATCCCCCACTGAAACGTATGAGTGATAAGCGGATCGACGAAATAAGGTAGAGCCTATCAGCGTCATTTTCAATTGTAACGATTCAACTCGCGGGATGCGACGGAATCCTCGATCACTGCACTCCCCCGACCGGCGACGGTGCGCCCCGCGCAGATGGCGATGAAGGTTGATTGAAACGTTTTAGATGGCGTCCGGGGGTGGCGCGGGAGGGCGTCTTGCTATTATTGTTCCTATACTTGATACCCTGCGTTTCCGTGCGCCTCCCGCCGTGGCCGGAGGTCATCGGCTCATGTCCCGACCGCCTGCACTGCCCGTGCGGGCGGTTGCGAACGACGTCGGTGCCGGTTCGTCGCCGCGCTGGCCGTGGCGACGCCGATGGGCACCGGCCTCGAGCTCGGAGCGCACGACGGCGTCCGCCGTCCCGAAGGCCCGCACGGGAGTCGAGTGAGTGGGACTGTTCGAATCGTCGGCCCTGCCCGAGGCTCTGTCCGAACCAGGATAGATCGGCGATGAACGATTGAATCGACGGGATCGATGCAGCGGAGGACAGTGCTGCGGGTCCTGCGCAGCCGGCCGAGGACGGGGACCGCGAGACGATGATGTTCGTCGGGAGGCGTGCGCGGGAGCCTCGGCCGTCAGGGCTCCGGTGACCGGGTTCAGGTACGGCTGGGTCCAGGTACAGTCGGGTTCAGGTACGGCCGGTCCTGCGATGAGCAGGCCTTCCCGGACGAGCTCGTGGTTGGCGGCGGCGGAGGCCTTCAACGCCGACCGTCCTTGGCACGTACGGGGTCCGGCGGGTGAGGAGGCTCCGGCTCTCGTCCCCACCCGACACCAGCGGATGGAAGAGCGCAGGATACGCTGTAACCGGTGCGAACCGCGCGTGACCTCATAGCGGTGCGGAAGCGGACTGGGTCAGGTCGACCAGGTTATCCGCCACTGCCGCTATCACCCACCCCACGAGTGCGCCGGCGCCGCATTGTTAGACGGCTTGGCCGCTTCATAACCGTCTTTGAAAGAAGAGTATCTCGTGTCTGTGTAATCAAGAGTGCCGTCGGCGCGGTGGTAGAGGTAACCGCCAACCCGGTCGAGGCCGGCCTTGACGCCAGTATCTTCAATCTCGGACGGATCCATGCCTACCGTCAGAGGGTTCCCATCCTCGTCGACCACCCGATCCGTCTGACGGTTTTTCCCGCTGTCGCGGACGGCTCCCAGCAGATCATCCGAATCATACAGACCGCTGTTGAGAAGGGAGGCGGTGAGCTGCTCATAATTCTGCATGAGCGCCGCATCTTTCATGTCCTGGACCCCCGAGCTCGCACTGGATTCCTGATCCTCATTGAACGGCTGGGCGTCGTTCACCATTTGATATCCTGAAGCGCCGGCGAAGAAGCCGTTGGTCCTGCACTGAGCGTCGACCGCTGCATCCACGAATGCGGAGACTCCCGAATCCTTGTACGTGGCGACGGCGTCGTCGAACACCTTCTGATTGTAGACGGTCACCGATTCTCCGAGGCGACTGGACGCGGTCTCATTGTAGGAGATCTGACCGACGAGATTCGACAGGGCCCGGTTGGTGAAGAGCGGCCTGTAGTCGTACGTCGTCGTCCCATCATCCGCTTCCATTTCCCCGGAGCTTACGGGGCTCACCGGATTCGTCGAGTCCGTGGATTCGACGACGCTGTCCGGGTGGTTCGCGAGCGTTTCCGACACGAGGTTCCTCACCCCATCGGGCAGGGTCACGGGCTTCTCGCTGCTCCCAATGCCGTTGAGAATCCCTGAAATGGCTGTCGCCGAGGCGTAATCCTGGTAGGACCTCTCCTCCTGACTCATCGCCGCCGGGTCCGATGAAACCCAGCCCTGGGAGTCGATCTCATAGGCCATCGTCGCCCAGTCGGTGGCCCATCCGTTCTCCTTCAGGGAGCCCCAGCCGACCAGATCCTGCACGCGTCGAACGGTCTCCTTCGTTTGCCTTAGCGAAGCGGGATCCGGCGCCCCCTGCCCGTCAGGGCGGGCGACCAGCCATTTCTGCGCCGCCTGAGGATTGCCGGTCATAGCATGGACGACGCCCGCGAGCTGATTACCGGAGTAAAGGTTCTCCGGGAGGAAGGGGGAGTCATTCGGAGGGTTGCTCAGGCGGTTCAACCAATCCCTTGGGCTGGTGTTATCCCACTTCTGCGGCGAGTAGTTCTCCATGCGCTGGGCCAGGGTGGCCAGCATCGAGTCACTGTAATCCAGGCCCACAGACTCAGCCGTCCTGTCTCCATTGCCGCTCCGCGAGGCCATCAGCATGCCGTTGAGAGCCTTGAGGCGTTCGGACTTGCCCTTCTCCTCGGTGGCGTCCACAAGTTTGTTAGTATAGTCGGCCGCCTGATTGTCCGGCCAGGTGTACGACGCGGTCGCCAGATTATGGCCGAGCGCGCTGGTCAGATCCTGGGCGGCCTCAGGGCGCAAAGACCAGTCCGTCTGGTCCTTCGCATCCCTGGCCGTCATCTTATTCTGAATGTCCGCGGGCAGATCGAGAAGTCGTTCCGGGTCGATATCGGCCAGCAGAGCATTGGCGTAGGCCGGATCGTCCTGACCGGCCTGCACCCGGGCCAGAAGAGCATCCCAATCGTCAGGAGCGCAACCGCCCTTCGCATAGTTGGAGAGCGAAGCAGCATCCTCCCGAGCCTGGCTGTCGGTATCAACATTGTTGGACGCCGTCGCATTCTCCGCGCCAGCCTCTCTGCCGTCCCAAACGATATAGGAAATGGATCCGTTCGCGCCGGTGGTGGTTAGCCCGCTCTCAACAGCCGCATCCAGCCGCCTTCGCGGACTCGCGTCCTCGTCCTCCAGGTCAACGAAGGACAGACCGACAATGCTCGAAAGATCCGCTGAGGACGTTGATGATTCTTCATCATCACTGACATCGACGACATCATCCTCATTGTCGATCAAGGTGGTCTCGTAGCCTTTAAGGCCGTCGATCAGCGTCTGCAGCGCGTCAGGACTACGCAGACCGTCAGGATCAAAGAACACGTACGTCACCATGCACTCCACTTGGTCCTCGAGTCGATGACCTCAACGTACGTCGGCTCACGACTCCACTCATCCTCGACCGCGGTGGCGGCGTCGGCTGACCCACGATGGGGACCTACTTCCTGTGCGGGGACACACGTCAGTCTCAACACACCCTACTACCCGGACCCCGTCGTCAATCAACCCCTCCCCCTCGGAGCATCGCACCCCACCGCGCGGCATGGTGGGAACCGCACGCGCCCCGAGCCGCCGCACCGTCGTTCAGTCGGTGAGACGCAGGCCGCCCGAGCACGTCGAGCGGCGGCTGGTGCGGTCGGGGCGGGGCCGGGGCCGGCGGCGACACCCTCCACATCTACACCACCACCCCAACAAATGAACAACCATTGCACTCAACAGACGCCGCGACCGACGCACATACCACCATCCAGATGAAGAAGACCAGCGGCACGCTCTCACGGACCCACTCTCCACCACCAGGACACGACAATCCGGACCACCATCCACGGTGGACCCACAGTGTCGAACGTGATAAACTACCAAATGTGAACAAGAGCTACTGACCTTGGAGTATCTCGTGCCTAACCTAAAACACAATGCTTACCGGGACAGCCTGGTCGCACACCAGACAACCGCGAACGAGTACTACATGGACATGTGCGGGGACGACGGGATGTCCAACCCCTGCTCCAGCACGACCAAGACCATCAGCGATGGGGCGTGGGTCTCACCGTCCGCGGACAAATGGTGCACCCATATGGAGACACTGGGTAAATACATCAAAGACTCCTTCGATCTGTACTCCGTCGATGTCTCGGACGCCGTGGCAGCGGAGCCGGAGGACATAGATGTCGATACTGATACTGACAACACGTGGAAAGTAGATTGGGTTGACCCCGCCACCTGGTGACCGGTCTGGTGAGCCGCTCCGTAGCATTCGACGAGAACTAAGCGAAAAGGACCGTCCGTGACAGAAATCAAAGCGAATCTGGACGATCTCCGTGCGACCGCCGCCAGTCTAAAGACCACGGCGACGTCCGTGGAGGACAGATACAACGACCTGTACTCAACAGCGAAGACGCTGGATTTACCCAGAACACATCTTCTGGGTCTGCCGGGTTACGTCGAGAGTCTGCGTGATGAGGCCTCGTTCCTGAGCGCCAAGGCCGACTGGCTGGAGATCGTCAACACTGGCGACGACGGCACCGCTCCCACCGGGACCGTCACCTACGAGATCCCTTCCGGCCTCAAAGATCCGACGAATCTGGCAAGCATGGAGCACTGGCTGGGGCAGGCCATCGCTGATACCGCCGAGGACCTGACTGCCTCCGACTACAAGGAGAACGATCCTCGCATGGAAGCCCTCCATCGTCAGATGGAGCGATGGAAGGACGACGAGAACGTCATGTCCTCGATGTACACCGACCTGGGCCCTGAGGGAGTCCTCGCCCTCACCCGGGCCGTCGGTGTGCATGCGACCAATCAGGCAAGCGAAGAAGAGTCGGAAACAGCGAAGACGCTACTCACAGACATCAAGGGAGGGCTGGCCGCGGCAACCAACAGCTGGCCCTCTTCCCAGGCCCAAGAGTTCGGTCGGCGACTCGTAAACTCCGCCAGAGAACCCGACCAGAACGAAGACTCTGATATTTTCGGATCAACCTCTCAAACAGACGCGCTCAACTGGCTTCTGTACAACAACACCGACGCCAGCAATGCCTTCATTCTCGGCGTCGCCGAGAAAATGGACGAGATCCAGCAGCAGGACAACGCTCAAGGAATCAGTGATGGTTGGTCCTGCGAACCACTCAGTTTCCTTTCCTCCGTGGTCGACGAGGCGGACAGGATCTGGATGTTCGACACCCCCTCGGTCGTCCTTCACGCCCTAGGTGACCATGGGCAGGCCGCTTACCAATTCTTCAATGGAAACGAGTATCGGTTGACTTACTGGCCCGCTGAGCACGACTACACCAGAGGAGATTACTCAGGTATTGCAGCCGCGCTGGACGCGGCCTCCACTACCCCGGCCGTCATGAGCAATGATCCGGCAGGCGCCGGCACAATTGCCTCCTACGGAGTCAACGGTCTCATGGGCCGCGACGACATCGGACCATACCTGGACAAAGATCCCAGCGGTCATTTCAAATTTTCTGGCGTACAAGGTACAGAAACCACGTCATCCATGGAACATATCCTTGAAAATTATTTGTTTTCCGTTGGAAATTCATACGCAAATAATGGAGGAGATAGAGAGACCCCTAAATCTGATGATGACGAAGATGGCGTACCCGACCAACTCTGCACAATCTACGGACCTGCCGGAGAGGCGACGCCAAGCGCTCCATGGTTCGGCACCGATGCTCTCAACAAAGCTCTCGGTCTCATCGGCCGTGATCCGCAATCCATGCTCAATATGCGTACGAGCGTGTCCAATGCCGAGACACAAGGAATCACTCCAGGAATGAACGATGAAAGTTTTGGAAGCACGATAACCTACTGGGCTGGGGTTGAGGGCGCCTTCTCGAATGCCATTGGGACAGGCGCCATCGATGATGCCGAGGCCAGAGACGAGTGCGCTCGGGCCTGGATCGAGCTCGGATCAACCGGCGCTGATCAGCTGACTGACATGGCACAAGGTAAGGGAGCCCCTAATGTAGCGGGGCTGGCTGCTGACGAGTTCATTGATTTACTCGCCAACAAGGCAAAGGATAGCTGGGCGAGTAACACGTCAGACGAAACAAAACGGCAGACCGAGCTGGCTGACCGAGCCTTGTTCGACTACCGGCTGAGGATGCTGTTCGCTTGCGATCAGGCCGGTATGAACGGTTACCAGGAGCGCGACGCGGACGGCAATCTGACACAGCCCTTAGACGAGGCCGCCGGCGCCGCCGCCGTCGAGCAATCAGACGGCAGTTATCGACTCATTACGGAGGATGAGTTCAACGCCCTGCCCGAGGATGAACGCTCCACGGTGGCGCAGACGCTCAACAGCCTGGCGAACAGCCCGAAGGGTCTGGCTGCTCATATGCTGTCCAGCGACATCGAGGACGCTTTCAACACCGAGTTTCTGAAGAAGTTCTGATGCGTTCGCGATGGTGGCGAGTGGTCGTGGTTGTTCTCGTAGTGGCCGTGGGCGTGGGCGTGTACGAGTACAAGGCGAGCACGCGAAAGAACGAGACGGAGAAGGAC
>ERZ773059.254-NODE-254-length-30129-cov-6.231196_pt1 | contig 30129 bp, 24 predicted proteins | sample MGYA00580514_ERZ773059 | MGnify/ENA primary metagenome ERZ773059 (study PRJEB29015, sample SAMEA2737981) | human oral metagenome | biome: human oral; feature: human-associated habitat; material: dental | place: China | collected 2056 ...
CCGCGAGCCGATCGCCGTGAGCAGCGAACCCCACAGGGCCCCCGACGTGCCCCCGGCGCGATCCGACCACGCGTCGCCCGCGGCCGCGAGAGTCGTGCTCGCCCCGGCGCCCTCGCCCACCAGCCTCTTCGCCGCGGCGGCCGCGGCCCGCGAGCCGTTGGCCATGCCGATGCCGTGGTCGCCGTCGCCCGCGACGGAGTCGAGCTTGCCGAGCTCGTCCTTCTCGGCTTCGAGCATGTCGGCGACGGCCTCGAGGAGACCGGCGATCGTTCCGGCCGCCGCCTGGGAGGCGGCCGAGCCCTTGGCCGCGACGGTCACGGCCGTCGCCTCGGTGTTCAACGCGGTCTCGTCGCGCTGGACGTCGCCGACCGAGCCCTTGCGGTAGGCCGGGGTGTCGCAGGGGGCGTCCCAGTAGGAGAGGAGCTCGTCATCCGCCCACACGAGCGTCAGGGAGATCCCCGCCATGTCCAGGCTCGTGACGAACTCGCCGGATTCGACGTCGACGCATTCGACCCCCGCGGCCTCCAGTCGGTCGACGACGCTGCCGACCACGACGAAGAGCTCCTCGTACTTCGTGGCCCCCAGGCCGTTGACGATCGCGATCACGCGACCGCCCGCATCGGCGGGACGGTCCTCCAGCAGGCCCTCGACGAGGGTCCGGGCGACCTCGTCGGCGGTGCCCAGGCGGGCTTCGTCGACTCCCGGCTCGCCGTGGATGCCCAAGCCGATGCCCATCTTGCCTTCAGGCACGGTGAAGAGCGGGCCGTCGGCGCCGGGGAGCGTGCAGCCGGAGAAGGCTACGCCGAAGGACCTCGTGGCGGCGTTGGCCTTGGCGAAGACGCGCTTGACCTCCTCGAAGTCCTTGCCCGCCTCGGCGGCGGCGCCCGCGATCTTGAAGATGGGGAAGTCCCCCGCGATCCCGCGGCGCTTGTCGAGTTCGTCCTTGGCCCCCGAGGCGATGTCGTCGGTGACCACCAGGGTGTCCGCCTGGATCCCCTCGGAGCGCAGGCGCTCAATGGCTTGCCCGAAGTGCAGGACGTCGCCGGCGTAGTTGCCGAAGCCCATGAGGACCCCCGCGCCGCGCTCGGCCGCCTTCATCACGGAGTAGGCCTGCGCCCCGGAGGGGGAGGAGAAGATGTTGCCGCACACGGCTCCGTCGGCGACGCCCACGCCGACCCAGCCCGCGAAGGCCGGATAGTGGCCGGACCCGCCGCCGTAGACCACGGCGACCTTGCCGTCCGACGTGGCGGTGGAGCGCACGACGCCCCCGTAGACGGGTTTGACGTACCTTTTGTTGGCTAAGACGAATCCTCGCAGGGACTCTGCGGGGAAATCGGCAGGATTGTTGACTAGTCGCGTCATTGCGTACCTTTCGGAACAGAACGGAGGCGGCCCAGGCGTGACGGTGGACCGCCGCGGTCCTACGATCCTAGGCAGGGAAACGGGATCGGCACAACAAGCGGGCCCTCGCCGTGGCGGAGACAACGGCGAGGCGAAGACCGGGCGATACCGCGGCGCCGGCCGACCTCCCGCGGATCGGAGAAGTCGAACTCCACCCGGACGTCGGCTATGCCCGGCCGATCACGCTCGGATCGTCCGTGAGGCGCCGCCCCGCGCGGGCGCAGGTCCGATGAACCCTCCGGAATCTCCGGAGGGTTCATGCTCCGCCGCCCCGCCCGGACGCAGATTCGGTGCCCGCGCCCTCGATCCCCGCGCCCTCGGCGGCCCTGAGGCCGGAGGTTGCCGTCCCTGCGGGACAATCCGGTTGCGCTGCAGGGCTCGCGCTGCCGTAGGCTTGGCCCATGGATATGACAGCGGCCGTCCTCCGCGGAGTCGGCGACCTCTCGCTGCGGCGTGTACCGCGCCCTGAGCCCGGGCCGGGCGAGGTCCTCCTCAAAGTCGAGGCGAACACGATCTGCGGCACCGACCTGCGGATCATCTCGGGCGCCAAAACCGCGGGGGTCCGCCCCGGCGTGATCATGGGCCACGAATTCGCCGGAAGGGTCGCCGCCGTCGGCGATGGCGTCGAGGGAGTGGACGTCGGCGTGCAGGCGACGTGCTCGATCGTCCTCTCCTGCGGCCGCTGCGTCCGATGTCTGGCCGGCCGCGAGCACCTGTGCGAGAGCCTCCGACTCTTCGGATACGAGATCGACGGCGGAATGGCCGAGTACCTCCTCGTGCCGCGGGAGGCGATGGAACGCGGAAACCTCGTGCTGGCGCCCCGCGAGCTCGAACCCACGACGCTGGCGCTGGCCGAACCCGTCAGCTGCTGCCTCAACGGAGCTCGGCAGTTCCGCGTGCGCCCGGGCGATTCCGTCGCCGTCCTGGGGACAGGGCCGATCGGGCTGCTCCACGTCGCACTCGCGAAGCTCGCGGGAGCCACGCGGATCGTAGCCGTCGGACGCCCGGGCCGCCTCGACCCCGCCGTCGAGCTCGGCGCGACGCACGCGCTTTCGGCGCAGGGCGAGGATCTGACCCGCGAGGTCCTCCGCCTGACGGGAGGCGGGGCCGACGTGGCCGTCGTCGCCGTGGGCGACCCCGCCCTGGCCGACCAGGCGCTCCAGATCGCGGCCATCGGCGGAAGGGTCAACTACTTCGCGGGTTTCCCCAAGGGATCGACGGCCCTCATGGAGCCGAACGTCATCCACTACCGCGAGCTCCAGGTGACCGGCGGGTCGAACGCGCGCAGAGCCGACGTGCGCCGGGCGGTGGAGCTGCTCTCCAGCGGGGCCCTCGACGTGGCGAGCCTGGTGACCCACCGGTTCCCGCTGGCCGAGATCGACGCCGCGATCGCGGCCGTGCGCCAGCGCGCGGGCCTGAAAGTGGCGGTCGTGCCGAGCTGACCGGCGACTCGCCGGGAGCCTCGGCTCCTGCTGCTCGCTGCGGCGACCCCGCTAGGCCCACCTCTCGCTGCTCGGCTCCGGGACGCATGCCGCCGCCTGCATCAGCCTCGGCTCCGCCCGGCGCTCGCCGCGGCCTTCACGGCGCCGGCGGCGTGAGCTCGCCGGCTATCGGCCGCTCGACCCACGCGGCCAGGTCGGCGCCGCGCAGGCCCTGGCAGAGGAGGAAGACGATCTTGGCGTAGACGGCCTCGAGGGTCATGTCGCAGGCGCCGACCGCCCCGGCCCGGGCGACGGCGTCGCCCGCCTCATAGTGGCCCAGGAGGACCTGCGCCTGGTGGCACTGGGAGGCGACGACCACCGGGACGCCGTCGCCGATCGCACGCTCGATCACCGCGGCCAGCCCGGGTTCGGCCGACGGGACGTTGCCCACGCCGTAGGCGCGCAGCAGGACCGCCTCCGGGCGAGGCGTGAGAAGGGCCTGGAGACGGGAGGCCGAGATGCCGGGGGCGAGGTCCAGCACGACGACGTCGTGCCGCGCATACGGCGCGGGAACGCGGGGGCCTTGGCTGCTGCGGCCGCCCGGGAGCGCCGCCCCGCGCGGGGCGCGCGCATCGGATCCCGGGGCGGCGGAGCTCGAGGAGGTGTCGCCGTCGATCGCATGCCCGACCGCCGCGGCCGGTCCGGATTCGGCCATCGCGGCGTCCGCGGGCGGAAAGCCTCCGGCGGCCTCTGCCCGGAGAGCCGGCTGGGCTCGGTCGGCGGGCGCATACCATCGCCAGGGCGCGCCCGTGCGCGCGAGCGGAGGGACCGACGGCGAGGCGAAGCCCTCGAAGGCCCACGAGCTGGTCTTCGTCACGCGGTTGCCCGCCAGCAAGTGGTGGCCGAAGAAGAGGCTCACGCCCTGAGCGCGCCCGGAGACGGCAGCCCGCAGGGCGCCCGTCACGTTCGCGGTCGCGTCGGAGCCGACGTCGCCCAGAGGGTACTGCGAGCCCGTGAAGACCACGGGCTTGCCGAAGCCGGCCATGGCGTAGGAGAGCGCCGCGCTCGAGTAGCTCATGGTGTCGGTTCCGTGGAGCACGACGAAGGCGTCCGCCCGCTCGGCGTGGGCGCGCAGGTCGTCGACGATCGCCTGCCACGATTCGGGCGTGGCGTTCGAGGAGTCGATGAGCGGATCGAGCTCCGTCAGGCTCACCTTCCCGTCGAGCTCGGTCCCCGCGACCAGGGCGCGGAGCCACCCCTTGAGGTCGGCGCCGGGCACGAGCCCGTTGGGGGAGTCCACCATGCCGATGGTTCCGCCCGTGTACGTGACGTGTATGCGCATGTCGTCCTTCCCCGGGGCCGCCGGGATGCCCGCCGTCGCCCGGCTCTGCCGCGGGACGGCGCCGGCTCCCGTCAGTCCGTCGCCCCGTTCTCGGGTTCGGGCGCGTGGTCGGTTCCGCGGGCGCCGTCGCCGGCCTCGGGCCCGTCGCCGGCTTCGTCGAGCACGCCGTCCATGAGGGTGCCGTCGACCCGTCCGCGGACGTAGTACCAGCCGCCCACCATCATCGCCACCACGGGGACGAACAGGGCGAGGGTCCACCGGCCCTGGACGCTCGTGAGGTTCGAGGCGACCACCACGGCGAAGAAGGCCAGGGCCAGATAGTTCGTCACCGGCGCGCCCGGCATCCGGTAGGCGGGGCGGGTCTCCTTCCCCTCGTCCACCCGTTTGAGGAAGACGAGATGGGTCACCAGAATCGAGGCCCACGTTCCCGCGATGCCGATGCCCGCGAGGTTCATGACGACGTCGAAGGCCTCCTTTCCCAGGACGGCGTTGAGGAGCACGCCGATGAGGCCGAGGGCCGAGGTGATGATGATCGCCCCGTAGGGCACGTGGTGCCGGTTCATGCGGACGGCGAAGCGCGGGCCGGAGCCGGCCACGGCCAGGGATCGCAGGGTGCGGCCCGTCGCGTAGAGCCCGGCGTTGAGGGAGGAGAGCGCCGCGGTGAGGACCACGACTTGGATGACGTCGCCCGCATGTGCGACGCCGATGCCCTCGAAGAAGGTGACGAAGGGGGATTCGCTCTTCGAGTACGCGGTGTAGGGCAGGACCAGCGTCATGAGCGCCACGGCGCCCACGTAGAAGACGAAGATGCGGACGATCATCGAGTTGATGGCCTTCGGCAGGACCCTCTCCGCCTCCTTCGCCTCGCCCGCGGCCACTCCGACCATCTCGGTGCCGCCGAAGGCGAAGACGACGCCGAGGATCAGCGCCAGCGCCGGGAGGAGGCCCTCGGGGAAGAGGCCGCCGTGTTCGGAGATGTTGTGGAATCCCGGCGCGTGGTCGGCGACTGTGTGCCCCGCGGCGATCGCCCAGATGGCGATCGCCATGAATCCGAGGATCGTGGCCACCTTGATCGCGGCGAACCAGAATTCCGCCTCGCCGAACATCTTGACGCTGAGCATGTTGAGGATGAAGACCAGGGCAAGGGCGACGAGCGCGATGATCCACTGGGGGATGCCTTGGAACGCCGTCCAATAGTGCATGTACACGGCGACGGCCGTGATGTCCGCCATGACGGTCACCGCCCAGTCGAGGAAGAACATCCAGCCCGCGACGTAGGCGCCCTTCTCGCCCGTGAACTCGCGGGCGTAGGAGACGAAGGCCCCCGAGGAGGGGCGGCGGATCGCCAGCTCTCCGAGCGCGCGGACCATGAGGAAGGCGAAGACTCGGCATATTCCGTAGGCGATGACCAGGCCGGGCCCGCCCTCGGCCAGCCGCCCGCCCGCGCCGAGGAACAGCCCCGTTCCGATGGATCCCCCGATGGCGATCATCTGGATGTGGCGGGGCTTGAGCCCCTTGTCGTATCCGGCGTCGCCCCTGTCGTGCGTCGCCGCGGGCGACGCCGGAGAAGGCGCGTCCTTCATCTCCTCCATCGGTCCTCCTGTCGTGGGTATCCGCCCTGTCTCATCCCCGCCCTCGGGCGGGGCGCCCTGCGCCGAGGGCGATTCCGCCGAGTCTCCGGTCCTCATCCCCGCCGGCCAGGCGGGCGCCCGGCGCCTCTGGATCTGGGCATGCGGAGCCTCGCCTGCCTGGGAGCTCGGCTTTCGGTCCGTTCCATATACGGTAGCCGCGCCAGGCGGTTCGTTGGCAACCCGGCGGGCGGTGCGCGGCGCGGGTCGCAACGCGTCGATCGGGATGGTGCCGGACGATTAGGCGGCGCGGGCGGCTTACGCGGGGCGGTGCGCGGCGCGGGTGGACCCGGGAGGGAACCGGCACTCGGGCCCGAAGCCGTCCGACGGGGCCGGTCGCAGGCGCCGCCCGCTCTGCCGCTCGAAGCTTCCCGGCGGGCGCCCATGGGACGAACGGGCTGGCGGTTTCGCGGCGTGGCGTGGGAAAATCGCACTATGCCTTACACCCTCGTACTGCTCCGCCATGGCGAGAGCGAATGGAATGCAAAGAACCTCTTCACCGGATGGGTCGACGTGCCGCTGTCGGAAAAGGGTCGCGCAGAGGCAACCCACGGCGGCGAGCTCCTCAAGGAAGCGGGAGTGCTTCCCGAAAAGCTCTTCACGTCGATGCTGCGACGCGCCATTATGACGGCCAATCTGGCGCTCGACGCCGCAGACCGCCACTGGATCCCCGTCGAACGGCATTGGCGCCTCAACGAACGCCACTACGGGGCGCTCCAGGGCAAGAACAAGAAGGAGATCCGCGACGAGTACGGCGAGGAGCAGTTCATGCTCTGGCGCCGCTCCTACGACGTGCCGCCGCCGGAGATCGAACTCGGCTCCGAATTCTCCCAGGACTCCGACCCGCGCTACGCGGGCGAGCCGATCCCCAGGACCGAATGCCTCAAGGACGTCCTAGAGCGCCTGCTGCCGTACTGGCAGTCCACGATCGTCCCGGAGGTCAAGACCGGCAAGACGGTTCTGATCGCCGCCCACGGGAATTCGCTGCGCGCCATCGTCAAGCATCTGGACGACATCTCCGACGCGGACATCGCCGGCGTCAACATCCCCACGGGGATCCCGCTCGTCTACGAGCTCGACGAGAAGACCCTCAAACCCGTCAAGAAGGGCGGCACCTACCTCGATCCCGAGGCCGAGGCGAAGATCGCCGCGGTGGCCAATCAGGGCAAGTGACATTCCGATGGTATTCCGAGCTTCCTGAAGGTCGGAAATGAATGTGCGGTGGGGCGCGAATGCGACGCCCCACCGCTTTCCTGCATTTCCGATCGTCTGCGAGGTCGAGTCGGGGACTGTGAGGTCGAACCGGCGAATTCGAAGCCTTCATGAATGTCTCAAGCCTTTTCATGCGATTCACTGGGAAATTCGCGTACTGCGCGGGCCGCCCCGTCGAGGCCCCGATTGTCGAGTGTGATTACTCTAGCAAAAGAGTCGAGCGTATACCGATCATGGTAGAATGTCCAGTGGACGTAGCCGGATTGAAGGGGATTGTGCCAGCATGAGTTACACGATTGGGGAGACTGTCGTCTATCCGCACCACGGTGCCGCACGCATTGAGGATATCTATACACGCAAAATCCGCGGAGTGGAGAAAACCTACTTCAAGCTCCGCGTCATGCAAGGCGATCTTGAGATCCAGGTTCCCGCCGACATGCTCGAGGACGTCGGCGTCAGGGATGTGTCCGACGATCAGCAGCTCGAACACGTCTTCACCGTGCTGCGCGCCGAGCAGATCGAGGAACCCGCGAACTGGTCGCGCCGCTACAAGGCGAATTCCGAGAAGCTGGCCTCGGGCGACGTCGTGAAGGTGGCGGAGGTCGTTCGCGACCTGACCCGCCGCGACGCCGACCGCCATCTGTCCGCCGGGGAGAAGCGCATGCTGTCCCAGGCACGCCAGGTCCTCGGCTCGGAGGTCGCGCTCGCGCGCCAGGTCTCCGAGGACGACGCCTTGGAGCTCCTCGACGAGATCCTCGCCGAGTCGGTGGCCTAACGCATCCGTGAGCGTCGTTGCGATCATCGCCGCGGCCGGCCAGGGCACGCGGCTGGGCACCGGCGGCCCGAAGGCCCTGGTCGACCTGGCCGGTGAGCCGCTGCTCGTGCACGCCGCCCGGGCGATACGCGGCTCGGGGGCGGTCGATTCGATCGTCGTGACGGCGCCGTCCGCCCACGTCCGCCTTTTCGACGGCATTCTGACGGCGGCCGGAATCCAGGCGGCCGTCGTCGCCGGAGGGATCACGCGGCAGGCCTCCGTGGCGGCAGGGCTCAACGCCGCTGGAACGGCGGATCACGTGCTGATCCACGACGCCGCCCGCCCGCTCGTGCCCTCCCAGATCGTCCGCCGAGTCGTCTCCGCGCTGCGCCGAGGGCATCCCGCGGTGGCCCCCGCTCTTCCCGTCACGGACACGATCAAGCGGATCACGGCCTCCGATGCGCAGGCCGCGGTCGCGGCCGCCGAAGCGGCCGAGGGACTCGGCGAACCCGCAAGCCTCCGGGACGGCCCCTCGGACTTCCGGATCGAACGCGTCGAGACCACCCTGAACCGCTCTGCCCTGCGCGCCATGCAGACCCCGCAGGGCTTCGCCCTCGAGGCGATCAGACGGGCCCACTCGGCGTTCGCCGACCGCGCCGCAAGCGAGCTGAACGCCGCCCCCGACGACGCCGCACTCGCCGAAGCCGCGGGGATCCCGGTCGTCCTGGTCCGCGGCAGCGAGCGCGCCATGAAGATAACCCGGCCGTTCGACCTGCGCATCGCCGAGCTGCTGCTGGCCGACCCGGCCCTCTGTTAGCCCGTCGGGAACGCCACCGCCCAACCCCGGCGGCCGAACCCGAAGCTAGGCTTGCATCATGGACTTTCGTGTCGGAACCGGCGTGGACGTGCACGCCTACAGCCCCGAGGCCGGCCACCCCCTCCACCTGGCCTGCCTCCGATGGCCGAGGGAGCGAGGGCTGGAGGGACACTCGGACGCCGACGTCGCCGCACACGCCGCCTGCGACGCCATACTCATCCCGGCGGGCGCCGGCGACCTGGGCACGGCCTTCGGCACCGAGCGGCCCGAATGGGCCGGCGCCTCGGGCGCGGCGCTCCTCGCCGAGTCCGTCAGGCTCGTGCGCGCCGCTGGCTGGGACGTCGCGAACGTGTCCGTTCAAATCATCGGCCAGCGCCCGCGCTTCGCCCCGCGCAGGATTGAGGCGGAAGCGGCGATGAGCGCCGCCGTCGGAGCGCCCGTGGCGGTGAGCGCCACGACAACCGACCGCCTGGGGTTCACCGGCCGCGGCGAAGGGATCGCCGCCATCGCGACGGCCCTGATCCGCCGCGGCTGAGCGGCATCGCGACGGCCCCGCGACCGTCAGGCTCGCGAGCCCCCGTCAGCGGCCCCGAGCCGCTTGGGATCGAGAGAGCCACCCGTCAGCGGGCCCGATCGCCGTCGTCGCGCGCCTGGGCCGCCTGCGCCTTGACGGGCAGGAAGGCGAGGAGGCCCGCCAGCAGGACCGCGACGAGGCCGAGGATGCCGAAGATCGCCACGTCGTCCTTCGGCCTGCCGCTGACCGCGTGGGCGAGGGTGATCGCCGAGGAGTACATGAAGGGCGCCAGGAAGGAGACGGCGCGGCCCGTCGTGGCGTACAGACCGAACATCTCCCCCTCGGATCCCCTCGGCGTGATGCGGGCCAGATAGCTGCGCGACGCCGCCTGCACCGGGCCGACGAAGACGCACAGCGCCAGGCCGAAGATCCAGAACGTCGCCGGCCCGAGGGGCTTGCCGAGGAACACGACGAGCCCGAGCGAGCACATGGCCACAAGGGAGCCGACGATCACCTTGCGCGAGCCGACCCTGTCATCGACCTGGCCGAAGGCCACCGTGGCCAGGCCCGCCACGAGGTTCGCCGCCACTCCGAAGGCCAGGACCATGGACTCGGAGAAGCCGAAGGCGACGCCGGCCAGCACGCCGCCGAAGGCGAAGATCCCGGCCAGTCCGTCGCGGAAGACCGCCGAGGAGACCAGGAACCACACGACGGAGCGATCGGTCGCCCACAGCCGCCTGACCGAGCGGACGAGGTCGGCGTAGGCGCCGAACACGCCGCGGGACGGGGCGCCCGTCGGGGCGCGGTTGCGCGACAGCACCAGGATCGGCAGCGTGAACACGAGCATCCACGCGGCGCACACCACCATCGACACGCGGATGTGCAGGGCGTCCTCGTGGGTGACCCCGAACAGCCCGGGGTCCGGATTGATGAAGCACACCAGGAGAACGGCCAGCAGCACGATGCTCCCGAGATACCCCATGCCCCAGCCGAAGCCGGAGACCCGGCCCACGGTCGACGGCGTGGCGATGTCGTTGACCATCGAGTTGTACACGACGGTTCCCGTCTCGAAGATGAAATTGCCCAGAGCCAGAAGGGTGAGCCCGAGCCACAGATAGCCCTCGCCCGGTTCGACGAAGAACAGGGCGGCCATCGCGGCGATGACGCCGACGGTCGAGACGGCCAGCACGGTCCGGGATTTGCCGGTGCGGTCCGTCCACTGCCCGACGGCCGGGGCGACCAACGCCACGAGGAGGCCGGCCACGGCCGTCGTCCAGCCGAGGTCGGCGTTGGCCGACGGCCCGAAGATCTCCGGCTTGGTCAGGTACACCGAGAAGACGAAGGTCACGACGACCGCGTCGAAGCTGGACGAGCCCACGTCCCACGCAGCCCAGGCCATCACCCTCTTCGTGAGGAAGCCCTGCCGGCCGGCGGGCGTCGACCCGGCGCGGGAGGGCGACGCCTCGTCAGGGCGCGGGTCGCCGTGGCGGTCGCCGGCGACCGCGGCGTCCGAAGCGTTCTGGGTAGACATGCCACATACCTTACGGCTCCGTAGCTGCCCGGGTGAAACCCTCCGCATCGCGAGAACGCCGCGGAGGGCGGCCTCCTCCGGTTCGAGTCGCCTCCCGATCCGGGCGCAAGGAGGGCAGGAGCGTTCCGTCTCGCGGGCCTTGGCCGATCCGCCCCCGGCACCAGCGCCCCTATCCGCCTCGCAGGGCGCCGGGGTGCGAAGCCAGGGTGCGAAGCCGTATCGATGAGGTCGCGTCCTGCCCTGTGGAGCGCCCTGGACTCGGGCCGGCCCGCATTCGATAGGCTTACTGGCGTGAGCTTGAAGATCTACGATTCCGCGACCCGCTCCCTGCGCGACTTCCAGCCCCTCGTCGCCGGCCAGGTGGGGATATACCTGTGCGGCGCGACGGTCCAGGGCTCGCCCCACATCGGGCACATGCGCTCCGCCCTCGCCTTCGACGTCTTCGCCCGCTGGCTGCGACGCTCGGGCTACGAGGTGCGCACGGTCCGCAACGTCACCGACATCGACGACAAAATCCTCGACAAATCCGCGCGAGCGGGGTGGCCGTGGTGGGCGTGGGCCTACCGGCACGAGAACGAGTTCTCCGAGGCCTACCGGACGCTCGGCATCCTGCCCCCCACCTACGAGCCGCGCGCCACCGGCCACGTCACCGACATGATCGAGCTCATCGCCCGGATCGTCGAGGCCGGGCACGCCTACGCCGGCGACCCGGGCAACGTGTACTTCGACGTCGCCTCCCTGCCGGACTACGGCTCGCTGACCCGTCAGGAGCTGGCCAACATGTCCGTCGACGAATCGGAGGCCGAGCCCGACAAGCGCGGCCCCCACGACTTCGCCCTGTGGAAGGCCCCGAAACCGGGCGAACCGGCCACCGCCTCATGGGACTCGCCCTGGGGCCGCGGACGGCCCGGCTGGCACCTGGAGTGCTCGGCGATGGCCGGCCGCTACCTCGGCGACGTCTTCGACGTCCACGGCGGGGGCATCGACCTGCGCTTCCCGCATCACGAGAACGAACAGGCCCAGTCCCACGCCGCCGGGCGCGGCTTCGCCCGCTACTGGATGCACAACGCCTGGGTGACCATCGAAGGCGAGAAGATGAGCAAATCGCTCGGGAACTCGCTCACCGTCCGGGCCGTGGCGCGCGAGGTCCCGCCCGTCGTCCTGCGCCTGGCCCTCGGCACGGTCCACTACCGTTCGACCGTCGCCTACTCCCCGGCGACGCTCGCCGAAGCCGCGGCCGTCTGGGAGCGGCTCTCCGGCTTCGCGACCCGCTCCGCCGACATGGTCGGCGAGGTCCCGCTCGAGGACGTCGCGCACCTGCCCGTCGAGGAGCTCCCGCCCGGATTCGTCTCCGCCATGGACGACGACGTCAACGTCTCGGGGGCCCTGGCCGTCGTCCACGAGGCCGTGACCCGCGGGAACACGGCCCTGGCCTCCCGCGACGCCGACGCCGCCCGCCGCTCCCAGCTGGAAGTCCGCTCCATGCTCGACGTGCTGGGCCTGGACCCGCTCTGCGAGCAGTGGCGCGCTCCGGGCGGTTCGACCGCCGAGCACGCGGCCTTGACCTCCCTCGTGGAGGGGATGCTCGAACGGCGCTCCCAGGCGCGCGCGGCCAAGGACTGGGCGACCGCCGACGCCGTCCGCGACGCCCTGGCCGGCGCGGGCATAGCCGTCGAAGACTCGCCCCAGGGCGTTCGCTGGCACGTGGAAGGACCCTGATGTCGGGAAACCGGATGACCCGCCGCCCCCGGGGGAAGAAGGGCCCGGCCGGCGGCTCGGGCGGCATGGGGCGCCGCAGGCTCGAAGGCAAAGGGCCCACCCCCAAAGCCGAGGACCGCGTCTACCATCCCGCCCACAAACGCAAGCTGCAGGCCGAAGCCGAACGGCGCCGGGCGGAGGAGGCGCGGCACAGGACGGCTCTGCGCGCCGCGCTCCAGCTCGACCGGGGGCATGAGCTCATAGTCGGGCGCAACCCGGTGGTCGAGGCGGTCCGCAGCGGCATCCCCCTCACCCGGGTCTTCATGTCCGGGGCGCTCGCCGGCGACGAGCGCCTGGGCGAGGTCGTTCGCACCGCGACCGCGCTGGGGGCCCCTCTCGTGGAGGTCTCGCGCGCCGAACTCGACCGCATGACCGACGGCGCGGTCCATCAGGGGGTGGCCATCGACGTGCCCCCTCACGAGTACGCCGGCCTCGACGACCTCGTCGAACGGGCGGGGGCGGGCCCTCGAGCCGGGCGCGCGGGGCTGATCGTCGCCCTCGACTCGGTGACCGACCCGCACAACCTGGGCGCGGTCCTGCGCTCGGCGAGCGCTTTCGGGGCGGACGGAGTGGTCGTCCCCGAACGCCGCTCGGCGGGCGTGACCGCCGCGGTGTGGAAGGTTTCGGCGGGCGCGGCCGCGCGCGTCCCGGTGGCGCGGGTGCCCAATCTCGTCAACGCCCTCGTCGCCCTGAAGAAGGCCGGATACTTCGCGGTCGGCCTCGACGCCGGCGGCCAGGCGCGCATCGACGGCCTGGGCTTCGCCGACGCGCCCCTCGTCCTGGTCACCGGCTCGGAGGGCAAGGGTCTGGCGCGCCTGACCCGCCAGACCTGCGACGTGATCGCCTCCATCCCGATCGACGCCGACCTGGAGTCGCTCAACGCCGCCGTCGCGACCGGCATCGCCCTCTACCAGATCGACCGCCTGCGCGCGGCCGCCGAACCGCGCGCGGCCGGCCAGGCACCTGCGGTCGAGCCACGCGTGGCCGCAGACGACAGGAGTTAGGAGTTCCCATGGCCATCTGGCGTCCGGTAAGCGGATCGATCACCCGGCTCGATCCCACACTCGCCTCCGTCGAACAGATCGAAGACTTCTTCGCCGAGCGCCGGATCATCGCCCGCGGCGCCGTCTCCGGCGAGGACGGCTACCGGGTCGAGCTGGCCGTGACCGGCCGGCGCCGCCGCGTCGCCACGCTGACCGAGGACGGCGAGGTGGCCGCCGGGCCCTCGCTCTCCGAGCTGGTCGAGACGATGGACGACGCCCTGCGCAAACTGCAGATCGACATCGGCGGGGTGATCGCCTGGGGGGCCATCGACCTCGGTGAAGTCGACGTCGAAGGAGACGACGTCGCCCCCCGCCTCGTCCTCCAAGCCGTCGAGCTCGGCCAACCTGGCGAGGGCCCTGCGGCCCCGGAGGCGGGCGCTGAGCCCGCCGAGGATCGGGGCGCGGAGACGGACGCGGATCGAACCCCGGCCCCGGAGACTGCCGCGGGTCGGCGAGCCGGCCAGGCCGCCGGCGCCCCCGCAGACCGACCCCCGACCGGCAGCGGCTCCGGGACCGGCGGAACCTTCTCAATCGCCGGAACCCCTGGAACCGCCGGGACAGGCGCCGCCTCACCCGACGGAACCTCCGGAGCAGGCGGTTCGCCCGGCACCGCCGGAACCGTCGGAGGCCCCGCGGGCGGCTTCGACGGCCCGGACGCGCAGGACGACGGGATCGAAGGCGAACTCCCCGACTTCGGCGACGGTCCGCTGCTCGTCGTCTCGGACGTCTCCTTCGGCGCGCTGCCCGGCGCGGCGGCGAGCCTGGACACCGAGCTGGCCGCCTTCCGGATCAACGGGTTGACGGCGGTCGTCGCCGAAGCCAAGCCCGCCCGCTCGAACGCGCCGGGGGCCAGCGCCGACTTCGCGCTCGTCCTGAGCGTCGACCCGACGGGGCTGGACACCCCGATCCTCACCGTGCGCACCGACGGAACGCGCCTGACCTGGACGTGGAGCGACGACCTGCAGGATCTGCCGTGGCTGGCGGCGGAGCCCGCCGCGCGCTCCTTCGCGGCCGACGAACTCGGAGCCGGCGCCTTCGCCGGGAGGATCGCCAGATTCCTGCCCGTCGACCCGGCTGCGATCCGCACCATCCTCACCGGGGACACCCAGAAGGCCCCGGAGCTGCTCGTCAGGGTCTTCGGACTGCCGGGTGAGGTCGCCGACTGCCTGCACGGCCTGCTGGTTCCCCGCGTCATCCCGGGCGCGGTGCTCTTCGAGCCCAAGCCGTTCGCGGCCCGCCTGCAGTCGAGCGTCGCCCACGCGGTGGCGGGGGAGGGCGCCTCGGCCTCGAACCTGATCAGGGCCTACCGCAAGGTCTACCTGGAGCATCCCCGCGTCACCGAGATCGTGGCGTCCGTCCAGGCGGGCGTCGGCGTCCTGGCGTTCGCGGCGGGGGTGCGCTCGTGGGGCCGACCCCGCGGCAAACTCCTGTCGATCCTCGGCGGCGGGCTCGCGGTCAACGCGGTCACCAGGATCCTCACCACCCAGTGGATCCAGGCGGCGTTGAGGATCGAGGGCCTGTCCGTGACCGCCCGCGACGAAGAGGGTGAAGAAGGCGGCCAGGGCGCCGGCGGCGATCCGACCGACCCCGGCGAAAACGCAGCCGGCGAGCTTGCGACCTCCGGCGAACCCGCGGGTGGTGAGCCCGCCGACTCCACGGATGGCGATCCCGCACGCGGCAGCGGCTCGGCAGCCGGCGGGCCCGCCGAATCCGCGCAACAGGAGCCCGCATCGCCGGCCGCACCCGGCGACCGGGGACGCGAGGGCGGCAGACGGTGACGGCGATCGAGCCAGACGACGGCGAAAGGAAGGCCATGAGCGAGGAGACGACCATGCGCGACGGCGAAGAGCGCGACCGGGAGGAAAAGTGCGAGCGGGAAACCGAGCGCGCGAGCACTGAGCACGCCAGCCCGAAGGACGGCGGCGCGCCCGGAAGCGCCGAGCCGGACGCGGCCGACGCGCCCGGCGCCGGGGCAGCCCATCCGGACGAGGCTGAGCCGGAGAAGGCCCACCCGGACGAGGCTGAGCCTGGCGAAGCCGAGCCGGATGAGGCCGTCGGCTCCACGATCCCCGACCCCGATCGGAAATCCTTAGAGGCGTTCTGGGTGCGCGCCCGCAACCTCTGCCACATCGCCCCGCTGGAGGCCGTGCTCGGCCAGGACGACGTCTCCTCCCTGTGCCCGCCCGCCTTCTCCTTCGGAAACACGCCCGAACTGGCGGACAGGCTCGCCAAGCTCGTGCTGGACGGAGAGAAGACCGCCACGTCGGGGTGGCGCGCGAGCTACGAGGCCGAAGGCATCGACCTGCCCGAGCGGGGCGACCTGGCGATCATGTGCGACGGACGCGGCGAACCGCTGGCCCTCCTGCGCAACAGCGAGGTCCGCGTCATCGGCTTCCAGGAGGCCGACAGCGAGATCTCCGACGCCGAAGGCGAGGGCCCCTTCGAATCCTGGAAGGCCGCCCACGAGGATTTCTTCGCCCAGGAGTGCCAGGACCTGGGCATCGACTACGACCCGGACGGCGACATCGTCGTCGAATTCTTCGACGTGCTCCATTCACGCGCGGACGAACGGAAGGGCCGCCGGAGCGCAGCAAAACGCGCACACCCCGAAGCCCGCGAGGACGCCTCCGAAACACACGAGGACGCTCGGGCTGCGCAAGGCGAGGCCGCAGAAGGCGAGGCTCCAGAGGCCCCGGCCGAAGAGGCCGCGGAAGGCGGAAAGCCGACGAAGAGCGGCGAAGCCGCGACCCCGGGGCAAACCGACGAGGAGTAACAGAAAGCCTGGAAAGCGGAGGGCCTGGAGAGGCGTCGGGACGCGGTCCCGACGCCGGACCAGTCAAGCCCAACTGCCGCGGCGCTCAATCAGTCGGCGATGGGCGTCATCAGTCGGCAATCGGCGTCCGGCCCCGACGCGGTCGGTTGACTAGGCTGAGGCCAGCCGGTCCCCGCGGCAACCGGCGTCGGCGTCAGTTGGCTCCGGCCTTCGAGACGTTGACGCAGCCCGGGGCCGACTTGAGCTTCCCCTCGGGGTTGTCCTTCTTGACCTGGTCGGCGGTCAGGACGTCCTGGTATCCGTCACCCACCACGATGGAGATGATCTCGTCGGACATCGAGGAATCGTACTGGATCACCGACTTCGGGAAGTACTGCGCGATGGTGTAGGCGGCGTTGATGCCCCGCGGCCCGGTGGCGATCCGCGCGGAGGCGGTGAATTTCGAGCCGCCCTTCCAATTCTCGGTCTGCGCCACGCTCACGCCCCGAGCCGTCAGCTCCTGCCCGACGGCTCCGGCCAGCCCCGTGCGATTCGTCGAGTTGAACACCTTGACCGTGATGGCGTTGAGTTCGGTGGCTTTCGCGTCGGAGGAGATACAGGGCGTGATGACCTTGTTCGGGTCGGGGGCTTCGGAGAACTTCTGCTTGAAGGGAAAGGGAAGAATCCCGGTCCACACGAGCATCGCAAGGACCATGAGGAGCGCCAGGACGGCGGAGATCGTGCCGAAGAGGACGGTTTGGCGCTGCTGAATCTTGCGACGGTAGTCGTCGCGTGCGGAGGTTCCTTCGTTCACAGCCTCTACGGTAGTCGAGAGGGCTGGAGTCTGCATGCCCGACGGCGGGGCGATCTCCGCCTGCCCGCGGGCCATCTAGAAGGGGCCGAGCGGCGAGACCTGCCCGAGTGCGATCTTCGCCTGTCCGTGGATCCGTCCCGGCGTTCGCCGATGGGTGCGCCACGGCCCGCGTGTGCATCCGCCCCGCGATCGTCCGAGTCCTCGGGAAGCCGCCCGGCCTGCGGAGCGGAGCCTATACGAGGGCGCGGTCATCCTCTCCGAGTGCAACCTCTCAGCCTCTGCGAATCCGGCCTGCATGGTTGGGCCCTTATGGTCGGCCTGCGCCGCCGACAGCGGCCGAGGCGTCCGGTGCCGACGGCCTGCCTGCCGGGCCCGGCGGCGTGCCATGCGGAACTGTCGGACTGCTTGAGCCCGGTGCAGTGCCGCCCGAATCCAACGTGCCGCCCGGGTTCTCCGCCGACGGACCGCCCGAATTCATCAAACTGCCCGAATCCGCTGGGGCACTCGGGTCCGCCTGGCCGCCGGGACCCGCCGAACCGCCCGGGCCTTCCGAACCGCCAGGGTCCGCCTGGCCGCCAGGGCCTTCCGAACCGCCCGGAGGCGGGCCCACGCTCGCCTGCAAAGCGGCGATCCGGCCGGTCAGGTCGGCGACCTGGCGTTGCAGCGCGGCGACCTGCTGGCGGGTGGCCGCCTCCTCTTCGGCGGTCTCCTCGGCGACTCGGCTGACGATCCAGGATGCGAGCGTCGCCGTGACGGTGCCGATCACGGCGATCCCGGCGATCATGAGGAGGGCGGCGACGGTGCGTCCGGTTCCCGTCGTGGGGATGTGGTCGCCGTAGCCGACCGAGGTGATGGTGACGAATGCCCACCACAGGGCCTTGGGGAAGCTCGTGATCGTCGCCCCGGGCGCGTGCTTCTCCGCGTCGAGCGTCGCCAAAGCCCCCACGTAGGTCAGGAGGATCGCCGCTCCCGCCGTGTACACGGCGATCCGCCCGCGCAGGGCAAGGCCCGCGGTCCGCTGCAGGACGCTGATCGGGGTGGCCAGGCGCAGGAGGCGCAGGGGTCGGAGCAGGGGAAGGGCGACGACGGCCAGGTCGAGCAGGTGGTGGGCGAACCAGCGCCCCCGATCGGGGGCCAGGCGGAGCCGGACGGCGTAGTCGGCGGCGAAGACGGCCCACACGATGTCGATAGCGGTCTCCGCCGCGAGATGGTCGCGTCCGCGCAGGTCCCCGATCACCTCCACCGAGTAGACGGCCAGGAACAGGACCGCGGCGAAGGTCAGCGGCCACTCGGTGATCCGCTCCCACCGGGCGATCCGCGAATCCGGCGCCTGCGCCAGGCCGCGGGAGGTTGCCGCACAGGAGGGATCCTCCGGTCGGGTTCCGCCGGAGGATGCCCCTGCCGGGGCCCGGGAGGATGCCGCAGATCGCATGCCGCTCACACTCGGATTCTAACCGGCATGCGACATTCAAGAGCACGGCGCAGCTAGTGTATGCTCTCTTCATGGGTACAACATCTTTGTACAGCGATCGGACAGACGGCCCTAAGCCTCGAGACGTCGAAGTCCTTCCAAATGAAACTGCGCGAGCGCTGCTCGGACTGGTGCAGGGAAAGATCACAGGAAACTGGTTTGCCAAGAACTTTCCCATAGAGTGTAAAGACGGCAATGGCATTATTGGGACGGCTCGAGATCTTTTGCAAGCTGATCTCGATGCCGTTATTCCCAACCTTACCTATCCTCTAGCCAGCAAAGCGGGCCCTGAGCTGCCAGGACTAGTCAACCGTGCTGAGATGACCGATGTCAACTCTGCGAAGACGCTTAAAGTTAACGGGAAATTTGAGATTGGTGACGGTTTCGGCCTGAGCAAGACAAAGGGGCTTCAACCGATTGACGTCACTGACAGCACCATCTTCGATCTGCTGGAATACACCGCTCGAAGAATCGCGCTGCCCAGACAAGGCAAATGGCATGACTTCTATGGACATCATGAGCTTCGTTTCGATGACGATAGTCGTGAAGAAGCCCAAGAGACCTTTCAGGGAGAAGTCAACGAGCTGCTTTGTCGGGGCCGTGTCATCTACAACTTCAACGTTGTCGGTTTCGCCGGCACCTTACAGATCCAACGTATGGGCACCCCAGAGGTTCGGCGGCTGATGGCTGATCTGCAGCCAAACAGCGGAGACAAGGGGCTTGACGACCTCATCATTGAGGCGCGAGAGCGCTACCTTTCCCATAAGGAGGACGAGCGCAGGATTGGCTTGGAAAAGCTCTGGGACGCCTTTGAGCGGCTGAAGACGATAGAGCCCCTGTCTGGCGGCAAAAGCAACAAGAAAGATAGCCTTAATCAATTACTTGCACACATCGCCGATAAACCACTGCGCGATGTTGTCGAAGAAGACATGAAGGCTCTTACTAGTGTCGGCAATCAGTTCCGCATCCGCCACCACGAAACAGACAAGCACGTTGTGCCGGTCGACCAGTACGACTACCTCTTCGCTCGCATGTCCAACGTGATCATCACCTTGCTTCGCGCCTCCAACAGACTGGCCAAATAGCTGTCTGCTGAATCCCACCGCTTCGCGCTGGACGGCGCAGAGACTAACGGTCTCGCGCCTACTCCCTGGCGAGCATTGCTGCCTGCACTGCTCACCGGGGAGTGTTTTTGCCATTGGTACGCTTCTCAACCCCCCACAACGCCGGAAACCCTCGCTCACCGCCAATCTAATCGCCTTCAAACTCTTGTAGGCCATGCATCAGTTCGCCAGCGTCGACGTCGAGGGTGCGGGCGATTCGTAGAATGTTGTGCAGGGGAAGGTTGCGGTGTCCGCGCTCGACTTGGCCAAGGTAGGTCCAATGAATGTCGCTGGTGGCAGCAAGCTTTTCCTGAGACAGGCCGCGCTCTTGCCGGAGCCGGCGCACACGAGCGCCAAACTCCGCAGCAGCGTCAGAGATAGGCGATTTCGACGTCGAGGAATGCACCCACCAATCCCATACGTCTCAAGCCTCACAATCCAGAGATCATGTATCCCAAAACTATGTATACTGCTAGAGAGCTAGATAGCCGAGGAGGTGGTCAACATGGGCGGCTGCTGAGAATCAGGCATACGCCGCATCAGGTGCGATCTGTGTACGGCCTTAGACAAGCGCCTTATCAGACTCGCTACGTGCGTCACCAGGCGCTCGCTCTGCTTTCTCGGCATGGCGGGCGTCCGGCGCGCTGAAGCGGCGTCGGATATCGGTCTCGGCAGTTAGTGTCCAGGCGTAGACGAGTCCGGCTCGCGGGAACAGCCAGCCGTCGTAACGGTAGTGACTGCTGCGGGCGGCAGGGTCGTCAGAGATGTGGCCGCCGTCCCCGCGGGAGGCGAAGTCCATCAGGCGCAGGCGGGAAATCTCCTCGTCGTAGCGCATGTCGACGGCCAAGCCTCGGGTCGGCCGGTCGATGTTGATATGTACGACATGCCCGTCTCGCGGTACCCGGGTGTGGAACGCAAACGAGACGACTACCGGTTTCACTCGAGAGGCAACCGCCTCGCCCAGGTCGACAACGTAGGACTGGGAGACTGCATCGACATGACGCTGAATTGGCAGCGGTTTGCCGTCGATGGAGAAATGGTCGAGGCTGAACAACTCGGGGTTGGTGATGTCGATGCCAGGTGTCGGTCGGTGAAACCAGACGCTCGTCGGCCCACGCTCGGCCGCCAGCTGTTCGTAGCGAGCCCGGTCGGAGACGATGACAAAGCTGCGGAAACGATGCTTGGGCACCACCGTGTAGTTCCATCGAGCTTGGAAGTTGAAAACTCGGCATGAGACGCTGTCGTCCATCTGAGGTCAAGTGTGGTGGGCTCGGTCCTGTCGGGTCCGGGTGCGGCCACAGTGAAATGATCTGTCAACTGACGAGCTGGCCAAGACACTGGCGGTCTACCTGTTTTGTCAGGCCGGCGAGCCGAGGGAAATGCCAGTCGCTAACAAACGAACCCTGGCCAGAGGCCAGGGTTCGTATAAAGCGTCAGCTGGCGGAGGATGGGGGATTCGAACCCCCGAGGGCTTGCACCCAACACGCTTTCCAAGCGTGCGCCATAGGCCACTAGGCGAATCCTCCTGGGGCGCAAAGATTGCGCTGATCTATGGTAGCCGATGGCGCGCAATCCGGCAATCTCGTGCCTCGCTTTCGCCTACCGTCCGGCCGGCCTCGCCTGAGCATCTGTCCGGCCTTACCCGGGCATCTGTCTGGTCTCGCTTGAGCATCCGGCCGGCATCGCACGATCGTCCGGCCGGTCTCACCCGAGCATACGTTCCGGCGGAGCAGTCCATTGACAGGATGTAGTACCTCTACTATATTCCGGACTATGACTGCTGTAGGCCTCCAGCCGGGCCCCGGGCCCGGCACTGGTCCGGGCACCGGATCCGATGTCGGCGCCGTCAAGGCCGTCGAGGTCGCCGATCTGTGCGTCGCCTACGGAGACAACCTCGTCCTCGACGGCCTGAACCTCACGGTTCTCCGGGGCGAAGTGGTCGTCCTCCTAGGCCCCAACGGTGCGGGCAAGACCACCGCGATCGAGATATTCGAAGGCCTGCGCACGCCCTCCTCCGGGAGGGTGAAGGTATTGGGTGCCACCCCGTGGGAGGCCGGCGAAGCTTGGCGGGCCAGGGTCGGGGCCGTCCTGCAGTCCTGGCGCGACCACGCGAAATGGCGGGTCGGCGAGTTCCTCGACTACCTGGGCTCCTACTACCGGCCCTTCTCCACCGCCGAGGTTTCGCGCCCGTGGCCGATTCCGGACCTGCTCCGCACCGTCGGCCTGGCCGAGGAGGAGTCGAAGAGGATCGGGCAGCTGTCGGGCGGCAAACGGCGCCGTCTCGACGTCGCCGCCGGGCTCGTGGGCAGGCCGGAGATCCTCTTCCTCGACGAGCCGACCGCGGGGTTCGACCCGCTGGCCCGCCGCGGCTTCCACGACATCATCCAATCCCTGGCCGACGATCGCACGACGATCCTCATGACCACCCACGACCTCGGCGAGGCCGAGGAGGTGGCCAGCCGGATCCTCATTCTGGCCGAACACCGGATCATCGCGGACGGCTCGCCGGACCAGCTGCGCCGCCTCGACTTCGGGCAGGCCGAGGTCCGCTGGTCCGACGGAGCCCAGCGGCACGTCCACGCCACACCCGACGCCACGGGCTTCCTCCGCGGGCTGCTGTCAGAGGGCGGCCGCGTCGAGGATCTGGAAGTCCGACGGGCCACGCTCGAAGACGCCTACATCGGCCTGGTCCGGCAGGCCGAAGGCGGCACAGCGACGGACGTGCAGAGGAACACGCTCGCCATACTGGACGCGGCGGGGGAAGGGAGCCTCGCGTGAATGCGAATACCCGCGTGACAACCGCCATCGGCGTGCTGCGCTGCGGCATGCGCCAGGGCCTGATCGACCTGCGCAACTCCATGACCGGCGGCACGATGGTGAGCCTGATGACGATCCCCGTCATGCTCATCGTCGTTTTTTTCCTGGCCCCGGGCCAGAAGACCGACAGCGGCTTCACCCTGACGGGCATGGGATACTCCTTCCCGGGGCTGCTCGGTTTCGGCCTCGTGATAGGCGGGTTCGCCGGGGTCGCCGGCGAGATCCTCGCGGAGAAGGAGGACGGCTCGCTCGTCCGGATGAAAGCCGTCCCGAGGGGGATCACCGGATACGTCGTCGGCAAGACCTTCTACCAGTGCGTCGCCAACATGCTGTGCTTCCTCGTCAGCCTGGCCGTGGGAGCCCTCGCCCTGGGAGGCCTGGTCCCCTCCGAGCCGCTGAGATGGTTGGCGGCCTTCGGCTGGTGCGCGCTGGGCCTGGTGTGCTCCATTCCGATCGGCGCAGTGATCGGGTGCCTGATCAGCAGCTCCGTCGCCCTCGTGATCCCGATCGTTTTCCTGTACGGCCTGATGATCATATCGGGGATCTTCAGCCCGGTGGTCGGCATGGCCGGATGGGTCCAGGCGATCGCGAAGGCCTTCCCGGTCTATTGGCTGGGGCTGGGGATGCGGTCCGCCTTCCTGCCCGGGCAAGCGGTGGCGCTGGAAGCCGGGGAGTCATGGCACACCCTCGAATCCCTGGCGGTGCTCGGCGCGTGGGCGGCGGCCGGGCTGGTGCTCGCCCCGATCCTCATGCGCAAGATGATCCGCGGGGTCTCCGGGAGTTCGGTGGCCGCCGCCCGGGAGCGCTTCCTGGCCAGGGGGTACTGAGTGGCGATACACAATCGCATCGCCATGCTGCGGGCCGAGCGCGGCACGTCGCGTCGCGAACTCGCCGAGGCCCTGGGAGTCCACTACCAGACGATCGGCTACCTGGAGCGGGGCGAGTACTCGCCCTCGCTCAGCCTTGCCCTGCAGATCGCCGAATACTTCGACGTGCCCGTTGAGGTCGTGTTCTCGCTCCGGCCCTTCCCGCGGCTGGGAAGCGGGAGCGAACGGAAGGCTGGTCGGCTGTGAGGAGCCCGCTAGCCGGCTGTAGTGCCCGAGTGCGCTCGCGAAGGCCTCGCCTTGAGCGAAGAGGCGTAGCCGGGCTCCAGGCGCGATTCGAGGCACCCTCGCCTTACTGCGCAAAGGGCCGACAGGCTGCGCCTGCAGGCGCCGATTGCCGGCGGCCTACTCGGTTTGCCGGCGGCCTACTCGGTGGCTAGGCCTTCCACCACTTCGGCGCCGGGCAGCCTCGCCAGGAGTTCGCCGGGCAGCGCCAACTTGGAGGAGCGCAGCCCCGAGCCGATCACGGCGAAGCCTTCCACGACGCGCGTGTCGAGCAGCAGACGCCAGCCCTCCGGCACCCCGACGGGGGTGATCCCGCCGTACTCCATCCCCGAGGCTTCCACGGCCCGTTCCTGCGGCCAGAAGGACGCCTTGCGCACGTTCAGGAGCTTCTTGATGACGTGGTTGACGTCGGCCTTCGTCGTCGCGCGGACGACGGCCGCCGCAATGCGCTCCTGCCCCTCGCGCTTGCCCGCGACGAGCACGCAGTTGCACGAGAGGCGCAGATCCATGGCGTAGCGCGCCGTCATCGCGTCGGTGTCGGCGAATTCCGGATCGATCGCGGCCACCACGGCCTGCGCCGCCAGATCCGGCTCGCGCTCCGCGACGGCCGTGAGGGACGCGGCCACCGGGACGGCGAGAAGATCGAGATTGTCGAGGGCGCCGAGCCAATCCGCCGTGCCCATGCCAGGGATGTCGATGCTCATGCCCCCACTCTAGGACGCAGACGCGTGACGCGGAGCCGAATGTCCGCTGGCCGGCAGAACCAGGCCGCGGAGGGACCGGTGCGGCTGGCGGGCCGCTGGCCGGTCGGGTAATCTGGACGTGGCTTCCCACGCGGCGTCATCCCGCAAAACTCCCCCAGGGCTGGAAGGCAGCAAGGGTATGCGGGCTCTGGCGGGTGCGTGGGAAGTCCTTTTCATTTCCTTCGCCTACCCTTTTCCTTCCGCTTTCAGGGCCGCCTTGGGCTGCGAAAAGCTTTGGGAGAGGAGCGCCGAAACCGGCCTGAGTGCGATCGGATCGAACGAAGATGCGAACTATGAGCGTAAGCGAAAGTCATATCCGCCGCAAGACTCGTTTCGCGGAAATTCAAACTGGTTCCTGCGCAGCCACCTTACCGATGAAAGTTATCCCAGAAAGCTGCCGAACTGTTTTGTAGCAATCGAAACCCGATATATCAATGAAATTGAGTGACATTCAAAACATCGAATCGAAAATGTGATCGAATTAGTTTGGAAATCGAAAGTGCTGGAATATTGAAATGCAACTCACCGAAGTGGTACACAGGGAAGTAGCCTTATGCAGAAAATTTCCTGAACCTTCCGAATCCTCTGGATCCGGCGAAGAAACGAGGTATTCACGATGGCATATGTGTCATTTACCGGCAGTGCCGACGAGTTGCCGTCTTTGGACAAAGCGGATATCCACGGACTGGCCATCGCATTCAAAAACTTGGCCGGGGCTATCCTCGAGACGGACGTCGCTCGTGATGGCAGCACGGTTTCGGGGAGGATTGGCTCTCAGTCCGACGTATGGAGTGGTCGCGCTAAGGAAGCGTACGCACGAGAAGCCTCATTGATTAAATCAGCCGCGCATAAAGCAGCTGGAATAGAACAATTCATTCATGAAAAGTTAGAAAATTATAATGAAGCTTATTCGAACACTCAAAATAAAATTAAAAAATATCAAAGTGATTGGGATCAAGCAAAAAGTACTTACGATAATAGAATGGCTTTAGTTCCGAAGCCTGGTCAGGCTATAGATAAGAACATTTGCTATCCTAAGGCGGAAGATGTTGAAAATGAACTCGACTCCGCTCAGAAAAGGATTGCAAAGGCATACAATAAGGACATTAGGGCCTTAGACGCTTTAGCTGCAGCAACGGCGGTGGAATTGAAAAAGAAATTGGAGGAATTTCTGCCATCTTCCAAGACTACAGGGCATAATGATGCTGATGTTCGACGCAATGTGGGTGTTGCCATGTTCGGTGACGGTGGAGGGTTTATCGCCACTCAAACGCGTGTGACCGATGCGAACAGAGATGCAGACGATGCAGTGAAATTATTGTCAGATGTAGACAAAAATGGCAACACTCGAAAGGAAAGCTTGGATGAATTCAATTCCCGATATGCTAAGCGGTTGGGTACGGATCCGTTTCTGGCAAATGCATTTGCTATGAAATACGGTCCAGGTAAAATCGCATCGTTCGCTGCGAACGCGGATCGTTTGGATCCGGATTCGGCGCAGCGTCAAGCCGTAGGAAAGGCGCTATCCGCGATGGGCAGCGGAATGATGCTGGCCACGGGATCGATTCCTCGCGATTTGGATGCGAATTCATCGGATCCTCACCAACGAGAGCGCGTAGCAATGTGGAATGCCTGGCGATCTTATGGCTCGACAATGGAAGTAAAAGTAGAGGGAGAAAATGGGAAAATCATCCATAAATCCCTTTCTGAATGGCAAGAGGGATATTTAAAACAAATCAAAAAAATAGGACGTAGTAGCTTCGATGCAAAACCATTTCACAATTTAGGAGTTTATAGTTCAAGCACGGTGAAGAAAGAATCACGTGGCTATGTATTTCTTGCTCAAGCTTGGGGACTTGGGGCTTGTGAACACCCTGAGTTGACATTTTCACGAGAATTCGTTAATGGCAAACATAATGTGATGCATGATTTGCTTAAATGGGATTACGAGCAAAAAGCACAGTACAGTAGAAATTATCTGCGTGATTACAAGGCGAGCGGTATGCATGATACTAATAATACAGGTGTGCCGTTTATATCCTATGGCAAACCACCTTTAGGTACATGGGATCCAGTTGCTAATGTTCTGCACGGTATGGACGGCGATCCACAGATGAATAGAACATTTTTGTCGTCAAATGTAGGAATTGAAGGTGGAAACGATCAAAATGTGACCAAATATTTAGTTGGAGGACGTTATAAGTTATCTGGAGGTGAAATTCATTATCCTGACAAAGGTGAACATCTTGGAAAAATGGTTCATGAAGTGACATCCATGCCTGATGCGCGCCGACATAAAGAAAATTTTACAGTACTGCATGAATACATTGATGGTTATAAAGAAGCTATGGACGCTGGAGGTTTTAACAGAGGACAGAGCAGATTCGGCTATAGTCACTCCCACCTGAGGAGGATATCAGGGGCAATACTTGGACCGTATATGCATGATATAGCTTACCAAATGCAATCTAGCAAAGCGGATCTTTTACATTACAGCGAATATCCGGATCGTCCAGGTGAATACATGCTAAGAGTAAGCACATATGATATATCAAGACTAAAAGGGCTTGATGGCGTTCTTGTTGATGTCTCCATTGATAAACAAGCTTCTAAAACCATGATAAATCATTCTATGGCTCAAATGCATGTTGACATGGTAAAAAACATGCGTGATCGCAACTACATTGGACTCAAAACGACTGTGGCCTCATGGACGGACACTTTGGAGACTTTGACGGTGGCTCCACACAATGCAAACGAAAATATGAAGAAAGTTTTAGATCAAAATAATGGATATATTCAGTCTTTAGTATCTAAAGGCGTATCGATTGTTCCATTCGGTAATTTAGTTTCCATAACCGGTCTTCCTGACTGGCGGAAAGCCGGAACAATGCTGAATATAAATGCGGGGAAAGATTGGGGTCTTCCCAAGATTTTGGAAACTATGCTGCCGACGTCTAATGCGGCGACTGCCCACTATACAGTTGTCGATGCTCATAACGGTGTGGCTCTGACGATGAAGAGTCAGTTCCTCGCGGCGGCTTCCGAAGCCAATACGTGGCCTTCTGGAGCCGAGACACCGCAGCAGAGATGGGGAGCGGGAGCCGGAGAAGATAACTCTCCGCTCAATGCGGACGGATCTCTCAAGCCTTACGTGAAGATGAATTCGGTAGCAAAGTCGCAATATGAAGATTGGATGGGCAGCGATCAAGGTTTGACGTCCGGCCAGGGGAAGGCATTCGGCGAAGCGAGCAAGAAGATCGACGACTTACTGCGGACTGCTGAACAAAGCCGGAAGGATGCCACTCGGGATGGGCATTAGTCGGAATCGGTTTGCTTTTGCTTAGCGAATTCTATTGTTCGCATGGCGTCGAGAAGCTCTTGTGGAATATTTTCAGTATTGTTGGGTCCGATAATACTGATTTTCCATCCGCTATTTCCTACGGTTCTATACCAGGTTTGACGTGACACCGTTCCTGTTTCATCTGTTCGTTTGTAATATATTCCATATAAAATACTATTATTAATTTTTATAGCATTTTCTTTCCTTAATTCGCTAATTTGTTTCCAATTGGTATAGTCATTGAAATGGTTATCTCGATTTTTTTCGGCATTTTCTTTAGTGAAGTATGTAAGTATTTCTAAACGTTGTGGAGTTTTGTCGGCTTTTTCAATCGGGGTTCCCCGAGGTACGATAACGATGGGATGGAAAGATCGGCGAGTCTGTTCGGCTGTGTAGGCGATGTATCCATCGGGGACCACGATTGAGAGCTTGCCCGGGATCCTCATCCGCGTGCCTTTGACGAATGGCGTCGGCGACGAACTCGTACTCGGCGACGAACTCGTACTCGGCGACGGCGTCGTGCTTGAAGCCGACTCGGCTGGCTTGGACTGGCCGGCGCATCCGGCCGCCGCCAGAAAGACGACCGATGCGATCGCAGAACACCATAGCTTCGCCCATTGTTTTTTCATAGACGTATTTTATTACCGCCACCCCTTCGCTCACAATGAACCTGAAACGGGTTCAAAACCGCGAAGGGGCCCGAGGATGCGCGGGAGCCATACACTTCAAAAGCTCTTGCCATGCGCCTTATGCAGTTCTCATACCGGCTGCCCGGTGGAATCGGCTTCGCATCTTCCAAGCCGCAAAATTTCGATGGAAAACCGTTCACTGAACCGGTTTGCTGGACATCATGAACTTGAATTTCTGAGTGATGTTCGACTCCGTGGAATCGAAGTCCTCAACGGCGCCTTTGACGCCCAAGCCGACAAGGGCACAGGCGTCCGACAGCTCATGCGTGGCATGTTTCATCATGGTGACGATGTGCTCCAGCGTATGCTTCAACTCGTTGGTTCCCTCGTTGCGGGTGTGACTTCCCTCCCCAATCTGATCGATTGGAAGAAGCAGGATCGTGGAGTCGACGTCGTCCGTCATTTTCCCGATGCCGGCCGAAATGTTGTTGTAAACCTGGCTGTCTGCCGAGACGGTATCTGCCACCACCGTCACGGAATCCGAATTGAAAACCAGATCATAGGAACCTTGGGACATTCCCGCTCTCCTTTTCGTAGAAGCGAATGGCTGCATCATGCTGCCACATCGATCCTATATCAGCATCGTCGTCATTGCAGTCGAATGATGATCGCGATGTCGATCGGTGAGGCGGGGCGGTGCGCGGTACGGCGTCGAAGCCGGTGAGAACGCCGGCGCCTGCCCGTAGACTGGTGGCGTGAGCATGGCACTGTACCGGCGATACCGCCCGCAGAGATTCCAGGACGTGATCGGCCAGGAACACGTCACGAGGCCCATCATGGCGGCCCTGCGGGCTGGCAGAACGGCACACGCCTACCTCTTCTCCGGCCCGCGCGGCTGCGGGAAGACCACGTCTGCGCGGATCCTCGCGCGCTGCCTGAACTGCGCGCAGGCCCCCACGGACACCCCGTGCGGCGAATGCGAATCCTGCCGCGAGCTCTCCCTGGCCGGGGGAGGGAGCCTCGACGTGGTCGAGATGGACGCCGCGAGCCACGGCGGAGTGGACGACGCCCGCGAGCTCATCGAACGCGCCGCCTTCGCCCCCGCACGGGACGGCTACAAGATCTTCATCATCGACGAAGCCCACATGGTCTCCAACCAGGGGTTCAACGCCCTCCTCAAGCTCGTCGAAGAACCCCCCGACCACGTCAAATTCGTCTTCGCCACGACGGAGCCCGAGAAGGTCATCGGCACGATCCGCTCGCGCACCCACCACTACCCCTTCCGGCTCGTCCCGCCCGAGACCCTCGAAGCGTTCATGTCCGGCATCTGCGCTGACGAGGGCATCGAGATCGGCGCGGGAGTCCTGCCGCTCGTCGTACGGGCCGGCGGCGGCTCCGTGCGCGATTCCCTCTCCGTTCTCGACCAGCTGATCGGCGGATCCGAAGAGCGGGCGCTCGCCTACGACCAGGCGATCGCCCTCCTGGGCTTCACCGACGCCTCCCTCCTCGACGACGCGGTGGAGGCCGTCGCCGCCCGCGACGGGGCGAGCCTGTTCGCCGTGGTCGAAAGGGTCGTCCAGTCCGGGCATGATCCGCGCCGATTCGTCGAGGACCTGCTGCAGCGGTTGCGCGACCTCATCGTGGTCTCCCTGGCGGGCGAGCAGGCCGACGACGTCCTCACCTCGGTTCCCCGCGACCAGTACGAGCGGATGCTCGTCCAGGCCGAACACCTGGGGGCGCGCGGTGCTTCGCGAGCGGCGGACCTGACCAACGACGCGCTCAAGGGGATGGTAGGCGCGACCTCGCCGCGCCTTCAGCTCGAACTCCTGTGCGCGAGGCTGCTCCTGGCCGAGGCCGGCCCGCCCGGAGGCAGCCCGGAGGCGCAGGCGCCGAACGCCGGGGCGGCGCCCCAGACCGCCTCGAGAGG
>ERZ773059.255-NODE-255-length-30120-cov-5.379810_pt1 | contig 30120 bp, 30 predicted proteins | sample MGYA00580514_ERZ773059 | MGnify/ENA primary metagenome ERZ773059 (study PRJEB29015, sample SAMEA2737981) | human oral metagenome | biome: human oral; feature: human-associated habitat; material: dental | place: China | collected 2056 ...
CCGGCACTTCGACAGACCGCCAACGCCACTTCGACAAGCCAACGACATTTCGACAGCCCGCCAACGCCGCTTCGACAAGCCGCCGGCTTCGGCGGCTTCCAGGTGCGTCGAACAACGAAAATGCCGAAAAGGGCGCGGACAAAACAAAAGGCGTGGACAAAACAAAGGCAAAGACATAGATAAGGCTGGGTGGTTCGAATCGACAGCAGCGGAAACGAACCACCCAGCCAATTGGCAAGGAATCCGGGATTCCCACACGCTCACCTCATTTGGGACGGATGCATCTTGCCATTGCGCGCACCCGACGGGGGCGCAAGCTCTATGAAGTTTTGCTGCTCTAATGGTATACCGCAGACCTGCGATCCGCAGCAACCGTAGGTCTAAAAGTTTAGGCACTTTCGACCGGCATCACAAATCGACTTAGCCGACAGTGAAATTCATCAGAGGTCTGCCAGACGCGTGTAGGTCTCAACGAAGACTTCCTCCGGAGTTCCGGGGTTGTCGACGACGAAGCCGAGCTCGTCGTCCTCGAGCCTTTCCAAAGTGGCGTACTGGTTGGACAGCAGCGAAGGGTTCATAAAGTGCCCGCGCCTCTTTTCCATTCTCTCCGCGTTGAGGTCCTTGGGCGGCGCAACGTGCGCGAAGACGGTTCGAGCGCCATTTTCCCGCAAGGTGTCGCGATACTTGCGCTTGAGGGCGGAACAGGAGACGACGGTCGAATGGCCGACGGCGTTTTCCGCGCGCATCCAGTCGCGAATCGCCTCAAGCCATGGCTGGCGGTCGGCGTCGTCGAGGGGAAGGCCGGACGCCTGCTTGTCGCGGTTCGCCTGCGTATGAAACTCGTCGCCCTCGGCGTAAACGTAGCCGAGTTTGCCCGCGAGCATCATGCCGATCGTTGTCTTTCCAGACCCCGCAACGCCCATGACAACGATGTTGACGGGCCCTTTCGCCCGCGGCGGCGCTGGCAAGTGTGGGATGTCGGATTCGCTCATCGCTTCCTCGCTTTCGCTTTCCCGGCGGAGTCGGCTCCCGCCGCATTGCTTGTACCGTGTCTACGGTATCCCATTGCGAAGGCCGCGGGCATATGGGCTTGTCAACTTTTTGACGCAATGCACGTCCCGGTTCAGCCCGCACCCTTCCCAGGTCCGCCGCCGTCCATCTTCATGAAGTGCGGTCCGCGCGCCGCGAGTTCGACGGCGTACATCGGCCCCCAATGCCTCCAGGGTTCCTTCGACAGGTAGTCGTTGGTGAAGCGCATGTCGTCGGAGACTTCCGTGACGCAGAACTCGGGGATTTTCAGGTCGACGACGGGCGCGAGCCTCTCGCATTCGGCCACGATGAGCCCCTCGTTCTGGCCGGCGAACACGTCGAATTCCCAGCCGTCCTCGTCGTACCAGAGCGAATAGCGATTCTTCAAGATGACGGTGGGGCAGCGCCGAATGATCTGGGTTGCCACGGCGAGGTCCAAGCTGGATTCCATCTCGTAGCGCTCTCCTTGGACCGCCGGCGACTTCACCGCCATCGAGGCGGAGGCCTCGTCTTCGGCGTCGGCCAGAAGTCCGGTGAGAAGCCGGCGTTCGTAAGCGCCCAAGTAGTCCGTCGCCTCGTCGAAGGCCGGGCACTCGACGGACCTTCCAGGGAAGGAGATCCTCACGCGCACGGCGTACCCGTCCACGGCGAATACGTACGCCTGAACGATCACCTGCTTTGAGCCGTGCCGAACCACGTCTCCGGGCAGCGCGCGCACCAAGAACTTGCGCTCGAACTCGAATTGAAGGTCGACGTCGTCGGAATCGCTCATGCCTCAAGGATACGGAAATCGGGCGAAGGTCTCACGGACAATCCACGCTCCGACGGCGCCGCCCGGCGAAACCGCCCGCCCGCAGTCCACGAAGGATTTCGACAAGATGCCGAAGGTCGTTGCGCCGCAGGTCCCGCGGAGTCGCCGTACGCCCACAGGCATCCGCGGACGACGGCGAACTCCGTTCGAGACCGGGCACTTGCCCTACTCTGAGTCCCGTTTGAAAGCTCCGCCGAGCGCATACACACCGAGCGAAACGGCGTAGGCAACGACGGTGAACACTGCGACTCCGCTGTATCCGGTGAACCTGGACAGCAGATAGCCCCCAATGGCCCCGCCGATGGTGGCGCCCGCATACATGGCAGCGCTGGCTAGCGACGACACGGTGCCCCGGGCCAGATCGGTGTGACTCTGAAGCTCGCTCATCAGCACGGGGAACAGAAAACCGCCGACGAGCATCGCCACGGCCAGGACGATTACGGCCACCCACATATTGGACACGAAAGCAGTGCCGAGGTAAATGGCGCCAAGGGCGATGATCCCGAACAAAAGCGAACGCCTTTCCCCGAGACGTGCAACGAGCCGCGACCCCGTCAAGGAGCCGACGGCGTTGCCGAGGCCGATGATGATCATCGCCGTGCCGATCGCGTTCTGATCGGCGCCAAAGTCTTTTGCCAGCCACGATCCAATGAAAGACAGGGCGGTGAAGTTACCGGTCTGGAAGAGCAAGTATGCAATCAGCGACATCAGGAGAGGGCGCGAACGGGCGACGTGTGCGTAAGGCGCGAAGAGTCTGCCGCCGGAGGCCGCGGGCGCCACATTCGGGAAACCCTTATAAAGAATTGTCCACAGCACGGCGCTGGACGCGGCAATCACGAAGAATGGAATGCGCCATCCCATTGAGGACAAGAAGGAAGCGATCGGGATGCCTACCACTTGGGCGATCGCAAGCCCCGCCGTTGCGTACCCCATGGTTTTGACAATTGCTTTTGGCGGCACAGTCACCGGGATCGACGCCCAGATCTGCGGTGCGACGAAGGCGGCGGCAACGCCCGCAAGCGAGCGTGTGGCGAAAAGCGACCAGAAGCCCCACGTGCAACCGCAAGCCGCAGTGAAAACGCCGAATCCGACCAGCCCGGCAAGCAGAACCTTGCGGCGGTCAAGCCGATCGGAGATGGGACCCGCAATGAGAGCAAATAAAGCGTAACCGAGAGCATAGGCTGAAACGAGCCAGCCGGAACGAGACACGCTCACCCCGAACTCCCGTTGAAGCAGGGGAAGCAGCGGAGCCGTGAGGAACGTATCCGTGCCGATGACGAATAAGGTGGAGAAGGAGAGCAGGCGCATCGTGGGTTCGGATGCGTGCGTGAACTGCGAAGGGACAGTCATAATTGCACCTTTCAAGCTGCCCCACAGGCCGTGACTGGACGGCTGGACGCATTCCAAAGGGCGAGCCAAACTTGCGGATCGGGAGCTCGGAGTCGCCAACGCGCGCCGACGACGCCCCCAACCCTCATTTCGAAATTTCTCGAAATAATGATCCATCCGCGCTTTCGCAGCTGTCAAGGGCTAACTCACGTCGGTCGTCCTTGACAGGCCCGCCCGTTATTGAGGGAAGGCCGCCCCGTCGGGGCGTTCACGTCGATGCACTCAGGCTGGCCGGCCCGTCATTGAGGGAAGGAGCACCGCATCTGCGACGGTAGACTCGAGTCGAAGTCGACGAAAGGTCCAACAGTGGGAAAAGAGAAGCTGCATCATCCGGCTCAGGACGCCATCAAGCTTGACGGCGTCCTGAGCGCGCTGTCCGACCCGATCCGCCGCGACATCCTTCGGAAGATCGCATCCAACGGCCCTCAGGTTTGTGGCGATTTCGACTACGACGTCGCACCGTCGACCATGTCCTACCACTGCAAAGTGCTCCGAGAGTCGGGGCTCGTGCACACCGAGGCGATCGGCAAGCACCGTCAACTCACACGCCGCGACGAGGCCATCGAAGCCCTCTTCCCCGGCCTCCTCGAGTCCGTGGGGCTGCCTCCCGGCAAGGGGCGGTGGCCAGAGCACACAGAGCACCACGAGGACGCTGAGCCCCAAAAGCGCCCATAGCGCCCAGGACGCGCTGAGCCACAAGAGTCCAATGGACGATGTCCGCCCCTCCTCCCGAAAACACAAATCCACCCGCCTCGCGCGAGAATGCTCAGATCGGCAGATCGACAGCAGGCAAAGGGACCGAAAGAATCAGGCGGACCGAAGAGGTTCGGAAAGCTCCAGGTAGCGGCGGAAAGCCGGGATCCTCCGCGGACGAATCCACACCGGGGCGTCAGGGGTGGCAAAATTGCCCCTATGGACAATCAGCTTCCCACCGGAGTCGATGTGGTGGTCGCCGCCCAGACCCTCGGTTCGACGATTCGCCGCACTCCGCTCGACATGTCGCTTCGCCTTTCGGGCATTCGCAATCAGGACATTCTGCTCAAACGCGAGGACATCCAGGTGGGCCGCTCCTACAAGGCCCGCGGCGCGTACAACTTCATCTCAAGCCTGAGCGCGGAAGAGCGCAAAGCGGGCGTTGTGTGCGCATCGGCCGGAAACCACGCCCAGGGCGTGGCCTTCGCGTGCAGGCAGTTGAAAATCCATGCCAAGGTCTTCCTGCCGTCCACGACCCCGCGGCAGAAGCGGGCTCGCATCGCGGACATCGGGGGGCGTTGGATCGAACAGGTCATCGTGGGCGCCACCTTCGACGAAGCATCCGCGGCGGCGCAAGAGTATGCGCGCGAGCATGGCGCGACCTACGTTCACCCCTTTGACGACCCGCGCACGATCGCCGGCCAGGGAACCGTGGTCAAGGAGATTTTCGAGCAGGCGTCCGCGCCTCCGGCTGCCGTGGTCGTTCCCGTGGGCGGCGGCGGCCTCCTGGCAGGAACCGCGATATGGCTGCACACGTTCCACCCCGAAGTGAAGGTCATCGGCGTCGAGCCGGAGGGTGCGCCTTCGATGCGCGCAGCCCTCGACGCAGGGCATCCGGTCACCCTGCCCCACATCGACGGCTTCGCCGACGGCACGGCGGTGGCTCGGGCCGGAGACATCACCTTCGAGATCGCGCGCCAGTTCGTCGACGAGATCGTCGTCGTCCCAGAAGGCGCCCTGTGCACGGAGATGCTCGAGCTCTACCAGGTCGAGGGCATCATCGCCGAGCCGTCCGGAGCGTTGGCAAGCGCCGCCGTCGCCCGTTTCCTCCCCGACCTTCCCGACGGCCCGGTCGCCTGCGTGGTCTCGGGCGGAAACAACGACGTCTCGCGCTATGCCGACATTGTGGAACGCTCGAGCGTCTACGAGGGGCTGCGCCATTATTTCCTCGTCACCTTCCCTCAGAAGCCCGGGGCGCTCCGTCATTTCCTCGACGGCGTGCTGACCGACGGCGAGGACATCGTGCTTTTCGAGTTCACGAAGAAGAACAACCGCGAGACTGCGCCCGCCCTCGTCGGCATTGAAATCCAGGAACCGGAGCGGATCGGCGAACTCTTGGCCCGCATGGAGGAATCCCCTCTGAGCATCGAGAAGCTCGAGCCGGACTCCCCGGTATTCTCGTTCCTCCTCTAGCACGCCCACGCCTCCTCCCCTAGTGCGCTCTCGCCTCCTACCCTAGTGCGCTCTCGCTTTCTCCCTAGCGCGTCCTCGCCTCCTCCAATGCATCCTCGCCTCCCATAGTGCGCCCCGCGCCGGCCGAGTCACCTTCGACGCAATGGGAACCTGCGGCAGCGAACAAAGTGGGTCCTGCACCGGCCGAATCGCGCCAAGGCGTCCGGTCGCGCCAACGCCCGGCCGGCTTGGCCGCCGTTCGATCGGAACATGCGCTCGCCTCGGCGTCGTCCGCCCAGTCCCGCCCGGTCGCCGCCGCTTGGCTTTTCCGAAGGCGGCGCGCCGCTCTAAAACGACGTAAACTACGACGAGAAGGACAAAGGAAGGACTCCCATGGGCCTGAAAAAATTCGTCGCCAAAACGTACATGCGCTTCTCGCGTTGGACGTGCGTCACCGATCCGCTTCCGGAAAAAGTTGTTCTCATCGGCGCTCCGCACACGTCGAATTGGGACGGATTTTTCATGGTCATGGCATTCTGGTCGATCGACCGGGACTACAAGTTTCTGGTCAAAGAATCGCTCGTGAAAAATCCTCTCACGCGCCCCTTGATCAGGCTTGCACACGGAATAGCGGTCAATCGGTCCTCAAGCAACGGAATCGTCGGCTCGATCGTCGAAGAAGCGAAAAACAGCGACGAATTCGCCCTCGTCATCGCCCCGAAGGGAACGCGCGCCAATCGCGAGTATTGGAAGTCCGGCTTTTACCGCATCTGCCTTGAAACGGGACTTCCACTTCAGCTGGGCTTCGTGGACAGGCAACGGAGAGAATACGGCTGGCGTCACAGCATCGTTTTGACGGGCGACGTCGAAGCCGACATGGAGAAAATTCGGTCCTTCTACGAAGGAAAACTCGGCAAGCGGCCGCAGTACAGCAACGTTCCCAGGCTCCGAGCCGAGGACGACGTCGAAGCGCGCGAACGCCTGTTGGGCGGGATATAGGGGCCGTTCAAAGAAGATGTAGGGCCGTTCAAAGAAAAGGGCTCGGACACCGCGCTTAACTGCCAGTTTCGCGCAGTGCCAAGCCCCAATCCTTGCCACCGGCCCGCGATTGCCACGTCGCCGTTGACTCACTCCGAGACGTCTAGAAAACCGGACATCCCACGTCTATTATCTGATACGCGCGGGCGATGCACAAGACTTCGCGAGCGCGCACATTGAGCATCGCGCCACGCCCGCGCGAACACTTTTCGTTTCTGCGTCGCGCTTCTCCTTCGCTGCAGCGCCGCGTTTGTCCTTCGCTGCACATCGCGCCACGCCCACGCGGACATCGCCTCGTTTCGACGGTTTGCCATACCCGCTCGGGGAACATCGCCCTGCACGCGGCCTGCTCCGCGCTTGCCGATTTAGGTTAAAACAATTAACCTATTGCCATGGAGACATCCCCATCGATGCATTCGCAGGCCGCGTCGGCGAAACAGGCGAGGTTCGCGGAACCGAGCGCGCGGCCGAAACGCGGCAAGGCATCCGGCGACAAGCGGCGGACGGACACCCGAGCCCGCCTGGCGGCGGCGACGGTTGAAATCATCGACGCCTCGGGCTGGCCCTCGGTGACCCTGGGGGCCGTGGCGAAGGCGTGCTCGATCTCGACTCCCGCGATGTACAAGCATTTTCCGGACAAGGCGGCTCTTTTCGAGGCCGCGCAGGAGGAGATGTCCGGCAGGCTCGGCGCGCTCGCGGATGCGGCGGCCCACGAAAGCCCCGTCGATTCGATCTTCGACGTCGGCGAACGCCTCATCGCGTATTCCGAAGAGCACCCTAACCTCCTCGAATTCGCGTTTTTCGGCCCCTCGAGCAACAACACGTCCGCCGTCGACGCCGGGGCGGGAGCCCGCTGGGAGCTGCTTGCCTTCGTCCACCGCGAGATCGGGCGGCTCGTCGAGTCCCAGCCTCTGCCACCGTGGCGCAGCGCCGACGAAGCCGGGCGCGACCTGTTTGTTAGCCTATGGTCTTTCATTCAGGGCTACTCGAAGCTCGTGACGTCCGGAACCGTTCGCCATCGGAGCGCTTTTCTCAAAGCGGCGTTGAGGTCCGTGCTGTCGATTGCGACGGCGCAAACCTCGGACGAAGAGGCCCCGAGCCCGGCGGAAGGGGCGCAGGCAGCCCAGGCAAAAGGGGGAGATTGCGCCGACAAGAAATGAGCAAACGCAGAAAGCACCCGAATCGACCCGGCAACCGAATGCCAACCGGCAACCGAATGCCAACCGGCAACCGAATGCCAACCGGCAACCGAATGCCAACCGGCAGCTGAATACCAACCGGCAGCTGAATGCCAACCGGCAGCCGAATGCCAACCGGCAACCGAATCCGATGCGGAAGGCCGGCGCGCAACACATGGAGCGATGCGCCGCAAGCCGTTCCACACTGAGACAAAGAAAGGAAGAACAATGTCTCACACCCTCGTCGTTTACGGCCACCCGTACGATAAATCCTTCAATCACGCGATCCTCGAGGCGGTCACGGCCGGCCTCGGCAAGGCGGGCAAGAAGTACAAGGTGATCGACTTGCACGCCGACGGCTTCGATCCAAACTACTCGACCGAGGAGCTGTCCCTTTACAAGGACGGCGGGACGGCCGATCCGCTTGTCACCGAGTACCAGAAACTGGTCGACGAGGCGGACTCCCTCATCGTCCTGTCTCCGATTTGGTGGTCTTATTTGATGCCCAATGTCAAAGGGTTCTTCGACAAGGTCATGAAAAAGCCGTGGGCATACATCGACACCAAGACCGGGCTAAAGGGCAAACTCCAGCACATCGGCAAATCGTGGGTCATCACCACCGCCATCGCGCCGAAGTGGTATCTGCGGCTGTTCGCGGGCAACCCGATCAAGGGAACGTTTATTTCCACGGTCATGAAGTCCCTCGGATTGCGCAACGTCCGTTGGACCCACTTCGGCCAGGTCAACAAGCAGGGCGGGGGGCGCCACGAGAAGTTTCTGCGCGAGATCCGGGAACAAGCCGAGAAATTCGGCGGTTGAGGCTCAGCGCGCCGACCGGACAACCGCTTGGGCGAGGAGGTCGAGGCCTCGCTCCGCCTGAGCGGTTCCGGGAGAGAGGTTGACGAGCATGACCTCGTCGGCGCCCGTCGTCGCCTCGAATCCGTCAAGGAACCGCTTGGCGTCCTCGCCCGTGCCGACGGCCGTATACTTCAGCATCCCGACGATCTGGTCGGCTTTGCCGGACGCGATGTAGGCGTCTAGATCGGCGTCGGAAATCTCCTCGGCGCCCTTGGCGAACATTCTCACGCGACGCCGAAGGACCTCGGCGTGCTGAACTTTCGCGGCCTCCTCCTCGTCCGCCACAATGAAATTCGCGGCGGCGATCACGTAGGGTTGCGCGCACTGCTCGCTGGGGCGGAAACGGGCGCGGTAGACGTTGATCGCCTGCTCCAGCATCTCCGGGGCGAAATGGGACGCGAAGGCATACGGCAAGCCGAGCGCGGCGGCCAGCTGCGCGCCGAAAAGCGAGGATCCGAGGATGTAGAGCGGCACCTTGGACCCCCGCCCAGGGTTGGCGTTTACGCCCGGTATGACGGTCGCGTCGGCGAGGTAGCCGCGCAGCTCTGCGACGTCGTCGGGGAAGTTCTCGGCTGCATTCGGATCCCTCCTCAAAGCGCGGAGCGTTCGCGGGTCGGTGCCCGGCGCTCTTCCCAGGCCCAGGCCGATGCGGCCGGGATAGAGGGCTTCGAGGGTGCCGAATTGCTCGGCGACGATGAGCGGGGCGTGATTGGGGAGCATCACGCCGCCCGCGCCAAGCTTGATCTTCGAGGTTCTCGCGGCCACGTGGGAAATGAGCACGGCCGGCGCGGAGGACGCGATAGTCGGCATGTTGTGATGCTCGGCGTACCAGATGCGTTCGAAGCCCAGGCGCTCTGCCCGCTGCGCCAAGAGAACGGACCGGGTGAAAGCGTCCGAAGGGGTTTCGCGCGGCCCGACGAAGGCCAGATCGAGGAGGGAGTAGACGGTCATCGCGGTCCTTACGTCGCAGTGTCGTTGGAGATCATTGTGTCTGCGTTTCATTCTATTCGCGGGCACGTTCGCCGGTAAGGACGGTTCGCTCTCCGCTTCGGCCACGCGCCCGAATTCTCTCGTTGACCCAGGAGATGAGAACCGCGGCCAGGTAGAGCGCGATGAGGACGAAGGCCTGGACCGTCATCGGCCACGGGCTGGGCAGGGGGTTGGCGATCGCCGCGAAGACGAAGGCGAGGACAACCGCCCAGCGCCACGCGCCGAGCATGCGCCGCGCGCTGAGAAGTCCGAGGAAGTTCAGCGCCGTCAACACTTCGGGAACGAGGAAAGAAATCCCAAAAGCGATGACGAGCCGAATGTAGAACGTGACGTAGGAGCCGGCTTCGAGCAGCGAATAGCTCCCGTCGGGGACGAAGCTCTGGAGAATTCTGACGGCGTGGGGCGCCATCCGGACGGCGCTGAAAGCCCCCGCGGCGAAGAGCGCGACGCCCACGCAGCCGAAAGCCGCGCCGTAGGCCTTTTCGTTGCGCTTGAGGCCGGGGCCGATGTATGCGCCGACCTGATAGATCCACCAGGGGCTCGAAACGATCGCGCCAATCCACAAAGACACGCGCATTTTCAGGTCGAATCCAGCTCCGATCGTCTGGAAGTTGATCTGCGTGCGGGAATCCTCGAGCTCGGTCAGCGGCTCGAGGATGAAATTGAGCACCGGTTCATAGAGGAACCAGCCGACGACGGCGCCGACGCACACCCCTGCCAACGATCGGATGAAGCGTGAGCGAAGCTCGCTCAGGTGGCTGGCGAGGCTCATCCTGCCCTCGGGGTTGCGGCGTCGGCCTCCCAGAAAGCGCAGCCGGCCGAGGAAGCGCCGCCGGCCGCTCGCGCCAAACCGCCGTGCCCTTGTTGCGCGCGGCCTTTTTGCGCGCGGGCTTTCCGAGCCCGGCTTTTTCGCGCGGGCTTCGTCTGCCGTCACGTCGCGCTTCCTGCCACGCGGCTTCGATCTGCTTTCACGTTGCGTTTCCTGCCGTGCTTATGCACAAGGAATCTTGGTCAGGCTCGCCCGGCGTCGGACGACGGCCCGCTCCCTTCCAGCGGCTTTTTCTCGCCCGCAGGCACCTGCCCCTCCTGCGCAGAGGAGCCGGACGGCTTGGCAGCGGGGGCCGAATCCTCATCGTGGAATTCCCGCATCTCCTTCCGGAGCACCTTAAGCGACTGCCCAAAGTATTTGGCAACGTCGGGCAGCTTCGAAGCTCCGAAGACCACCACAAGAACGATGACCAGAACAACGATGTGCGAGGGTTTCACAGTTTGTCTCCTTCAATCGAGTCCCGCGCGGCGGAAGGCTCGCCCGTGGACTTTTCGTTTGGCTTGGGTTCGGCTTGGGCGGACGGCTTGTGCGGGCCTTGGGCGGCCGGTTCTTGCGGGACGTGCGCGGCCGGCTTGTGCGGGCCTTGCGCATCCAGACCTTGCGTGGCTTGCGCGTCCGGAGCTTGCGTGGCTTGTGCGCCTTTCGTCGCCGCTGCATCGGCGCCCTTGGGGTCCGCGCGCTTCGAACTGGTGCGCCTTGAGTTCGCGCGCTCGAAATCGGTGCGAGCGAAGGCCGCGGCGCTGTAGGCTGTCCTTTCAGCTGTTCTAGCCGCCCTGTTCGTCCCGTCCCCGGCCGGGTCAGCGCCTCTCTCCGAACTCAAGGTTCCCGCGCCGCCCGCGTCCGCCATCGCCATCCACGCCTCCATCTCTTCGCGCACGGCTTCGCGCACGATCCTGCGAGGGTCAAGCTGACGGAAGTCCAAGTTTGCGAGCGCTGCGACCTCCTTTTCCGCGACGCCCAATTCGCCGCCGGCCTCTGCGCGCATGCCGGCGCTCCACTGCCGCAAGGCCTCAATTCCTTTGCGTATTGCGCGCAGGGCTTCGGCTATGTTTTTAGGGCCGAGAACAAGCGCACCGACAACGAGGAGCACCAAGAACTCCCCGCCGCTGATTCCGAGCATGTCGGCCGCCCTTCGTCGCTTTCGGCGGCCACTGGCAGATAACCGCCTCCCGACAGCCAGCCGCAACCGGTCGTCTTCCGACGGCCAGCGGCAACCAGCTTCTGTCCTTCGCCGTCCCCGACGGCTTCGAATGTGCGGGAAGACTCCGTCATTCGATCGCGTCGCAAACGATCCGCACACGATGCTACACGCGTGACCGCTTCGAGCACGACGATGCGCCCACAGAATAGTCAGAAGCAAGGGCGACGGCGACGCCGCATTGTGCGGACTGCAGCAGCGAGCCGGCCCCGCCGCGCGCCGATCCCCGCTGCAGTACGCTGGCCAAGCAGCAATGCACCACACCGGTCAAGCAGTAGTGCGCCAGCCCAAACAGCAGCGCGTCGGCCAAGCAGTAGTGCGCCAGCCCAAACAACAGTGCGCCAGCCAAAGAGCCAACGGCGATACGACGACGAAAGCTTCTCATGAAATATAAAGTGAAAGCTCCTGTATTTTTCACACTAGAAAACAGCTCCATACGCTTTGCCAACCATTATCGATAACCAAACAACTGCTGATACGTAGGCGATTCTTCACCGATGGCTGTCCTCCTTCGGGACGTGTTTCAAGGAGTTTTCTGCGCGATCACTGACATTGATTACACTGTCGCATGTGGTTTTCCATTTTGGGGTAGACAACCGGCTAAATCCCTGTAGGCTATATGTGTGGCAACACTGTAGGTCTCAGATGCGCCACACGCCTCCCGAGGTGAGCGACCATATCCATGGTTGCTCGCCAACCTGGTATGCGGCTGTCAAGGCCGCATACCGGCTTTATGTCCGTATCCGTTTGCCTACCTATTTTTCTTTACTGTTGCATTTTTGCAGCTTCAGCGCCCATAGCAGCGTGGAAGGGAGTTTGGCCGTGTCCGTATTTCGCTTGGATCGCGATAAGTTTGATCAGCGGCTGGGTCAGTTGGAGAGTGCCGGCCAGAAGTTTGACAGCGCCCAGCATCAGTTTGCGGTGGCTGCTCAGGCCATTGCCGGGGCGACGACGGGCGCCGGGTCCTCCGGGCGATTGAGCCCGCCTCCGTCTGGCTCCGGCTCGTCGGGATCTTCGTCCGGCTCTAGCTCGTCGGGATCGGGTTCGTCTGGCGGGGAGCATTGGTCGGGCATCGGAGAGCTCGACCAGTTCCATTCCCCGCTGCACTCCTCGGTGATCGTGCTGGACGGCAAGCTCTCGTCCATCTCGCGCAACCAGAAGGCCGCCATTGAGCGCATGCGCCAGGCCTTGCATAGCTTCCTCGAATTGAACGAGTCCGAGAAGAGCGCGTACTTGGGGCGGTTGCAGGCCCTGGATACGAAGTTCACCTACCGACGCCCCGAGGAGATGGCCGACATCATCAAGAGCTACAACCAGGCTCGATCCGCCTTTGAGGCGCTTTCCAAGATCGTCTGACAGACGCGCGGCCTGACAGACAAGTCCACATTCACACATCTACGTATTCACCAACACCTACGCTCATCTATTGCGGGAAGGAGCTTGTTATGGCCACGCCGAATGCGGACCGGCTGCATGGGATTGAGGATTGGCGCACGAGCGCGATCGAGGATTCGTTTGGCTTGTTTTCCTCGGTCAAGGACTCTTTGACCGAGATCGCCGCCATCAATCGCGAGGTCGCCTCGGATCTGGGTTTGGAGGGAGGCACGGCCAACGCCGCTTGCAAGATCCTCGATGGGATCGCCACGGGCTTGTACGAGGACGCCGACAATCTCCAAAAGATCATCGACGTATCCAGAGACGCCCTGGCAGGCGGCATCCAAGCCAAACATGAAAGTGCCCAAATCCAATCTGATTTAGCGGATGTTAATGGCAGCATTAACAAGATAATCAAACTTCGGAAGGGCTCTGGGGTTCAAAACAGCCCAGAAATGATTGTCCACCTTGAGGCGCAGCGCAGTGCTGCGCATGCTGAGATCGAGAAGCGGGCGACGAAAACGCTGTCGACGTTGAACGGTAGGACGTTGACGGCTATTGGCGGACTTCCGTTTCAGGATCAGATTCGGGCGATTTTGGGCAAGGACAATCCCGAGCTCGTTGAGCGGTTGACGCAGCATATGGATTCCGGCCGGCAAGTCGAGCCGGGCAACGCGTCGCCAAGGGCCGGGTCAGCGCCGACGCGTTCGGCCACGGATTGGCGGGCCAGCCCAGACCTCTCGGTGGGCTCTCCGGGCAGCCACACGAGCCACGTCCCAACCACAAGCGGCGGGGGTTCTGCCGGCAGTGTGTCGTTGCAGAGGTCGCATTACTCGCCGACGCCTTCGGGGGTGTTCGTTCCCGGCTCGCCGACCCCTCATGCCGCGCCGATCGGCGGAACAGGAGCACATCACGATCCTCTCGCGGTAGGGGGCGGGGCTATTCTCGGAGGTGTAGCCGGGTTCAGGGCCTACCAGGCCGCACGCGCCGCACGAGCAGCTGAGGCACCGGCCTCCCGGGCCGGGGCGCTGCGCTCGGGCGCGGCGCTGCGCACAATGTCCTCTTCGTCTGGCTCGATCCTGCGCGGAGCGACAACAGCGGCGCGAACCCCCGCGTCCTCGTCGTCCGCTTCGCGTGGGATTGTGCGGGGCGGGGCCTCTGGCATCGCCCGGCCCACCTCATCCTCCGGCGGGCGCGGAATCCTGCGCGGGGCCACAACAGCGGCCCGCACTCCGACCAGCTCAACGTCAACCTCGCGTGGGATTGTGCGCGGGGCGACCACGGCCGTGCGCAAAACCACCGGCTCGTCTTCCCCTGTCGGCAAGCCCGGCAGCGCCCGAACAGAATCAACCGCTTCCCGCACGGCGGGAACGTCCTCGCGCAGCGCCTCGCCGACCCGCGCAACACGACCAGACGCGAAAGGAAACGGCCGCGGAGCAGGAGCCTCAAAGGCAGGAATCGGCCGCGGGGTTGGGACAAACGGGAAGACGACGGCCGCCCGTGGGGCGAAAACTGCGGGCTCGACAACGCGAAGCGGAGCTTCGACAGCACGGGCCGAGTCTCGTGGAACGGGGGCATCCTCCTTGACAGCACGCTCACAGACGAGCAAAGCCCCACAGGCTCGGGCCGGTTCGCCGTCCCGCGCGATGTCCTCCCTGACCGGACGTCCCGCGCGCAACACAGACAAGAAGAAACGCAACCGCGATCAGACGGGCACGGACGTGACGGCCTACGAGACCGACAAGACCGTCACCTTCCTCGAAGCCGGACGCCGCACAACCGACAACGAGGACAACGCCCGCTAAACCCCAACCGCAACAGACACGCGGGGACCGGCGCGCCAAGCGGTGTGCCGGCCCCCGCGTGTCGCTTCAGAACAAGTCCCTCTCAGGCGCCGCACTTACAGCGCATCTAGGAGCGATCCACAGACACGACCTTTCAAGAACCTCCCTGAAACCACTGAGAGACTTGAAGGGCCGCCTGCGCCCAAAGAGGCCTGGCGCGGCGTAGTTGTTTCACTCCGGCAACACGGCCCACGCCTCGGCGTGGCCAACGTCAAGCGCGCCCGACTAAGGACGGAATCGCCCTTGCGGATCCTGCCCAGGCCCGTCCCCGAAAGCCTGCTGGTGAGGCGAGGTTCCCCCACCAGACGGCGGCACATAGCCGTTTCCGGCGGGCACCCCATCCTGCCGACGACGAGCGGTGGCTTTAACCGCGCCTCGACGCCTGCCCGCGACGAACGCGAGACCGGCGATCACGACCAGCGCGCCCGCGCCGACGGCAGCCCATGCCCAGGCTGGGAATCCGCTGGCCGACGACGATGCCGCGTCGGCTTTCTTCCCCGGCAACCCAGACGAAGAAGCCGACCCTGCAGATTCCTTCTCGGCCGTGATCTCGACCCCGTAAGTGAGGAAGTCAAAGTCTTCAAGAATTACTTTGTTTCCTTGAACCTTCCCCAAACTGGACCGCGTCACCTTCCCCGGCATACTCACCACAACTTTTCCTTCGAAACCGCTCAATTTTGTATCGTCATGTGCGCCATAAGATTTGAAATGGTACTTCCCGTCTCGCTCGGTTAACTTCATGTTCCCTTTGAAAGGTTTGTCCGAGGTCAATCTGCACGTGAGATGGCCACCGGGCGGCGTTACATCCTCAACCTTGGGGGAGTCAATAAACGTCGCCTCTCCCTCAACTATAAGTCGGACCCCCTCGCATGTTTGATTAATTTTAGCCATGGAATCTCTCGAATCTTCGAAGGTGAAGTCGAGCTTCATGTCGCCGTTGGCTTGAAACTCAACCGCCCCATTAATCTTGCATCCCGCAACTACAAACGAGACAAGGGCCAGCACAACCCCCACAAGACGCGAACGCCTCTTCACAAGGACGGACATTCCAGCCTCCAAACACTCCCAGCAAAAGCTGCCAGGCACCACGCTAAACCGTACAGACCCCAGCGTAGCGCCTCCACGGGTCCAACGCACTAACCGAAGAAACAATGAGAAACTCAACCATCAAGGCCTCCTCGGCGTCTCACGCTCAGAGACAATCTACTTTGGTTCGACGTTCCTACTCAGAGGACGCGGGCCCTGATGCAAGGTCGAGAGAAGCGAGGTTTTAGCGAGTCGATGCACGAACCGTGGCCAAATCACAGACCAAGAACATCAGGAGGACTCGAAACGGGGACTATCCTCCGCCTCCACTTGCGGCCCCGACCTACATACGAGCCGAAAGGACGAGACGGGCCTTCGTCTGAAAACACCTCAGCGCGCCCGACGCCTGCCCACGACGAACGCAAAACCTGCAATCACGACCAGCACGCCCGCGCCGACGGTAGCCCACGCCCAGGCAGGAAATCCACCAGCCGACGAGGACGCGTGGGCTTTCTTCCCCGGCAACGGCGATGAAGCCGACCCTGCGGCTTCCTTCTCGGCAGTGATCTCCACACCATAAGTGAGAAAGTCTAAACTGGTAATAGTGACTTTATTTCCATTTACTTTCCCCCTATTCACTTTAACTACTTTAGCCGGCATACTAATAGTTATATTCGTTATAAAATCGCTATAGTCATCATTATCTTTGTCATGCGCGCCTGGATACTTAAAATAGTACTTTCCGTCATTTTTAGTGAACTTTACGTGACCCCCGAAAGGTTCGTTCGACGTTAAACGGCACTTAAGATGACCTCCTGGTGGAGTTATATCTTCAACCTTCGGGTTCTTAATGAATGTCAGCTCCGCCTCAAAGGTGAGGCGGACTCCCTCGCATGTTTGCTTGATTTTAGCCATCATCCCGTCAGCGTCTTCGAAGATTAGAACGATCTTTGTTCGACCATCGCTTTGAAAGTTAATCGTTCCATCGATCTTACAACCAGCAAGGACGAACAAAACAAGAGTCAACACGACCCCCATCAGATGCGATCGCTTCTTGACACGGACGGACATATCCAGCCTCCAGACACTCCCGGCAAAGGCTGCCGGGCACCACGCTAAACCGTACAAACCCCAGCGTAGCGCCTCGGATCCTTCCGATGGATCAGCAGGAAGGAAAAGAAGCGGTAAGCGCCTGCTACCCCTGCACTGGAACCTTAGAACCTCAATCGGCTAGCGACCAACTTCTGATGGAGGCAATCCACCATCCGCCCCCTACTTGAGGCACCTATTGAACCTTCTCTCGATGACAAACCGCAGTCTCCACATCAAAAGAACGAAGCCCTCTACACGGAGCGGGATCGTCCCTGCGGATCCTGCCCAGACCCACCTCCAGAGTCCTGTTGTTGAGGCGAGGCCAAGGTTCCAGCACCAGAAAACGGTTCGTAGCTGCCCCCGCCAGGTATCCCATCCTGCCGACGAACGGCAATTTTAACCGTGCCTCGACGTCTGCCTGCGATGAACGCAAGACCAGCGATCGCAACCAGCGCGCCGGCGCCGACAGCGACCCATGCCCAGGCCGGAAATCCGTTGGCCGACGATGAGGCCGCGTCGGTCTTCTCACCCGGCATCCTAGACGAAGATGACCCCGGTGACTCCTTCTCGGCAGTGATCTCCACTCCGTAAGTAAGAAAGTCGAGATCCTCAAGGACGACCTTATTCCCCTGGATCTTCCCCAGACTGGACCGCGTCACCTTCCCGGGCATATTCACCACAACTTTTCCTTCGAAACCGCTCAATTTTGTATCGTCATGTGCGCCATAAGATTTGAAATGGTACTTCCCGTCTCGCTCGGTTAACTTCATGTTCCCTTTGAAAGGTTTGTCCGAGGTCAATCTGCACGTGAGATGGCCACCGGGCGGCGTTACATCCTCAACCTTGGGGGAGTCAATAAACGTCGCCTCTCCCTCAACTATAAGTCGGACCCCCTCGCATGTTTGATTAATTTTAGCCATGGAATCTCTCGAATCTTCGAAGGTGAAGTCGAGCTTCATGTCGCCGTTGGCTTGAAACTCAACCGCCCCATTAATCTTGCATCCCGCAACTACAAACGAGACAAGGGCCAGCACAACCCCCACAAGACGCGATCGTCTTTTCACGCAAGCCAGCATGCCAGGCCATGCCCAGCCCTTCTTCAAATCGGCATTCATGTTTAACCGCTCCTTCACATCGAACACCTTACCTTGCCTTTTCCAGAGATAGGACAAAGCAGACAGGGACACACCTCTTCACAGGGCGTCTCCCTTTTCTAGACGCAGCCCTAAAACAAGCAGGGCACTCCGATTCCTGCGCGAGCGCACGATAACGCTCCAAACGCTCGGGGGCCGGTTCGCCGGCGTCGATGGGCTGCTTCACTGCGCAGCCGGACTCGCTCGCGTGGATGCAGTCGGGAAACCAGCGTTCCTGAGCAAGTTCGCCGACGCCTTCGAGGGTTCGGCCGACGGCGTCGTCGCAGCTTTCCGGATAGTCGAGGCCGACCCTACGGGGCACCCCATCAAAGCCCCAGCACCTCGATCGCGCCGCGGCGAACGGCGCTGACGCGAGCGGGCAGGAGTTCGCTCTCTTCGAGCTCGACGGCCAAAGGCGGGCGTTCCTCCAATAAGGTGCGAATCCGAGCATCTCGAAAAGCTCCGCTTGTGACTCCTTACCGCAGAGGCTTCTGTCCATCCCAAGTTTGTCGGCCTCGGGCCTTGGCTCGCTGCTCCTCTGCCCTCAATCGCAACCTTCGGTCCCCGCTCGCTCTGCCGCGACTCACGACTCGCGACGCCGTGGCTCCGGCTCGCTATCTGCTTTGCACCGTTCTTCGATCCGTCTTGCCATCGGGGATGCCCCAGGCTCACAGGTGTTCAGGCCTGGATCGTTCCGGGCTTAGGCTCGTCGTTGAACGGCTCGCTCTTCGCCTTGTCGTTTGACGATCCGACACCGATCGAAGGTCCACCGTCACCCAAAGAGCTGTCGCCGCTCAACGATTTGCTCTCTCCCGAAGACCCGTTGTCGCTCGAAGGCTCTTTGTCGCTCGAAGGTTTGGGCTTGGGAACCGACAAGAAGACGACGGCAAAGACGATCAGCGAGGAAACGATCAGCACGCTGCGCTCCAGGCGCGCCTCATGGCAAAGCCGTTGAATGTCTCGAGTTATCTTTGGGTGGGATTCTATTTCATACTTAGCGGAGGTGGCATCATCGACGTACCTTTGGACTTCGCTTGGGTTCTCGACGTCAAAAGAGTCATTGAGCAGTGGATCTATGTCACCAGAGAAATTCCAGCCGACTGGATGGCACGAAGAATACTCATTTTCCCCTCCAGATGTAATTGTTGGCGGAACGAGGAGCAACCAAAAGAACACGGCGAATGCTGCCAAAGCAACGACGCTCCGCGTAATCAGATAGGCTTTCTTAGACAATTCGGTTTCCTTTCACTCGTTAAACGGGCACCCCTTGGGGTAAGGTTTCGTCCGCATCGAACGCTTCGCTGGAACGCATTTGCAGCTTCACTCCACATGCCAAGGTTCCGCCTTTGAGCATGCCAAACAGCGCATCCCGCCCGAGCGCCGTCGGCCCTCCCCTCTTTCACTCTCAATCTCCAGCTCAGCTTCCCAAAGTTCAAAGCTTCGACTCGTTGCTGGACGGCTTGAATCTAGACTCGTTGTCGGCTGGCTCGACTTCCGATCTATAGCCAGAAGTCTGATCAACGTACTCTCGAACTGCAGTCGGACTCTCGATATCAAAATCGTCGTCCCACGAACGCGAATCGCCATTGAAGTTCCAACCGACAGGGTGGCAGCCAGAGTACATGTTGTTCTGGGCTCTATCGAAAGAGGCGTGAGGAACAGCCAGAAGAACGCCGCGAAACCCACAAGAGCGACAAGCGCTCGGACTGTCAGATAAACCGGCTTAGACAATCTGATTCCTTCCTTTGGCGACGCGAACAGCCTTCGGATCCCGCCATGGGGTTATCGGGGTTAGCCTCAAACTCCATAGACCACCCCACTAAGCCAAACGGACGATATTTCAAGAATGAACGATATCGTCTCCCAGAAGCTCTGAGTGCCAACCCCCAAAGTTCTGAAAACTCCGCCTGAGGTTCTCTCTTCGGCCTATCTGCCGCCTTGGACTTAGGCCTGCCTCCCGAGAGCTTAAGACAGCGTCTTCTTGACAGGCGACCCAGACCCCTGCTCAACCTCGCACCGTTCTTCGACCCGTCTTGCCCTCGGGGATGCCCCCACAGCTCACAGGCATTCAGGCCTGGATCGTTCCGGGCTTAGGCTCGTCGTTGAGCGGCTCGCTCTCCGCTTTGCCGCTCTTCGACTTGCCGTTTGACGACTCGATACCGTTCGAAGGTCCGCCGTCACCCAAAGAGCTGTCGTTGCTCACCGACTTGCTCTCTACCGAAGATCCACCCTCGTCCGAAGGTCTTTTGCCGCTTGAAGGCTTGGGCTTGGGAACCGACAAGAAGGCGACGGCAAAGACGATCAGCGAGGAAACGATCAGCACGCTGCACTCCAGGCGCGCCTCATGGCAAAGCCGTTGGATATCCCTCCTTATTCTCTCGTTCGCCTCCATCTTGTATGCAATGGCACCGTCGAGATACTTTTGGACCTTGCTCGGACTCTCGACGTCAAAAGAGTCATTGACCAGCGGATCCTGGTCACCATAAAAATTCCACCCGACAGCATGGCACGAAGAATACTTATTGCCCATTCCGGTATTTAGTTTCGGGGAACAAGAAACAGCCAGAAGAACACAGCGAACGCCGCCAAAGCAACAACGCTCCGCGTAATCAGATAGGCCTTCTTAGACAATTGTGTTTCCTTTCACTCGTTGCGGAGCAGGCTTCGATTCCGCCCAAGGGTCACCTGGATTGCCTTTAATGTAATCCACAGTCTCCTGGAGTCGGCTCCGCGCCTGTGCGTCCTCGCTGACGATCGCTTCGACAGCCAGGTCGAAATTCTTCGCCTCGTTCTCAATGTCATCGGCCAGATTCGCCAACAGCTTCTCTATGCGCACATTCAGGTCGGAGAACGCGTGTGCCGGACCATAGGAACCAATGCCGATGACTCCGCTTCTCAGAAGACACGTAAACATCGAAACGCGAGGCAGACTGTCCTTAGCTTCGATTACGCTTGTGCGCACATCTCCGAATTTGCGGCAAACGCCTTTTGCCTTTCCGTGGTCCACGTTCAGCTCAGGAGCCGGTTCTATTGCACTCGAATCGATAGGGTCCATCGTCACGTCATAATATTTTCTATGGTCACTCTGCGACATCGAATCCAGGTTGCCGATCAGCATACTCTCTACCCCCTTTTCGGCCTTTGTCACGCTCTTATTTATTGCTTCGAAAGCACTGTCGAGCTGGCTTATCGCCGAATCATAGCTATCCACTTTTTCATCGTCAACCATCGCATCTTGAGACGATTTAAGAGTTTGAAGCGCTCTTGATGAAGTTTGAAGGAGCTTTCTCTCTATCACAACCTCTGGTGCTGTGAATATAAATGCTGCATCAATTGTGGCCGAAACGATCTCGAGAACCATTTTGAATCCTTCCCGCTCACTCAACGCCACGGCATCAAAGACCTTGATCCCCTGTTGGAGAGCCTTAACCACGGAAGTGCGCGTTTCTTCGAACATCTTCATTTCGGAGTTCAGCGCTCCGCCAAGCACCATTGTCTTGTCATGAAGACCACCGGTGACGCTGGCAAGTTTAGCCACAAAAGCCTCAACTTTATGGATAACTTCGCCACTCATGTTCCCTAGAGCTTTTCCAGCCTGGTCAAGGTTGGTAAAGATCGTTCCCCCGCCGGTGGACTTGTTGCCGACTGTCTTCGGCTATTTCGCAAGAGGGCTTACGGCGGTTATCCACTTCTCGATCTCGTTGTCGACATTCTTAGGATCAGGAAGCTGTTTCCATGGCTCAACGATCTTGTCTATAGACCAACGAATCTTGTCGAACTCGGACGTGCAATCCGCGTCGCCTCCGTCACTGCCGGAGCCTAGAACTTCTCCACCTCCCTGACCGTCTATTCCCGGTCTTGCGATATCCCTATCGCTAGAGCCCACAAGAGGTATCGGAAAAGACACCACGTACCTATCGTCCATAATGGTGCAGTGAGATGTGATTCCGGAGTTTTCAGATATCATGTAGGCGTCGATAGCCGATCGCTTCAGATAACCGACCAGCTCCGGAACGTCTTCATAATCGTATTCTTTCTTTGGATCGTAAGCCATGATGGCGACCCTTCCATGGTTGTTGTTTGTTTACGTGATCCATATCGATATGCGTGACCCAACTTTTCGTTGGATAGGAACAACCTACCACTCACCCCAACGGCAATCAATGCCTTTTTTCGAAAGACTTTTGTTTAGCAAATTTTCGCCAACCTGCAGAACTAATCCAAGCAAGATTGCTACAATATAACATTCTTCAAATAACGCTTACGTATTCATTGGAGTAGTCTCGTTTAGGCATCCTTTCCATCTATGAGAATCATGCCTTCGGAAGCCGCTCCTCCGCGAGCCCTCTCATCATTTGGACACGGACGCCCCTGGGCGATCGGCAACGCGCTAAGCTAGGGAGACATCCACTATTTTCCCTTGCCGGCACTTCGCGGACGCGCCGATTCATCAGACATGAGCCACGGCCGTCACGCGTTCACTGCCGCGGGCGGGGCTGCCGGCAAACAGCTGAGGCGCGCTATCCGCAGCCGCACTGTCAGACCGCGAGCGTCACGCCCCTGCTTGAACAAGTCAGCAAGTTGCGCCGTCGGGAAATGCTTATCCTGCGGCCATTGCAGTCGGAAGTCAGTAGCGCGGCATCGACGGATCGACGTAAAGCCACCACTGTTTCAGGCCTCCCGCGACGTTGATCACCTCAACGCCCTCCGCGGCAAGGGCCTTCGCCGCCTGCATCGAGCGGACCCCGCCCAGGCAGTAGACGTAGACTGGGCCGTCGGGAAGCCTCTTCGCAGCGGCAGAAGGGTCGGCGAGGACGTCGGCGAGCGGAATGTGCGTCGACGGCCGGATCGCGCAAATCGCGCGTTCGTGGGATTCGCGCACATCGAGCATCTTCGCCCCCTGCGCGAGCCTGACCGCCACCTCCCTCACATTCGCCTCCGGCACATCCACATCATGCCCATTGGGCCGAGCCACACCCGGCTTTGGCGTGACCGTGCCCGGCCCAGGTTGAGCCCCGCCTGATTTAGGTTGAGCTGCACCTGATTTAGGTTGAGCTGCACGTGTCCGCGGCCGAGTCACGCCTGGTTCAGTCTGAGCCGCACCCGGTTTCGTTTGAAGCGCATCTGTTTCGGGCACGGCCGCACTCGGCTTAGATTGAGCCGTCCTCGGCTTTGACTCGGCCGCACCCTGCCTAGATCGAGCCGCATCCGATTCGGACCGAATCGCACCTCGGGATTGGGCCCTCCTAGACCTGGATTGGGCCGCACCCGGTTCCGAAGCACGCGCCTCCGAGGCATTCGTCTCAGGCACAGGCATCCTCGACGCACTTGGCCCAGGCACGCTCGGCTCCGAGATGCGCACCTGAGGTGAGCTCGAATCGACGTCGCCCGGTTCATGCGCGCGGGATCCCGTCGCGCCTGACTCGACTGGACGCGATTCGGTCGAGCCCAATTCGACCGGGTCCGATTTAGCCGGACCCGATTCGGACGCAGCCGCCTTTGCCGCGTCGCCCTGCTCCGAAACTCGCGCCTCCGGTGCATTCGTTTCGAAGACAAACGCCCCCGTTTCACCCGCCTGGGGAATCAACCCTTCAGAAGCGTCGAGCTCAGGCTTAGGCGCCTTTGACGCACCGGCTCCAGGCACCAGCGTCTCGGAGGGGTCAACCCCCGGCAGACCGGCCCCCTGCATGCTCGCTCCGGGAACCCACGTTTCGGAGGGATCAAATTCAGGCTCGCGCACCCTCGGCGCACCAGCGCCCGGAACCCACGTCTCAGACGGATCAAATTCGGGCTCACGCTCCCTCGACGTGTTCGCCCAGGCCATGCCAGCTCCCGGCAACAACGTTTCGGAAGGATCAAATTCGGGCTCACGCACCTTCGGCAGGCTCGCTCCGGGCATGCCCGGCACCAAGGTTTCGGACGCGTCCAACTCTGACCCCTGCGGCCAATGCGCGCCAGGTTCGGCCAGGTGCGATCCAGGCGCATTTGACCCAAACGCATTTGACCCGAGCCCGCCTCTTTCCGAGCGGCTCGGAACGCCGCATGCATTCATCAGGCGTTCTCCTTTCAGGGGCTCCGGCCTGTCAGGCCTGCCAACCAAGGAAATCGTTTCATATCGGTTGTTCAGGGCGTCTAGCGCCAGCACGGTTCCCAGAAGAGGTTTGCCGACGCCGGTTATGAGCTTGACGGCCTCGCCCGCCATGATCGAGCCGACCTGGCCGCACAAACTTCCAATCACGCCGGCCTCTCCGCAGCTCGACGTCGCCCCCGCGGGCGGCGGGCTCGGAAAAAGGTCGCGCAGGCACACGCCGGGCTCCTTGACGCCGAATTGCCGCGCGCGCCCGCCCGTCCAAAACACCGAAATCTGCGCCGAGTATCGAAGGATCGACCCCCACACTTCGGGAATCGACAATTCGGAGCATGCGGCGTCCACCGCGTAGCGGGTGAAGAAGTTGTCGCTTCCGTCCAACACCACATCGTAGCCGAACATCAGCTGGGCGGCATTTTCCTCCGTGAGCCGCTCGGGGTACACGATCACGTCGACGTCGGGGTTGAGCGCCTCAATTTTCATTGCTGCGGAAACCGCTTTGGGCGTCGCGATGGCAGTCGAATCGTGGATCACCTGCCGATGAAGGTTAGACAGGTCGACGACGTCGTCGTCGACGATCCCGATCGTCCCCACGCCGGCGGCGGCGAGGTACATAAGCGCGGGAGACCCGAGCCCGCCAGCGCCGACGACCAGCACGCGCGCCGCGGCCAAACGGGCCTGGCCGTCCTCGCCGTGGAGGAGAATCTGGCGCGAATACCGCGTGCGCTGGCGATTGTCGAGCACGCTCTCAGGCTCGACTGCGGGGCGAAGACTCATACCGCCATGGTACCGCTGAGCGTCGCAGCACGCCGATATTCGCAGCAGGCGGAGCCTCTGCCGGCGAGCCGACCTTGTGGCACATCGAGCCAACGTTGCGGCACGCCAAGCCAATCTCGGGGCACATCGAGCCAACGTTGCGGCAAGCCAATACTGATCGGGCATCGCCTTTACTGATCGGGCATCGCCTTGCGCGAGGCAATGGAGAAGAGCGGCGCGTCGCGCCGAAGGGCGTCGCAGAGGACGCGAGCAAGCACAGCCCGCATCCGCGATGCGAAGCGGAATGCACGCATCGATTAAACTCGTGGCACATGAGGATCGCCGTCATAACAGTCTCCGACCGCACGTTTTCCGGGCAACGCAAGGACGTTTCCGGCCCGCTCGCCGTCCGGCTTCTCGCCGACTTCGGCGAGGTCGAGGGACCCGCCGTGGTGCGCGACGGCGTCGAATCGGTGCAGGCGGCGATCCGCAAGGCGGTTGACTCGGGGGCGGACGCCATCCTCACCGTGGGCGGCACGGGAATCACCAGCCGCGATCTCACGCCGGAGGCGACCGAGCCGCTGCTCGCGCGCAGGCTCATCGGCGTCGAAGACCTTCTGCGGGACAATCCCCGAGTTCCCACCGCCGCCCTCTCCCGCGGGGTGGCTGGCGTCATCGAGGGGGACGGGCGCCGGGTTTTCATCCTCAACGCGCCCGGATCGACGGGCGGCGTGCGCGACGCCGTCTCCGCCGTCGGCCCCCTTCTGGGGCACATCGTCGACCAGCTTGCTGACGGCGACCATCCCGCGCCGCACAAGGCCGCTACGATAGCCATTCAGAATCGAGGCCGCAGCGACGGCTCCGACGCCGAGGCGATCGTCGCCGGCGTCACCGCCGAGCCCATCGACATGGAGGCCCTCGCCGCCGCCGTTGACGATCCAAGCGCGGGCGCAATCGTCACGTTCTGCGGGCAGGTGCGCAATCACGACGACGCCCGGCCGGTGGTGTCCATCGATTACGAGGCGCACCCCGAAGCCGGAAACGTCGTTCGAAAGATCGCCGCCGACGTCGCCGCCGGAAGCGGGGCGTGCAAGATCGCGGTGCTCCACCGCACAGGAGGTCTGCGCGTGGGCGAGATCGCGCTGGGCGCAGCGGTTTCAGCCTCCCACCGGAAAGAGGCGCTGCGCGTCCTCGAGGCCGTCATCGAGCGGGTCAAGCTCCGCCTGCCCATATGGAAACGGCAGGAATTCGCCGACGGCTCGGCGGAGTGGACCGGCCAGGCTTAATCCGCGGCTCGGCGGAGCGGTCCGGCCAAGCCTAGTCGACGGCGCGGCGGGATCGACCATGGGCCACGTAGACGGGGCGCGGCGGGATCGACCCGGCGAGGAGCCTCGCCGAGCAGGGCTGGGTCCACTGGAACCCCCGGCGCGGCGGGATCGAACCCGCCGAACAGTTTGGGAAATTCCGTGAGCGCGCCTGGCGGACGGCTCGGCTCATCCGCCGGCGAACGGCGGGAGGACGTCCGCCCTGACGGCGCCGGAAGGCAATGGCGCAGCGTCGTCGGCGTGGGCGCCGTCGATCAGAAGCGCGCTGACGGCGAGCTGCCTGGCGAAGCCGGCCCCTCGTGCGGCGATCAGGGCCGCACGCAGATCCCCGACGGTTGCGCCCGCGGGCAAGCTGACGCTTTCCTCGGTCACGCCGGCGGCCTCTGCCACAGCGGCGAAGTATCGCAAATTGACTGTCATTTCATCCTCCGATCGCGCTCATCGTGCGCGAAGGCTGCAAAAAACTCGGATCGTCCACGCCGTGTCCGGGCTGCTTGCCCCACATGGCCGCACGCCAAGCATCGGCGATTGTATCGTCATCGGCACCCGCGCGCAGAAGCGAACGAAGGTCCGTTTCCTCCCGAGCGAAGAGGCAGGAGCGAACTTGGCCGTCCGCGGTCAGCCTCGTGCGGTCGCAGTCCCCGCAAAACGGGCGGGTGATCGACGCGATGACGCCCACCGTCCCGCCGGGGTGCTCGACGCCGTCGACCTTGCCGGGTGCGACGTCCCACAGTTCGGCGGGCGAGCTCCCCCTTTCCGTCCCCGGCCGCGCCACAAGCTCGAAAGCGCCTTCCAATCTGCTCAGGATCTCCTCGGCCGCAACCATCCCGGAACGCGTCCACTGCCCGCTGGGCCCAAGCGGCATCTGCTCGATGAAACGCAGTTCGTAGCCGCTCGCGAGCGCCTCCGCCACCAGCCTGACGGCCTGCGCGTCGTTGACTCCCCTGACGAGCACCGCGTTGACCTTCACGGGGAGCAGGCCCGCCTCCGCCGCTGCACGGGCGCCGGCGACGGCGTCGTCGAAGCGGTCTCTGCGTGTGAGGGCGGCGTAAGTCTCCCGATCCGCGGCGTCCATGGAAATGTTGACCCTCGTCAAGCCCGCCTCTTTCAGCCCGCGCGCGCGGTGGCGCAGGCCGAGGGCGTTCGTCGTCAGCGAGGTTTCGACGGGAGTCCCGACGTCGGTGGAAAGAGCCGACGTCGCCGCCACAATCTCCTCCAGCCCCTTTCGCAGCAGAGGTTCGCCGCCGGTGAACCTCACCTCGCGCACACCGAGCCTCTCGACGGCGATGCGCACGAGCCGCACCACCTCGGCGTCGGTCAGAATGCGCTCGCCGGGAGCGGGCTGCACCCCCTCGGGGGGCATGCAGTACGTACAGCGAAGATTGCATTTGTCGGTGAGCGAGACCCGCAGATCGCGCGCGACGCGTCCGAAACGATCGATGAGCTCCGGCACGCGCGGGCGGTCCGCTGGGGCCGCACCGCTCGCCCTCAGTCTGGGCAAGCCGAGATGCACCACCGGATTCGCCCGTACGGGCGTCGGGACAGACGTGGTGTTCATGTATTCCTTTATGCCTTCGTGCGTCAGACGTGAACGCACCGCAATCCTACACGGACATCGCGGCAGTTTCGTTCCTGCCACATTCAGTTGCCGCCAAATCCCGTCATCACCGCATTCATTTATCTCGTCTCGAAGACCTTGCGCTCACGACATCAAAAACCGTATGTACACTTCTTTTTGTTCGACAGTCCATAACTCTTTTCAGACGTTAACGCAAGACCTCTAAAAAGAAAGGCCGAAATTTTTGATCAGTTTTAAGCACTTAAGCACAGTTCATCACATCTTCAGACCCGAAACACAGACAGTCACGGAAGGAATAAAACGCTCAGAGGCGGCTTCGCCAGAAGCACGCAACGCCATTACGCGACCGTAAAATAGCAAATAACAAGGATGACCTTCTCTAAGTTGACCGCAAGATTCAAGTGAAAAAGAGACCCTGGTGAACGGATCCACACTCATGTAAGCTCCAGATGCGAAGAGCATCGCAACCGGCATTTTTGTCACCGCTCTCGCACACTTAAAACAACCGAATAACCGAAGGAACATCAATGCACAACAATCGCGTTCCTCGGCGGACTCGTCGCTCGCTCGCCACCGCAACAGTTCTCACCGCGGCCGCCGCACTGGCCGCCGCGCCCCTGTTCAGCGCGTCGGCCTTCGCGGCTCACGAGTCTGCGCCGGGAAGCATCTCGCGACTCGAGCCAGCCAAGCCCGCCCAGCTCACAGGTTCGGCGGAATGGGGCCTGCGTCAGAGTTTCCGCAGCTACATCAAGACAGGTCCGGCACACGGAAGCTGGGAGCTTCTCGACGGCGCGACCGGGGAATTCAACTTCCCGGTGGACGACGGACAGTCGATCACTGCCGAAACCCCCGGAACGATCACATTCAAGGGCGGTGTGCACTTCACCGGGCACGACGGCCAGCTCGACATCACGATCGCCAACCCGGTCGTGAAATTCACCGGCCCGGACACCGCCGATTTGCTCCTCAACGTCAAGAGCAAGGCGATGGGCGCTGCCGACGTCACCGACTACGGTCAGATCGAGTTCGCCAAGCTGAGCAACATCACGATTCAGCACGACGGCGAAAAGAAACTCACCGTGAAGGCTCCCAAGGTCGTCTTGACCGCGAAGGGCGCCCAGGGCTTTGCGAACTTCTACAAGGAGGGAACGGAGCTCGACCCCTTCAATTTCGAAATCAACGAAACGGCCGCCCCTTCGCCTACGCCTACGCCGACGCCGAGCCCCACGGACCCAGCGCCCAGCCCGACCGACCCGTCGCCCTCGCCGACACCGACACCGGACCCCTCGCCCAGCGACCCCTCGCCGAGCCCCACCAAGCCAACGCCGAGCCCGACCGACCCGGCCCCTTCGCCGACTCCAACACCGGACCCCTCGCCCAAGCCTCCGGCTGACAACAGCCAGAAGCCGATCGCGGATCCCTGCTTGGCCGATGATGCCTGCAACCTCTACTTCGCAGATCAGTTCCCGGCCTCCATCGCGAAGCTCGGCATGAAGATCCCTGCGGGCGGCGAGGTCATCGCGGGTGACTGGGACGGCGACGGCGTTTCGACCGTCGCGATCCGCAACGGCGAGAACTACACCTTCTACGATTCCAACCGGTCTGACGCGAAGACCACCACTGCGACCTTCCCAGGAACGGGATCGGGTCAGGTGCTCGTGGCCGACTTCAACGGCGACAAGAAGGACGACATCGCCGTCAAGAACGGCAACGTCTTCTCGATCAAGTACAACGCCACCGCCTCGGGCGCGGCCGACGCCGCCGTTCCCTACGGCAAGGCTGAGGATTACGGCCTCGCGGGCGACTGGGACGGCGACGGCAAGGCCACCCTCGGCGTCCGCCGCGGGTACACCAACCTCCTTCGAGACACCCTGACGGGCGGCGAGGCCGATCGCACCTTCGCCTACGGGCGCAACGACGACGTCGCATACGTCGGCGATTGGAACGGCGACGGCAAGGACACCGTGTCCGTCCGCCGCGGTGCGACCTTGTTCGTGAAGAACGCCCTCTCCGGAGGCGACGCGGACACGTCCTTCACCTACGGGCGGGCCAGTGACAAGCTCGTCGTGGGCGACTGGACCGGCACGGGCAAGGACACCGTGGCCGTCGTGCGCGAGCAAGCAAAGGGCGGCCTTGGCTGAGTGCTGCTGAGCAACGCCTCGTTGCGGGGCGGGTGCGGCGTCGCCTGACGGCACGCTGCGCTCGCCCCGCGGCATGTCGGATGCTGCTCTGATGGCTATCCAATGGGGTAACTGGGTTCAGCTCGCCCCACGGCATGTCGGGTGCGGCCCGACGGCGGGCCGGCCTAGGGCGCGGACGGCCTCAAACATGTGTCGTCCGCGCCAGACGCGTGCAGGCCTGTCCCTCGCGCAGGCGCGTCCGCCCAGTCAGAAGGCAAGGCCAGCGGCGGCGGTTGAGTCGCGAACTCATCCGCCGCC
>ERZ773059.266-NODE-266-length-28884-cov-5.161990_pt1 | contig 28884 bp, 24 predicted proteins | sample MGYA00580514_ERZ773059 | MGnify/ENA primary metagenome ERZ773059 (study PRJEB29015, sample SAMEA2737981) | human oral metagenome | biome: human oral; feature: human-associated habitat; material: dental | place: China | collected 2056 ...
TGATTTAAATTCTTTGAATTTCGCTGATTTATTAAATGAAATTTTAAAAAATCCGCAGGAATTAGAGCGGATATTTCAAAAATACGATTTGCAAAATATCTTAAATAGCGCATTTTCCAATTTAATTAAAGGAATTTTGCAGAAAAATTAAATTAGGATTGCAAAAATCTAAAAAAGTCGCTATAATATCAAAATCTATGTAAAGTTGATAAAATGACTTTATAATCTTAACACAAGGAGAATGAAATGCCGATCCCATTTCTAGCAGGTTTTGCGCTTGGTTGCGCGGCGGTTTACGCTTATAACAATCGAGATAAAATCAAAGAAGGTGCGAATAAAATCGTAAGTAGCAAAAGCGTCGAGGAGCTAAAAAATAGCGTCAAAGGCGGAGCGGAAAAATTAAGCAAAAAATCAAAAGAAATTTTTGCGGAAGCCAAAGAAGGCCTAGACGATGTCGCTGAGGCGGTAAAAAGTAAAAGAAAGTCTGGCGGTAAAAAAGCTACGACAAGTAGCGCCAGCACTGAAACTAGCACTGCAAAAAAAACTAGAAAAAAACCGGGACCAAAACCGGGATTTAAAAGAACTAAAAAATCCACTGCGAGCGCTAAGACTGGCGAAACGCCGGTAGGTGAGATATCCGCAGCATCTACTACTCCGCTTAATATCCCGCAGATCGTAAAAATGGACGATAATTCTTCGGCTAAATTTACGTCCGCAGACGATAAATCAGAAAAATAGAGGCCTAAATGAATAGATCACTTACGACACAGCGTTCGCCGCTGGATCACGTTTTAAGCGGCGCTATAGCAGGGGCGATCGGCGGTTGCGCCGTAGAGCTCGTTAAAGCCAAAGAAGGCAAGAGCAAATCTAAAGCGATTCGAGATGCGCTAGATATTGCGCTAAGCGGCGGTATCATCGGCGGCGGCGCGATTTACAGCGCAAATAAGCTCGTACAAGGCGAGTATCTACGCGCAGCGGCAGGCGTCGCAGTATGCGTAGGCGCGCTCATTGCGGGTAGAAATTTTATTCTTAAGGTAGGCAATGAGTAATCCGTATATCACAAAAAAAGATTTGAAAGAAATTCTAGACGATTACGATTTTGGTGGCAATAAATATTCTAGCGGCTCTGCGGGTGGCTTTGCTGGCGATGATAAGCTCGGAGGTTGGGCAAAATGGATAAATGAGCGGGTAAATTCCGCACCTTTTAATAGTTCTGCTTCCAGCAATAACTCGGATAATAAAGATTCCGCCGCTCAAAGCTCAAGTGATGTAAATTCTACTCAGGGCTCCGCTTTCGGTGGAATTTTTAATTCCTTGGGTGGTAGACAAAACGCGAACGGCTTGTTCGGTAGCAACTCATTTATCACAGGCATCGTTCTGGGGGCCGCAGCGACCTATTTTCTAACCGACGAAAACGCGCAAAAAAAGCTTTTTAAGCTCATCGCAAAGGGCACCGAGATGTTTCAGATGGGCATTGAAGAGATGAAGGAGCGATTCGAAGACGCCAAGGCAGAGATGCAAGAGTAGTCGATGCAAAATTTTAAAATTTTACATGAGACTAAATCTAGGCTGCGCATAAAGGTCGCGGGCTTTAAAGGGCTTGATACGAGCGCGCTGCAAAAAGCTGCTGCGAGGCTTGAAGGCGTAACTGAAGCTAGATTTAACGCTAAAATCGGCTCTTTGATCCTTAGGCTTGACGCGGGTGCAAATAAGGCGGGAATTCTAAAGCAACTTGAAGCTTTAAATTTAAGCGAGCTAAAATCAATTATCCCCGCTAACCATAAAAATTTGCCAAGCAAAAACGAATTTATCTTAGCGCTTCTTGCGTTGGGCGGAAATTTAATCTTTCGCACTTCGCCTTTAGTGCACGCATTTAGCATCGTAGCGTGCATGCCTATCTTAAAAGAGGGCATTAAAGAAAGCTTTCGCCACGGGCTTACTTCAAAGGGCTTGGAGGCTGCTGCTGTGGGGATTTCGCTCGCTCGCGGCGACGTATTTGCCGCAAACAGCACCAACGCGATGCTCGCTCTTGGCGAATACATGGAGGAAAGCACCGTTTATAAAAGCGACGATCTTATCCGTGAGCTCGCCCGCCCGGACATCGCCGAGGCGTGGGTCGAGATAGATCAAGACGGCAAAAAGACCGAAGTCAAAATCGCAACTTCCAAGCTAAAGGTGGGCGACATCGTGGTCGTGGGTGCAGGCGACGTCATAGCCGTGGACGGGCACGTCGTAAGCGGCGAAGCGATGATAAATCAAGCCAATATGACGGGCGAATCGGTTGCGGTGAAAAAATCTCGCGGCGATAGCGTGCTAAGCGGCACGATCGTAGAGGAGGGCAGGATCCGCATCTGGGCGGAAAACGTCGGCGAAAACACCTCTACGCAACGTATCAAGCACTACATCACGGCATCTCTTAACGAGCGCTCCAGCATCGGCATGCATACGACCCATCTAGCCGACAAGCTCGTGCCGGTGACCTTCGGGCTTGCGGGCGTGTCCTATCTGATAAATCGAAATTTTATGAGCGTAGCTTCGGTGCTGCAGGCGGACTACTCGTGCGCGCTTAAGCTGCCTACGCCGGTTGCTTTTAAGTCAAGCATCTCAAAGGCGGGCAAGAACGGGATTTTGATCAAAGGCGCCAAGGCTCTTGAGTCGCTTGCGAGCGCCGATACCTTCGTATTCGATAAGACGGGCACGCTTACGTACGGCAACCTGGAAGTCGCCGAGATCATATCGTTTGACGAGCGCTTTAGCAAAAACGATATTTTAAATTTAACCGCGAGCGCCGAGGAGCATTACTTTCATCCCGTAGCCGAGGCGATCGTGGATGCTGCCAAAAAGCACGGTTTTATCCACAAACACCACGACGAGGTGGAATTCGTCGTTGCTCACGGCGTTAAGACCAGCATCGAGGGCAAAAAGCTCATCATCGGCTCGCGCCACTTCCTGGAGGATGACGAGATGATCTCGTTTGCGGCGCACGAAGAGACCATCGATCTTGCGATGCAAAAGGGGCTCGCGCTGCTTTACATCGCATTTGACGGCAGACTTTTGGGCGTCATCGGGCTTAGAGACGAGGTGCGCGCAAACGCCCGCGCCGTTATCGCTAGGCTCCGCGAGTTGGGCGCTAAACAGATCGTCATGCTCAGCGGCGACGTAAAATCAAAAGCCCGCGCCGTAGCCAAAAAGCTCGGCGTAGATCGCTATTACGGCGAATTGCTGCCGACGCAAAAGACCGAAATTTTAGAACAACTCAAAGCCGAGGGGCGAAAGGTAGTCTTCGTGGGCGACGGCATAAACGATGCGCCGAGCCTGATGAAGGCGGACATCGGCATCAGCATGCTAAACGGCGCAGAGATCGCCAAAGCTTCCGCGCAGATCGGGCTTTTGAAAAACGATATCGAGGGCGTAGCGCAAGTAAAGGCGTTGGCCAACGACACGCTGCGGCTCGTAAATCGAAATTTCAACGCCACCGTGGGGATAAATTCGATCATTTTATTTTTGGCGACCTTCGGCGCGCTAAGTCCCGTAGCTACGGCGCTGCTGCATAACGGCACGACGATTGGGCTACTACTAAATTCCATTAAAGGGGTAAAATTTGAGCATTGAAGATAAAATTTTGGATCTAAATTTTCAGCGCAAAGCGGCTAAAGTGACGCTCGGAGTGAGTATGGGCATCACGGCTCTAACCGCGCTGAATATGAACTCGCGCATGTCGCAGCTGCATAAAGTTTCGGGTGCAGTGATGCTGGCAAGCGCGATCTGGCACGCTAGCCTTTACGGCTCGCCGTACAGCGAGTTTCTGCAAAATAGAAAAGCAAAGAGCAGGGGTAGGAAGAGATCCGAAGCAAATTTAGCCTTGCAAAATTTATCGGACGGCAAAAGCGTCTCCGCAAAAAGCGCGCCGGCAAAAAGAAAGCCTCGCGCGCGTAAAAGCGCCTAGCGGCATAGCGCGTCGCGGCTTTTAGGCGCAAAGATAAGCTTTAAAGCCGCTAAATTTCTTTAGACGCAGTTGCCTAATAAGACGCCGTAAACGGTCAAATTTGCACCGTTTGCGGCTAAATTTACTATCAATAATCTCACTTCGTAAATTTAATCGAATTTGTATTTTCAAATTTTGTGGTCATAGTTTCGCTTGCAAATTTTACGTTTTGCAGTTGCGGCGACTCCGCTACTTAAATTTTAATTCGCAAACGCTTCATAATATCCTTTAAATTTAACCCGTCTTTACCTGGCGCAAATTTAAATTTCGCTACAATCGCTTTTTAAAATTTTGCGCCGAATGTGCGTAAAGAGGCTAAAAAGCCAAAAAAGCTAAATTTAAAGGATCAAGATGGATTTTACGATAGACGCCGCGGACGGCGCGGCGCGCGCCTGCACGATCCGCACGGCGCATAGCACGATCCGCACCCCCGTTTTTATGCCGGTCGGCACCGTGGGCGCGGTCAAGGCGCTCGATGCGACGGACGTGGAGCAGCTCCTGGGCGCGCAGATCATCCTTGCTAACACCTATCATATGTATCTGCGCCCGGGCTCACGGGTAGTGGCGGAATTCGGCGGGCTGCACGGATTTACGAAATTTGCCCGCAGCTTTCTGACCGACAGCGGCGGCTTTCAGGCCTTTAGCCTGCGCGCAAATACCAAAAACGACGAGGGCGGCATAAAATTTAAAAGCCACATCGACGGCAGCACGCATTATTTCACGCCGCGCTCGGTGCTCGATACGCAGTATGAGCTAAACTCCGATATTATGATGATTTTAGACGATTTGGTGGAACTGCCGCGTGAACCTGGCGCGCTTAGCGCGGATGAGAAATCGCGGCTTAAAAAGCGGATCGATCTAAGCGTCGCGCGCACGATAAAATGGGCTCGCGAGGCGATAGATTATCACGAGGAGATGAAATCTCGGGGCCTGCACGCTCATCAAAATATCTTCGGTATCATCCAGGGCGGCACCGATCCGCAGGCGCGCAAATTTTGCGCCGAAGCGCTGTGCGAGATGAGCTTCGACGGGCTTGCGATCGGAGGGCTCAGCGTGGGCGAGAAAAACGAGCTGATGTACGAAACCGTAGAGGCTATGATGCCATACGTCGATGCGGCGCGCCCGCGATATTTGATGGGGGTCGGCACGCCCGAGGATCTCGTCGAAAACGTCGCTCGCGGCGTGGATATGTTCGACTGCGTGATGCCTACGCGCAACGCCCGCAACGGCACGCTATTTACGAGCTTCGGCAAGATCAGCATCAAAAACGCGGGCTTTATCAGCGATCACGATCCGATCGATCCGCACTGCGACTGCTACACGTGCAAGCGCTTCAGCCGCGGCTATCTAAATCATCTATTTCGCGCGCGCGAGCTTAGCTTTTACCGCCTCGCGAGCATTCACAATCTACACTATTACCTGCGCCTTGCCGCGGATATGAGAGAGGCGATCATGCACGGGCGGTTTGCGGAGTTTAGGCGTGAATTTTACGCCGCACGAAGTAGAGTACGAGATTGAATTTTAGCGGGCGAGAGCGTTTAAATTTAGCGAGTTAGTTGAATTTAGCCGCGACAGCGGGGCGGATTTTAATACGGCGCGCGCGGCTAAATTTAAACGCGACAAAATTTGAGCGATGAAATTTAATTAGCTGCGGAGCGAGGAGCTTGTAGCTTTAAATTTTATTTGAATCCGCGCTTAGATTTTTGTATCAATTAGAATTTTATTTTGGCAAAATTTTATTATGATAGAGCTATGTCTTGGAATTTCGCCGTAGAATATGAGATAAAATTTAGTTTTGAAGCTTAGCACTGAATCTGTGGATAAAATTCTGCGTTGATATGTGCTGAGCGCGCGAGATTTAAAGATGGAATTTAGCGGTAGGATTTTACAGACGCGATGTAAAATTACTATGGCTTTTATCAAATAAAAGAGAACATTGCATCGAAATTCGCAGGTATTGGTGTATTTTTGTAAGCGTGCGTTAACGCATATAAAAGACATATATTGCTTTAGGGCTTGCGATCTGCGCCTACAATTGCGGAATTTTATTGCGATAAAATTTTACTTTGATAAACTTCAAATCCCCGCTAAATTCTGTCTTCGTGCTAAATTTTGCGATGAAATTTTGAGTGGAATTCTATCGTAGTAAAATTTCATCGCAGCCAAATCTGCGGTAAAATTTTGTAAAATTATTTTTTAATCCGCCTTAGCATACAAAATCCAAGGAAATAAAGCGGCGACATAACGATAAAAATTATGATGTACCTCCACGCCGTGCTCGCAAAAAATAGCCCCGTAAGCTCCATAAATTTCATCGACGCGCCAGTATAGCGGTCGCCGATGCCGATGAAAATAATAGCTGCGAGCTCCACGAGCAGCGCAGGAGCAAATAGGATCGAGCCTGCAGTTTTGAAAAACATAAACGCAAACGCCTTGAACTTATAATAAAACGAAATGAGCCCAAATCCGATCACGCCGCAGATGAAAATCTGCTCGAACTCATCCAGCCCCAGGCTCTTATCCTGCAGGATCGTAGAGATGACGCACAGGATGATAAAGACGTTGTAATTCGCCATTTGACGCATCGGGTATTGATCGTGCGTCGCTATGGAGAGTAGGTTTATCGCGCGGTTAAGCGGCAGCAGATAAAATAGCGCAAAACTGAGGAAAATCAGCAGATCCATCACCATATAAACCGTATCTTGATTGACGTAGTCTTGGATCTGCGAAAAAGATAGAAATATGCTTGCGATTTGCGAGCGGAATATCAAAATAATGACTATCGGCACTATGGGCAGGATTATGGATTTAAGCCCTTCCTTACGGATGGATGAAGTATAAATTTTACTCTCGACGCTTTGCGTAGTGCGCAGATCGTCTGTTTGGACGAACTCAAATCCAAAGAATTTCGGTTTTTTTGCACTCGCGGGTTTGGTTTTGCGAGGAAGTTTGAATTTTTTAAATTTTTTCGCGATTTTTGTTACTTTTGCGGCGGATCTATCCTCTGCGATATTTTCGGCGGAATTTTGAGGAGATGACTGCTCTGCTGCGTCTATCTCTATGAAATTTTTAGGATCAGAAATCCAGTCGTTATTTTGCTTTGTGGCTTCTTTTGCCTGTGAAGCCGCTTTTTGCGCCGCACGATCCTTGGATTTGGATGTGTCCATGCGCTCGATATTTATTGCGCTGGATGCTAGCGTGTCGAAGCTTACCTCATCGCCGTCGGTTAGGCTAGGATCGCGCTCGCCTAGCATTTCGTAGCTATACTCGACCCCGCCCGTGGCGACTATGACATTTTCACCTCTGATAAATCCGATAAGTCTCATATACTAACATTCCCCGATTTTTTAATGAGAAATATTAGTCAAAATGAACTTAAAAAACGATTATTCTACGGTGACACTTTTGGCTAAATTTCGCGGCATATCCACGTCGTTGCCAAGTCTGACGGAGATTTCAAGAGCTAGAATTTGTAAAATTATCATCATCTCAAAAAACTCGCTCATCGCGTGGCTTTGCTCGCTCGTTTTGATAAAATCATCCGCGATCTCTGGTTCTTCGGGACTGATAGCTAAAATATACGCATCGCGCGCAGCAAGCTCTTCGACATTGCTTTTCGTTTTTTCGTAGAGCAAATGCTTTGGCATCAGCGCAACCGTAAAGAGATTAGAATCGGCAAGAGCGATAGGTCCGTGCTTCATCTCGCCGCTTGGATAGCCTTCCGCGTGCAGATAGGAGATCTCTTTGAGCTTGAGCGCGCCCTCAAGAGCGAGCGGATAGAAAATATCGCGCCCGATAAAGAAAAAGCCGTGTCCGTGCAGATAGTGCTTGCTCATGCGGTAAATTTTATCCTGCAAGCCGTCTTTGATCTTTAAAATTTGCGGGATATGAAGCATCGCCGAAATTTCAGCGGAATTCGTGCACGCCGAGATGACTTCGCGCAAATTTGCAAGATACACCACAAACATCCATAGCACCATAACCTGCGTCGCAAAAGCCTTTGTAGATGCCACACCCTTTTCGATGCCCGCGCGAGTTAGGATCACGCTGCCTGCCATGCGCACGATCGAGCTGTTATCGACGTTGCAGATCGCAAGCGTCCTAAGACCGGCTTTTTTAGCGATATGTAGCGCCTCTAAAGTGTCGGCGGTCTCGCCACTTTGTGAGATCACGATAAATAAGGAATTCTTGTTTAAAAATGGTTCTTTATAGCGGAATTCGCTGGCGACTTCCACTTTCGTGCGGATTTTAGCGATGCGCTCGAAAAGATACGAGCTTACGAGCGCGGCGTGATAGCTCGTGCCGCAGGCGCATAGCACGACCTCGTCGATACCCTCAAACATCGCCGCATCAAGTTCGTCAAATTTTATCTTGCCGCCCTTTATTACACGCCCCATCATCGTTTCGGTTACAACTTGCGCTTGCTCGTAAATTTCTTTTTCCATAAAAAATCTAAAGCCCTCTTTTTGCGCATAGCCTTTATCTTTCGGAAGCTCACTAAAGGCGCAATTATGCGGTTTAGAGTTTTTAAAAATGTCGATTTGCCCAAGCTTGGCAACGCCGTAAATTTGATCATCCAGATATGCAGCCGTATTCGCAAGCCCGATGAGCGGAGCATCCGAGGAGCTAAAGAAAATTTCGTTTTTATCGTTTTTTGCGACGATCAGCGGAGCCGCGTTTTTGGCAAAGAAAATTTCGCCAGGTGCTGCCTTCGTGATTAAAAGCGTTGCGTATGCGCCTTTTAGCCGTTTAATTGTGGCTTCATATGCCTTAAATGCGTCGTTACTAGCCTTGAAATTTTTCTCGAAAAGATGCACTATTACTTCGGTATCGGTCTGGCTTAAAAATTTCGCGCCATCCGCTTCGAGCTCATCTTTTAGCTCGATGTAGTTTTCGATGATGCCGTTATGCACGACGAAGCTAAAATCTCCAAAATGCGGATGCGCGTTAAGCTCGGTGGGCTTTCCGTGCGTCGCCCAGCGAGTATGTCCGATCGCAACGCCAAAGCCTTGCGAAGTGAAATCTTTCATCTTTTCTTCGAGATTATTTAGCTTGCCGACCGCTTTGAAATACTTTATATTCGCACTCTCATCCATCACGGCAAGCCCAGCGCTATCGTATCCGCGATACTCGAGTTCTTTCAGTCCGTTTATTATGATTTTTTTCTTTTCGGCGTTTCCTATGTAGCCTACGATTCCACACATTTTGCTTTCCTTGTTTAAAATTTGGCGCCCATTTTACTACGCTATTTTAAATTAACGAAATTCGGCTCTAAATTTAGTCCGCTTATCCGTTTTGTAAGCAAAAAATTATATAATTAGCACAAAATTTGGCTTGGGAAATCGATGGAAATTTTAGAAAAACTACAAAGCGGCGAGAGATTAAATTACGAAGACGGCGTGAAGTTATGGGATTTGGACCTTTTCGATCTGGGCAAATTCGCCTTTGCTATTCGCAAAGAAAAAAACGGCAAAAACGTCTATTTCAACGCAAATCGTCATATAAATCCTTCGAATTTATGCGCAGATACCTGTAAATTTTGCGCATTTTCGGCGCACCGCAAGAACGAAAACGCCTACACGATGAGCGATGATGAGATCATGCGTATCGTGGACGAGACCGTAGCGCGCGGCACGAAGGAGATTCATATCGTAAGCTCGCACAATCCGTTCGTTACGCCGCAGCAATATTTGGGAATTTTCAAAGCGATAAAGCAAAAATATCCGCTTCTGCACATCAAGGCGATGACCGCGGCGGAGATCGATTACTGGCGGCGAAAGTGGAAGATGAGCTACGAAGAGACGATAGAGCTGATGATGCAAAGCGGCGTGGATTCGATGCCCGGCGGCGGCGCCGAAATTTTTGACGAGGACGTGCGCGATAAAATTTGCAAAGGCAAGGTCTCAAGCGAGCAGTGGCTGCAAATCCACTCGCTGTGGCATGCGCGCGGGCGTCAGAGCAACGCCACGATGCTCTTTGGCCATATCGAAAGCCGCGCTCACCGCATCGATCACATCTTGCGCATCCGCGCGCTGCAAGATGAGAGCCTGGCTCGCGATAACGGCGGCGGTTTCAATGCCTTCATCCCGCTCGTGTATCAGCGCGAGAACAACTATCTGGACGTGAAGGGCTTTTTGGGCTCGGTCGAAATTTTAAAAACGATCGCGATTAGTAGAATTTTACTCGACAACGTCGCGCATATCAAGGCTTACTGGGCGACCTCGACGTTAAGCTTAGCTCTTGTGGCGCAGGATTTCGGCGCGGACGATCTTGACGGCACGATCGAGAACGAAAGCATTCAAAGCAGCGCCGGCGCCGGCAGCAAAAAAGGGCAGAGCAAGCGCGATTTTATCGATATGATCAGCACCGCAGGCTTTGTGCCGGTCGAGCGCGACAGCTTGTATAACCAGATCGAAATTTACGAATAAATTCTAAAGGAGGAGCAAGTGGAGAAATTCTTTCATCTCGCCGCCGCAAAAACGTCGGTAAGGCAGGAGCTTATCGCAGGGCTTACTACGTTTTTGGCGATGATTTACATCGTGCCGGTAAACGCTAACATTATGAGCATCGCAGGTATGCCGTTTGATGCGCTGGTTACGGCAACCGCGCTTATTACGATAATCGCAACGTTATTTAACGGGCTCTTTGCAAATACCCCCGTCGCGCTTAGCGTCGGCATGGGGCTAAATGCGTATTTTACCTTTGCGTTGTGCGTGGATGCGAAGATGCCGTGGCAGAGCGCACTTGGCATCGTAGCGATAAGCGGGGCGCTTTTTACCGTGCTTTCGTTTACCAATTTTCGCGTTTGGGTTATCAAATCTATCCCGCTTGATCTGCGTCGCGCCATAAGTGCGGGTATCGGCGCTTTTATCTGCTTCATCGGACTTAAGCAGATGGGTGTCATCGCGCCTAGTCAGGCGACGCTAGTAACTTTAGGAAATTTAAAAGATCTAAATGTTTTGCTTGGAATTTTAGGCTTAGCGGTCGTGCTTGTGCTTTTCGTGCTTAGAATCAAGGCGGCGTTTATCTTAAGCATTTTGATTACTTCGTGCGTTGCGTGGGTGGCTGGAATTTCGCCCGCACCGCATGGCATAGTAAGCGCGCCAAGCGGCATAACGCCGATATTTGCTAAGCTAGATATCCCCGGAGCGCTAAAGCTCGCGTTCGTACCTTTTATAATCACATTTTTCGTTACGCATCTATTCGATAGCATCGGCACTCTCACCGGCGTAGGAAACCGCGCGGGGCTTTTTGGAGAGAACAGCAAAGACGGAATGAAAAAACTATCTAGAAATTTAACCTCCGATGCAATAGGAAGCGTTGCGGGCGCCGTTATTGGCACGAGCACGGTCACCGCATTTGCCGAGAGCGCCAGCGGCGTGGAGGCGGGCGGCCGCACGGGGCTTACTGCGGTATTTTGCGCTATATTTTTTGTGCTGACGCTGTTTATGCTACCGCTATTTAAGGCGATCCCCGCAAATGCGATCTATCCGATCCTCGTAATGGTCGGGGTTTTGATGTTTAGCGAGCTTGGTAAGATCGATTATAGCGACGCTGGAATTTTAATCCCTGCGTTTTTTATAGTATTTTTGATGCCTTTTACCTACTCGATCACCAACGGCTTAAGCTTCGGCTTTATCGCTTATATCGTAGTTAGACTCGCTCAGCGCAGGATAAAAGATTTAAATTTCGGCGTTTTGACGCTTGGCGCGATTAGCGTTTTAGTATTTTTGATGCATTAAATTTTAAGGAAAGATATGAGATTTTATAGTTTTGACGAGATGGATCGCGACGCAAGAGTTATAGCAAAGCAGGTTAGGGACGAATTTATGCCCGATGCAATCGTGGCGATCGCTAGAGGTGGGCTCACATTCGGTCACGCGCTAGCCAATGCGCTTGATATGCGGACGATATTTTCGATAAATTCCATCCACTACGCGGACACCAAAAAGCTCGACACCATCGACGTTTTCAACGTGCCCGATCTGGAGCTTTACAAGCGCGTGCTGCTGGTGGACGATATCATCGACAGCGGCGACAGCATGGTCGAGATCAAGCGCGTGCTGCTGGAGAAATTCCCGCAAATAGAGCTTAAAACCGCGGTGATTTTTTACAAACCCAAGGCGCTTATCCAGCCCGATTTTAAAATTTCAAAGACGGATGAGTGGATAAATTTCTTTTGGGAAAATTATACGATAGAGGAATGAAGCGGCGCGCGGTTAAATTTAGCGGCTAAATTTTAAAGGATTCGGCGGCTTAAATTTTATAAAATTTCGGCCGTAGAATTTAGGTCGTAAATTTAAAGCGCCCGCAGCAAGGATGAGAGTGAAGAAGCTTTATCAAAACGAAATTTTCGTAATCTCTATAATGTGCCTGTTTCAGGGCATATTTCTGCTTTATGCGATCTCAAATTTAAGCATCAGCTACTACGAAGCCGAAATTTTTTATGAGAAAAAATCCCTCGTTTCGCTAATCGCAAATTTAAGCTGCGAAATTTTCGGGCGCAACGACTACGCCCTGCGCGTGCCGTTTATTTTGATCCACTTCGCAAACGCCGCGATGATCTATAAAATTTCAAAATTTATTCTAAAGCGCCGCTTCGATAGAGTGGTCGCTACAGCGCTATTTATGGCGCTTCCTGCCTCGATGAGTAGTGCGATCTTGCTAAATCCCGCGGGCATCATCGTTTTTTTCACGCTGCTGGCGATCTATTTTGCAAAGAGCGAATACAATATCGCGCTTTTCGTGCTTCTATCCGTTTGCGCCCTGATCGATCGCGCGTTTTTTATGCTATACGTCGGCTTTGGAATTTGGGCGCTTTATACGCGCAAAAAGGAGCTTTTGCTACTTTGCATAGCGCTATTTAGCTTCAGCGTGATCTTTTACGACGTAAGCTCCGAGGGCAAGCCGAAGGGGTATTTTTTAGACACCGTGGGCGTTTTTGCGGGCGCGTTTTCGCCTTTAGTGTTTTTATTTTTCATCTACACGATCTATAGAATTTGGATCAAAGAGGAAAAGAGCCTGCTGTGGTTCATAGCCACGAGCGCGCTTTGTCTAACGATGCTTTTTTCGCTAAGACAGCGCGTGCCGCTTGAGATGATGCTGCCGTATTGCGTCATCGCTACGCCTCTGATTATTCGGGTTTTGTTTAATTCATACCGCGTTAGATTGCCTAAATTTCGCACCTTTCACAAGATCGCCGTGGGTGTGACGCTGGTAAGCTTAGCGGTGAGTTATTTTGCAGTGATTTTTAGTGACGTGATGTATGAGGCGATGTTCGCAAACAAACCGCAGCGGCATTTTATCTATAAATTTGACGTAGCTAGGCAGCTGGCAAGTGAGTTAAAAAATCGCGGAGTAAAAAGCGTAAGCTGCGAGGACAAGAGGCTCTGCCTGCGCCTGAAATTTTACGACCTGCCAAGCGGCGAGGATGCGTATATTTATGAGCGAAATTCTGAAAATTCGACACAAAATATAGATATTTACAAGCGAGGCGTGCGAATTGCGAAATTTTATGTTAAAATATAAACAAAATTTTTATGAAAGGTAAAAATTATGAAAAAAGCATTTACTATGATAGAGCTGATTTTCATCATCGTGGTGGTTGGAATTCTAGCGGCGGTGGCAGTGCCTCAAATCAATCGAAATAGCCTTGTGGAGGCGGCAGATCAAGTAGCTGCTCATATTCGCTATACTCAGCAGCTGGCTATGAATGATAACAAATTCGATCCTAATGACCCGGATTGGTTTAAGAGATTTTGGAGGATTCAATTTACCGATCAAGGAGCACCGGGCTCTGCAGCAGGATGGCGATATAATATATATTGGGATAACGGAGCTTTCCCGGGTTCAAACGGACAACCAAATAGCCTAAATTCTATGGCAGCTGATCCGCAAAATCCTAACAAACTGCTTACTTCGGGCTTTGCTAGGCAACCTGCCAATACTGATGGTGCAAAAATGAATAAAAAGCTAAATTTAGAAGCAACATATAATATAAGCAATATAGAATTTACTAATTGCGGTAATGGAAACAATCATACTATCTCTTTTGATTCTTATGGTCGCCCTATGGGGCAGCTTGCTAATTCTGTAGTGCCATATGATAGGCTTTTTGTGGGTCAAAATCCATGCGTAATCACGCTTACCAATGATGCGAAAGAGACCGCTAGTATTACTATCGAGCCGGAGACCGGATACGTAAGATACACGCTAAATTCTAATACCGGCACAGCCGCGCAATAGGACTAATAAAATTTTTACTCAAATTTAAGTAAGCGCAAGGAGAATGATGAAAAAATACATAATGACGCCGATTTATTACGTAAACGACGTCCCGCACATCGGTCACGCATACACGACGATCATCGCCGATACGATGGCTAGATTTTACCGCCTGCAAGGGCACGAGGTGTTTTTTAAAACGGGCACCGACGAGCACGGCCAAAAGATCGAGGAGGCCGCAGCTAAGCACGCTCAGAGCCCAAAGCAGTACGCAGACGGCGTAAGCGCTAAATTTAAAGACCTGTGGGACGAGTTTGACATCAGCTACGATATGTTTTCGCGCACTACCGATGCCGCGCACGAGGCGGCGGTGCAAAACGTATTTCGCAAGATGTATGAAAAGGGCGACATTTATAAGGGCGAATACGAGGGCAACTACTGCGTAAGCTGCGAGAGTTTTTTCCCTTCCAATCAGCTAATCGACGGCGAGTATTGCCCCGACTGCGGCAAAAAGACTAAAATTTTAAAAGAGGAGAGCTATTTTTTCAGGCTTAGCGCCTACGCAGAGCGGCTTTTAAAATGGTACGAGGATGAAAAGTGCATCCTGCCCCTAGGCAAAAAAAACGAGGTCGTAAGCTTCGTAAAAGGCGGTCTGAAAGATCTTTCGATCACGAGAACGGGTTTTGATTGGGGCGTTAAAATTCCGCCCGAGCTGAACGATTCGAAGCACGTGATTTACGTCTGGCTGGACGCGCTAATGGATTATCTTAGTTCGCTTGGATTTTGCGCGGGCGGCGAGCGGATGGAGTATTGGAGCGACGCGCTGCATATCGTGGGCAAGGACATTTTGCGCTTTCACGCCGTTTATTGGCCTGCGTTTTTGATGAGCCTGGGACTAAATATGCCACGCAGCATCGCAGCTCACGGCTGGTGGACGCGCGACGGCAAAAAGATGAGCAAGAGCCTGGGCAACGTCGTGGATCCGCGCGAGGTCGCAAACGCCTACGGGCTGGAGCAGTTTAGGTATTTTTTGCTGCGCGAGGTACCATTTGGCCAAGACGGCGATTTTTCGCAAAAAGCGATCATCAACCGCGTAAATTCCGAGCTTGCCAACGAGCTTGGAAATCTACTCAGCCGCATCGTCGGCATGAGCGCAAAATACTCGGATTACGTCATAAATTCCAAAGACGTGATGAAATTTTTCACCGCGGAGATCGAGGAAGCAAACTCCTATCTGAGCGCCGCACTTAGCGCGCTTGAGGAGGTCGCTACCAATAGATACTTGGAGGAGCTTTGGAGGGCGCTTGCTCTTGCGAACGCTTCGATCGCGAAATACGAGCCGTGGAATTTGATGAAAAACGGCGAGCAGGCTAAGGCGTTGGCTCTCGTCGCATTGGTCGCAAATATTTTGGCTAAAGTTGCCGTGCTGCTAAGCCCTGCGATGCCGAAGACGGCGGCACGTATCGCAGACACGCTCGGCTTTGAAATATACACTCCGCTTTATGAGAAGCTAGTGCTTCGCGGCGAAATTTTAGATTTTAAGGCTAAGCCGTGCGAGCCGCTTTTTACCAAGATCGATCACGAGCTGATGCCGAAGGCGGACTACGATAGACTGGATGGCGCTGTAAATTCTACAAGCTGTTCGGGCGCAGATGCCGCGGCAAAAGGCGCGCTAAGCTTAAACGCGAACGCCTCCGGTTCAAGCGCTACGGCGCAAGAAGCCAAAGGCGCGGCATCTGAAGCGCAGATTAAAATCGACGATTTTAAAAAATGCGTTATCAAAGTCGGCACGATTTTGGAGTGCGAAAACATTGAAGGCAGCGAGAAATTGTTGCGATTTATGATCGATTTGGGCGAGGAGAAGCCGCGTCAAATCATCAGCGGTATCGCGAAATTTTACGATCCCGCCGCGCTTGTCGGCAAGCAGATCTGCGTGCTGGCAAATTTAAAACCCGCTAAAATTTTTAAACATAGCAGCGAGGGTATGATTTTAAGCGCCGAGGACGGCAGCCTTACGCTGCTTAGCACTCTCACGCCCGTAAAAAACGGCGCGATCGTAGGTTAGCGATGAGGGCTCTAGCGCGCAAGGCTTCGAAGCTCGCTATCTACGGCGCGACTGGACTCTGTGCGCAAAAAAGCAGCGCTTCGGATAAAATTTTAAAGCTTTGCCGCAGCTGCGGCTTTGCCGCAAAGATTGGCGCGGGCGGGCTTGCGTGTGCGACACCCTTAGCGCTGAAGTTCGGTGCGGGGGTTGCTTTAAAATTTGCGGCGCGTAAAATTTTAACGCTAGGCGTTTGCGAGCTGTCGAAGTCTGCCGCTTTAAAATGTGCAAAGCTCGGCGCGCGCGCGGTTGTGCGCTCATTTTCACGCACCGATAAATTTACGGACGAGCGCACGAAAAAATATGCGAGCGCGGATGGCGAGAATTCTAATACAAACGCCGCGTCGCGCAGAAAGCGCACGGCAAACGTTTCTAGCGCGAGCATCAAAAAAAACGCCTCGCTTTCCAAAAGTGCCTCTGCTAAAAAAAACACGACGACAAAAAGCGTGCCCGCAAAAAGATCTCCGCTCGCTAAAAAACCTACACCTGTCGCAAAAACCGCATCGACCGCCAAAAGTGTCGCAGTAGGTCTAGTCTCTACATCCACGGCAAAATCGCCATCTGTCGCAAAATCCGCGTCCGTAAAAAGCGCCGCGCAAAATAAAATTTCCGCAGCTAGCGCAAAATCGGCAGCGGCTAAAAGCACCTCTCAGAACGCAAAATCTCGCCGCATCGCAAAAAATACTGCCGCACCTGCCGTAATCGCCGCAAAAGACGCCGTTGCATCCGGCGCAAGTTCCGCATCTACCGCAAAGCAGCCGCGCCGCGCCGCAAAGAGCGCGTCCGCCAAAAGCTCCGCCGCAGGAAAGTCGTAATGGTAAATTTATTAAATTTAACCCGTATCGTAAACGGAACGATGCTAAATAATCCCGCGATCTCCGCTGTCGAGAGCTTTGCGATCGAGCCCGCAAAGGTCGCGAAAAAGGGAGCTTTCATAGCACTCGGCGCAAACGAGCGCGACGTGCGTACCGCGATCGATAACGGCGCGTACGCGATCATTTTCGATAACAATTTCAAGCCGCTTAACGACGAGATCGCCTTTATCAAGGTCGAAAATTTATGTTCGGCGCTAGTGCGGCTGATAAAATTTCTGGGCGAGACGTGGCGGCACGGCTTCGTGCTGATAAACGAGGTGCAAAGCGAGATCCTGCGCTACACGAGCGTGCCGAAAAATTTGATGTTTGCGCCGCGCAGCAAGGGCGAGCTTTTCATCAGCCTGATGAATGCCAAAGAGAAAAATACCTACTTCACCACCGACGGCGAGCTTTTGCAAAGCCTTGGCATCTCGCCCGTCCGGGTTCCTGCGAGTGATGATTTTAGGCTGCTTTATGGCGGCTCGATATTTTACAGCAGCTTCGTTTTCGGTGGGCTTTATTACTCAAGCTTAATCTTTCCGCAGCTGTTTTTGCCCGAGCTATGCGGCGTGATCGAGTATCTCTCGCGCAAAAACATACCCTTTAAATTTCAAAACTTAAGCGCATTCGGCCATTTCGAGCCGATTTTTGTGGATAGATTTTTTAACGTTAGCTCGCTTGGCGGCAGTTACCGCGCTTTTATTGCCGAGAGCGATCCTGAGCTTTTTGCGCGCGAGGCGGAGTTTTTGCGGGCAAAATTCCGCGAAAAAATTATCGTCTGCGCTAGCTGGGAGGACCGATTGGACGGCGTTAAGATCGACTTTCGCTTCAATAAGCTAAGCGCGCTAAAGAGCCTGCCCGAGTTTCACTACGCGCTGGTTTTTGCGGAAAAGAGCGCAATCTTGCAGCTTCTAAATCAAAAACCGCAAGAAAAAAATCTATTTTTTTAAAGGCGGAGGATGCAGAGCTTTGATGAAATTTTAAACGGAAATTTTTGGATAAAGAGGCTTTACGAAAACGGGCTATTGCGCGAGGTGAAGGAGCAGATCGGCACGGAGCTTGAGATCGCGCACGCAAGCTACATCGAGGTCAAGAAAGAGCGCTCGCAGGCGCTGCTTTTTACGAACGTGCGAAACGCGCAGGGCAAACAGATGCCGCCGGTGCTAACCAATATTTTCGGCTCCTTCGAGGCGTTAAATTTAATCCTCGGTCGCGAACCTGACGAGATCGCCGCCGAGATTGAGAGCCTGCTAAAGCCGAAGCGTCCGCAAAGCTTCGGTGAAAAGCTTGATTTCTTGGCGCACTTAATCTCGCTGCGTAAAATTTTTGTAAAGCGCCTTAGCGGCCGCGGCGAGTGTCAGCAGGTCGCGCATCTAGGCGCTGATGTCGATTTGGGCGAGCTTCCTGTGCTTAAGACCTGGGAGGGTGACGGCGGCGCGTTCATCACGATGGGGCAGGTTTATACGAAGGATCTGAACTCGCAAACGCAAAATCTCGGCATGTACCGCCTGCAAATTTACGGGCGCGACCGCTTGGGGATGCACTGGCAGATACACAAAGACGGCGCGGGCTTTTTCGACGAATACCGCAAAGCGGGGCGCAAGATGCCCGTATCCGTGGCGATCGGCGGCGATCCGCTCTATATCTGGTGCGGTCAGGCGCCGCTGCCGAAGGGGATTTTTGAGCTGCTGCTTTACGGCTTCATCCGCCGCAGCCCCGCTCGCCTCGTAAAATCGCTTACGAATGAAATTTACGTTCCCGCGGACGCGGACTACGTGATCGAGGGCTTTGTCGATCCCGCAGTAAGCGAGCCGGAGGGACCTTTCGGCGATCACACGGGATATTATACGCCGGTAGAGCCATTCCCAGTGATGGAGGTTAGCGCGATCACGCACAAGCGTGCGCCCGTATTTCACGCCACCGTCGTGGGTAAGCCGCCGCTTGAGGATAAATTTATGGGGTACGCGACCGAGCGGATCTTTTTGCCGCTGTTTCGCACGAGCGCGCCCGATCTGATCGACTATAAAATGCCCGAAAACGGCGTATTTCACAATCTTATTTTGGCTAAGATCGCCGTGCGCTACCCCGCTGCCGCCAAACAGATCATGCATGCGTTTTGGGGCGTGGGGCAGATGAGCTTCGTAAAACACGCCGTTTTCGTGCCGCAGGACGCGCCGAGCTTAGATGAGTACGAGGCGTTTACGAAGTACGTCCTAAACCGCATAGGCGCGCGCAGCCTCGTTTTTAGCGAGGGGGTGTGCGATCAGCTAGATCACGCAAGCCCGAACTCCTGCTTCGGCGGCAAGCTCGGTATCGATGCGACGGCGGATTTAAGCTCGCAGGCACCGCAAATTTTAAGCGACGAGGAGCTGCTAGCGAAATTTCAAAGCGAGGAGCCCGCTATTTTGGCGCTTAAGCAGCACTTTTGCGATACGAAAAACCCGCTCGTGCTGATAAACATAGACAAAAAAGAGCTCGTAGAGCGGAGCTGGCGGCGGCTTTTAAAATTTAGCGAGCATTTTAAAATTTTGATTTTTACCGATGTGGGGAATGACGCGAGCAACCTCTACATGAGCGTTTGGCGCATCGTAAATAGCATCGATGCGCTGCGCGACGTGTTTGTGGCGCAGGACGATCGCATCTGCATTGATGCTACGAGCAAGCACGAGTGGGAGGGCTATACGCGCCGGTGGCCGCAGGAGACGCTCTGTAGCCGCGAAGTCGTAGCAAGCCTCATAGAGCGGGGCATCGTGCAGGATGAGCCCGAGCTATTTAAGAAATTTGAAATTTTTTGAGGACGCGGGACGAAACTTCGCGCGGATTTGAAATTTTAAAATTTTGCACTCTGATTTTAAGGGCTGCACATTAAATTTAAAATAAATTTATTTGAATTTATGTGTTTAAGCGGTGAAATTTTATAAAATTTTCAATGGTAGAAATAGCAAAATTTTTAAAATCTTTATAAAATTTGCAATAGCTAGATTTAGGAAGTATAAACGTATTGCGTATTTAGGATATGCCACAAATCCGAAGTCGGACGGGTTCGTGCGCCAAAGCAAAGTAAGCCCGCGGCTTCAAAGCTTTGAAATTTTAAAAATTTAAGGATCATATAAATTTAATGAAAGTAAGATCGTCGATTTTTTATACCATCACGTTCATCTTCGCGCTCGCTGCTGTGGGCGTTTCGCTCGCTCTGCTCTGGCTCATCGGCTACGATCAGCAAAACTACACCCGCGAGCTAAACTCCAAATACTCCATCGTTGCGCGCGCGAACCTATATCAGATGAGCAAGCTCATCAGCGATGTCGAATACGAACGGCAGGTCGCAAATTTCGAGTTTTCGACCATCCGCGATGAAGCCAAGCGCGATGAGATCATCAAAGGCGCCGAAATTTTAGATAGCATCTCCGCAGACATCGGCTCTGCGGACATCTTGCTTTTTAAACGCAAACACTACTTAAAAATCACTCACGCTGGAGAGACGCGGCTTTTAAACGACAAGGATTATCAGCCCTACCGCTACGATATTTTCAAAGCGATCTACGGCGTCATTTTGGCAATCATCCTGCTTGCGTATATCTTTATCATCCGCAAAATTCGCCCCCTTCGCAAGCTCAAACGCCAGATCGATAAATTTGCTAAAGGCGATCTTCAGATCAAGGACGTAAGCGTAGGAAACGACGAAATTTCCGAGGTTTCGCACGCATTTTACGAGGCGGTCACGCAGATAAACAAGCTTAACGAATCGCGCCATCTGTTTTTGCGAAACATAATGCACGAGCTCAAAACTCCCATCACAAAGGGTCGCATCGCCGTCGAGATGATCGAGCACGGTAAAAATCAGGAGCGTCTCATCTCGGTATTTGAGCGGCTGGAGAGCCTAATCAACGAATTTGCGGCAGTCGAGCGCGCAACTGCGGGCACGGCGCTAGTCGAACGAGGAATTTTTCCCATGGATGAAATTTTAAAAGAAGCGCTCGGCATCGCGATGATCGAGCCCGGCTGCGTCACGCTGCAAAATCCGCTAGGACTAAGCTTAAACGTAGATCTGAAGCTCTTTTGCGTCGCGGTAAAAAATTTAATCGACAACGCCGTCAAATACGCCGCAGACGGTAAAATTTTAATCTGCCTAAACGCCGAGACGATGGACTTCATAACGCTCGGCGAGCCGCTGCAGAAAGATTTTAGCTACTACAAAGAGGCCTTCGTCAAGGGCACGAACGCTAAGCAAAGCTTCGGTCTCGGGCTTTACATCGTCGATAATATCGCCAAGGCGCACGGGCTAAAATTCCTCTACCGCAGGCAAGATGAGCTAAATATCTTTTATTTTGAGGGGATCGAAAAGATAGCTGCGTTATGAAATTTAAGCACATTTTTTATATTATTGCGCCAAAAATTCGAAACGAGAAGATGCGAAATTTTATATTTTTAGCGCTATTTTTAAACGCGGCCATATTTTTTCTACCTCGCGGCGCACAAGCCGAGAGTTTTATCACCGACGAGGAGTACGGCGCGATGCTGTATAAAAACCCCCGCGGCATCGGCTGCGACAAGTGCCACGGCGAAAAGGGCGAGGGCTCGCTGATCGCGACGTATAAAGAATTTAACCGCACCGCGGGCGCCTACTACGAACGCGCCCTAAACGCGCCGCCGATCAACAATCTCTCGCTTCAGGAGCTCGCCGACGGGATCAGCAGCTCGCGCGACGTGATGCCAAGCTACTTCCTGACGCAAAACGAGATCATCATCATCTACAAATATATAAAATCGATAAATCAACCCAAAAAGAAGGAGAAAAAATGAATAATCACGACGAATTTTTAGCAGCACAAAAACTTATCCCGGGCGGCGTCGATTCGCCGGTGCGAGCATTCGGCAACGTCGGCGGCGAGCCTTTTATGGTGGATCGCGGCGAGGGCTCGTACATCTACGACGTCGAGGGCAAAAAATATCTCGACTTCGTGCAGAGCTGGGGTCCGCTCATCTTTGGTCACGCCGATGCGGACATCGAACGCGCCGTCGTGCAAACCGCCAAAAAAGGGCTAAGCTTCGGCGCATCCAGCCCGCTTGAGACGCAGCTTGCCTCGCTGGTGCTAAAAAAATTCGATTTCCTAGATAAGATCCGCTTTACCAGCAGCGGCACGGAAGCCACGATGAGCGCGATCCGTCTTGCGCGCGCCTTTAGCGGACGGGATAAAATTTTAAAATTTGAGGGCTGCTACCACGGTCACAGCGACAGCCTGCTCGTCAAAGCAGGCAGCGGCGCGAGCACCTTCGGTAACGCAAGCAGCGCAGGCGTGCCGCAGGACATCGCGAAAAACACCTACCTAGCCAGATACAACGACATACAAAGCGTAAAGTACGTCCTGGCGCAAAACGACATCGGCACGATCATAATCGAGCCGATTGCGGGAAATATGGGCTTGGTGCCGGCGGGTCCCGAATTTTTAACCGAGCTTCGCGCGCTGTGCGACGAGAAAAAGATCGTGCTGATAATCGACGAGGTAATGAGCGGCTTTCGCGCGAGCGAGCTAGGCAGCTACGGCATCTACGGCGTCCGCGGCGATCTGGTAACCTTCGGCAAGGTCATCGGCGGCGGTATGAGCGTGGCGGCGTTTGCAGGCAAGCGCGAAATCATGGATATGATAAGTCCGCTAGGAGCGGTGTATCAAGCAGGCACGCTAAGCGGAAACCCCGTCGCAATGGCTGCGGGCATCGCTAGCCTAAGTAAAATTTACGCTAGCAGCGGCCTTTACGAAAGGCTCGGCGAGCTGGCGCGTAGGCTCGCAGACGGGCTTTGCGCCATAGCGCAGCGTCGCGGCATCGCGCTTCAAACCGCCTGCGTAGGCTCGATGTTCGGCTACTTTTTTGCAGACGAGGAGGTGCGCGACTATGACGGCGCTTTGCGGGCAGACACCGTGCGCTTTGCAAAATTTCACGGCGAGATGATTAAGCGCGGCGTATTTTTGGCACCTAGTCAGTTTGAGACGGGCTTTATCTGCGCCACGATGAACGAAACGCAGATCGACTTTGCGCTAAACGCCGCGGATGAAGCGATGGCGGCGCTTTAAGGGCTGCATTTTAAAATTTTACGGATTTTAGATGAGAGTAACGAAAAATTTAAACAAAATCGTAAAGGGCGCCTGCGACATCAGCCTAGGCATCTCAATCGTCGTAGCGATCGGCATCGGCGTAGCGATCGGGCTTGGGCTGCGGCACCTCACGGGCTCGCTGCTTTTATTATGGCTCGGCATCGCTATCGGCATCGCGGCGGCGTTTTTGAACGTTTACCGCGCGTGCAAGGCGCTAAATTCGAGCTTAAAAGAGCTTGAAAACGATCCGAAATACAAGGCGGATCCGAAAAATTTCGACGACGACGATGAATGGGATGAGCGAGATTGAATAGGCAGTTTTTGCTCATATACTGCGTGCTAAACGCGGCGTTTGTCCTGCTTGGGCTAGCGCTTTGCGGCGCAGGATTTTTCGGCTCGGGCTCTTTCGGCGTGCGGGCGCTTGCGTGGCTTCTTAGCTTGGAGGCCGGATTTTTAGGCGCATTCGGCGCGGTATATTTTTCGTTTCGCGCTTACCGCAATAAAATAGAAGATGAGCTCAGAGCCGGCAAATACGATGAAATTTTGCGGCAAAGCTCTAAAAATTCCACCGGTTTTATGAACGACGAAACTTCCGCAAACGATGCGAATTCCGCAAGTAGCGGCGGCGAAAATCAGGGCGGCGCGGGCGGCAGCGATGAAATTTTATACAACGAGGTTTGCGGCAGTGAAATTTTAAAAAGCGAAAGCTTTAGGGGCGTAAATTCAGGAGCCGAAATTTCAAACGCCCAAAATTCCGAAGGCGCAGTAAATTTCACAAGCGGCGAGACCCGCATCGAAAACGGCAATAGCCGCGCCCTGCACGATGAGGCCGCTACCGAGTGTGCCGTAAACTCCGCCGTCGACGAATATACCAGAAATTTCACCGCCGAGTACGGCGCAACCGCCGCTGGCGAGCGCGACGTAAATTCTAAGAAGAGCGACGACGAAACCTCTGCTTACGACGCGACCGCTTTAGGACATGCTGCCGATAAATTTAATATGAATGTCAGCGCGATTTGCGGCGAGTTACACAGCGGCATAAACGACAAAGCTAGCGATAGTTCGCAAGACGGCATAGGCGAGCGTTACGACGACTTGAAAAATGCAGCGAGCAGCGATCTGGGCGGCGGCTGGAGTGACGGTGCAGATCGCAGCAATCATAGCGATGGCACAGATCGCGGTAATCGTGGCGGCGATGCAGATAGCAGCGAGCCGGGTGACGGTACGAGCGATTTGGGGGGTGGGTTTGTCGCCGCGCGCGACGGATCAAAGGATGACTTCGAAGGCGCGGACGATTTTGAGGGCGAGCTTGAGCGGAGCGAGGTGCGGAGCAATTTTGCGGGGGCGTTTTTCTCTCCGTTTAAAATTCTATCCTACGCGGTGCTCGTGGCGGCGATCTACCTGCTTGCCAAGCTGTCCTTGCTAAACCCGCTAGCGATTATCTTGGGCGTTACGATCATTCCTCTGGGCACGATGATCGCTGCCTTCGGCGGCAAAGACGCGCGCTGAAGCTCAAGCGGCGCGCTCAGGACGCTTTTAAATTTTAAAATTTAGCTTCAGCGGGATTGAACGCAGATTGGCGCAGGGATAAATCGCAGCAACGCCCGCCGTCGCGAGCCGTGCCACGGGCGCCGCGCATTTCAGCACGCACTCGGGCGCGCTAAATTTATAAAATTTGTGGCGCGCATCTTTGAACTTCTGCGTAAATTTAAACCGCTCATTGCAAGCCGTAGAAATTTTACCGGCATCTCTCGCATAATTCTAAAACTAAATTTAACCGCCGCGAATTGCAATTCAGCGCGAAATTCTTATCTATATTTAATTAAATTTTAGCTACCATTACGCAAAATTTGAGGAAAAATTATGAATTACGATACCTTGAAAAAAATCTTTTTTCGATTTGATCCAGAAACCGCTCATAAGATCGCAGAATTCGGACTTCGCGCACTTTATGCGACTCCGGGCGGACTTGAGGCTTTGGCAAAATTCGGCGTTTATAAAGATGAAATTTTAACTCAAAATATATGGAATCTCAGCTTTGATAACCCCGTAGGTATCGCGGGTGGCTTCGATAAAAATGCCACGATGATCGCGCCGCTGGCCGCTCTTGGCTTCGGACACATCGATTTTGGCACCTTTACGCCGCGTCCTCAAAGCGGCAACGAAAAGCCGCGACTTTTTCGCCTCGTTAGCGAGGAAAGCATCCAAAACGCGATGGGCTTCAACAACGAGGGCGCCGATATTATCGAGCATCGCGTGCGAAAAATTTATCCTTTTAAAATCCCGATCGCCGCAAATATCGGCAAAAATAAGACCACCTTGAACGAGGACGCGCTAAGCGATTACGAAGCCTTGGGCCGTAAATTTAACGGGCTGTGCGATTTTTTCATCATCAACGTAAGCTCGCCGAACACACCAAATCTGCGCGCTTTGCAAGAAAACAGCTTCATAAGCGAGCTGATCGGGGCGATGAAAAAGATCACGAACAGGCCGCTCGTCTTAAAGCTGGCGCCCGATATGAGCGCGGATCAGGCGATCGCGCTATGCGAGTGCGCAGTACAAAGCGGCGCAAGCGGCATCATCATAAACAACACGAGCGTTGATTATTCGCTAAGCCCTAACGCCAGGGACTTCGGCGGCTTAAGCGGCAGGCTGATCACCGAAAAATCGCGAAAGCTTTTCGCACAGGTCGCTCGCGAGCTCTTCGGCCGCACGATCCTAATCAGCTGCGGCGGCATAGACAGCGCGCAGGAGGCCTACGAGCGCATCAAATCGGGCGCGAGCCTGGTTCAAATTTTTACCGCCTTTATCTTCAAAGGCCCGTTCGTCGCAAAATCGATCAACGAGGGGCTGGCGGAGCTTTTGCGCGCAGACGGCTTTAATAGCATCATCGAGGCGGTTGGGGTAAATTTAAAAGATCGCGCGGGCGAAGGATACGGCATCAGAAAGGATCTGGCCGAAAATCGCGGCGACGGCTCGGATTTGCGCACTTACGAAAATAAAGAGGCGGAAGCTAAAACGGATAAAATTTCAAGTACGGCCGAAGGTGAGGAAACGAGCGAAATTTCAAACGCGCCCGAAAGCAAGGATGCGGACGAAAATTCTAACGACGGCAAAAGCGAAATATCAAGCGCCCAAGCTGATAAAATTCCCGCTGTTCAAACAGACTCAAGCTCCGAAGCAGACAAAAATTCTAGCGCTTCGGCAAATTTAAACGCCTTGGTAAGCGCATATACCGCAATGGATCAAAGATCAATCAAACAAAGCGGTGCAGAGAACGAAAATTCCGAGGTTAAAAATACAAAACGAAACAGCGCAAAGAGCAAGAATTTAGAGACTAAAAGCGCAAAGCAAGGCGGCGCCGATGAGAAGCAGGATAAAATTTCAAAAACTACCTCCAAAAGCGGCGCGAATCAAAAACAAAGTCAAATTTCAAAAAGCGGCGTAACCTCCAAACGCGGTAAAATTTCAAAGGACGCTACGCAAAAAGACGCCGCACAAAAAGATACTGCGCAGTATGATGACGCCTCGCAGAAGGACGTCGCGCAGGATAACAGCGCCTCGCAGCAGAAGGATGCCGCAGCTAAACATCTCTCGAAAAGCGATGCAAAGAGCGAGAATTTAGAGGCTAAAAACGCAAAACAAAGCGACACGGCGAGTAAAACCGCCAAAACCAAAACCACGCCGAAAAATAAAACCACAACTGAAGCTGCACTAAAAAATGACATAGAAAGCAAAAATTCTAAAACTAAAGCCGCGCCAAAAAATAGCGCGGAAAGCAAAAACGTAAAACAAAGCAGCGCCAAAACTAAAAATGCCGAGGCTAAAGAGACCAAAGAGGTTAAAGAAGCGAGCGGCGCCCAAGACGCGGAGCAAAACTCAAGCAAAAAACGAAAGGCGAAAAAAGATTAATGTTTCCGAAATTTAAGAAAATCACGCTGCAAAACGGGCTTCAAATTTATCACATCCCGATGAATAAAGGCAGCGGCGTCATCAGCGTGGACGTGTTTTACAACGTCGGCTCGCGCGACGAGGTGATGGGCAAAAGCGGCATCGCCCACATGCTGGAGCATCTAAATTTTAAATCCACGAAAAATCGCAAGGCGGGCGAGTTCGACGCGATCGTAAAGGGCTTTGGCGGCGTGAATAACGCAAGCACGGGCTTTGATTACACGCACTACTTCATCAAGTGCGCGAGCTCAAATTTAGAGGTCTGCCTGGATCTTTACGCCGACATAATGCAAAACTTGAGCCTAAAAGACAAAGAATTTCAGCCCGAGCGCAAGGTCGTGCTCGAGGAGCGGCTGTGGCGCACCGATAACGATCCGTTCGGATATCTATTTTTCAGGCTCTATAACGCCGCGTTTTTGTACCATCCATACCACTGGACGCCGATAGGCTTTCGCAAGGACATCGAAAACTGGAATATCAAAGATATCAAGGAATTTCACGCTAAATTTTATCAGCCGCAAAACGCCGTGCTGCTGATCACCGGCGACATCGGCGAAAAGGCGGCGTTTGATGCGGCTAAAAAACACTTCGCGCCCGTAAAAAACAAGGGCGAAATTCCGAGCCTTCACTGCACCGAGCCCGCGCAAGACGGCGAGAAGCTTAGCATTATTTACAAAAACAGCGAAGCGCAAATCGTAGCGGTCGCCTTTAAAATTCCGCCGTTTAACCACCCTGACGCCGCGGCGATCAAAGCGATGGATATATATCTTAGCGGCGGCAAGAGCTCGCTTTTGCAGCGCGTGCTGGTCGATGAGAAAAAGCTCGCCAATCAGATCAACATCTACGATATGAGCGCCAAGGACGAGAATTTATTTATAGTCTTTGCCGTTTGCAACCAAGGCGTAAGCGGCGAGGCGCTGAGAGATGAAATTTTAGCGCTGATCGAAAAAGCCAAAAAAGCTAAAATAAGCGACGACGATATGCTAAAGATCAAAAACACCCTAAGCAGCGATCTTATCTACTCCCTCGACAGCGCTAGCAAGGTAGCGCAGATGTACGGCAGCTACATCGTCCGCGGCGATCTGGACGCGCTATTTAGGCTGGAGCGCGAGATCAAAAGCCTGGATAAAAGCGCGGTTAAAAAAGCGATGAAAACCTATCTAAGCCTTAAAAGCTCCACGAGCATTATCTTACGAAAGGAAAACGATGAATAAAAATGTCATAATCGGCTCTATGACGGCGCTGATCACGCCTTTTAAAGAGGGTAAACTCGACGAGCAGACCTACGCTAAGCTCATCAAAAGACAGATCGCAAACGGCATAAGCGCGGTCGTGCCCGTCGGTACCACGGGCGAGAGCGCGACGCTGACGCACGACGAGCACCGCGTCTGTATCGAGATCGCCGTAGATGCGTGCAAGGGCACGGACGTTAAGGTGCTAGCGGGCGCGGGCAGCAATGCAACTCACGAAGCGATCGGGCTCGCGCAGTTTGCGCAGGCTCACGGCGCGGACGGAATTTTATCCGTAGCGCCCTACTACAATAAACCCACCCAAAAAGGGCTGTATCTGCACTACAAGGCGATCGCAAGCTCGGTAGACCTGCCGGTACTGCTCTACAACGTGCCCGGTCGCACTGGCTGCGACATCGCCGCAGATACGATCATCAAGCTTTTTAAC
>ERZ773059.269-NODE-269-length-28735-cov-3.947106_pt1 | contig 28735 bp, 22 predicted proteins | sample MGYA00580514_ERZ773059 | MGnify/ENA primary metagenome ERZ773059 (study PRJEB29015, sample SAMEA2737981) | human oral metagenome | biome: human oral; feature: human-associated habitat; material: dental | place: China | collected 2056 ...
CGGCAGCTGGACATCCCGCTACGGCCTTACCGCCGAGACACAGGCACTGATCCCCTGGATGGTGGCCCTGTCCGTGGCGCTGGCCATGGCCAACTGGTATCACGCTGCGGTTCATTTCGGGCTGGGCCATGTGCACCATCCGGACGGCGTCGGCCGCAGCCGCCTGCATTTCTGGCCGCTGCTGCGGGCGGCTCTGGTGGCGATGGTGCTCATCCTGCCGGCGCCTTTTCTGGCCATTGGTCTGGTCTACGCCAACTGGCCGGTGCTGCTGTCGCTGCTCAGCATCGAGCCGCCGGGCACTCTGGAGAACCTCTCCAACCTGGCACCCGATGCCGACTCCCTGTTCGGCAGCCTGCGACTGGATGTCTCGGTGCTGGACGGCAGTGTGCTCACCGACGGTGGGCTGTGCGTCGCCTGTCGCGCCACCATGGTGCTGCTGATGCTGGCGGGCTGTGGCCTCTTGCTGATGATGGGCTGGCGTTACTTCTCCACCCGACTCTGGAACAAGACCTGGAGCACCTTCCGGGTCGGGGGCTATGCCTTTGAGGGCCACCTGGCGGCAGGCCGGCTGATGGCTACCGGCTTCTTCTGTGACGTGCTCACGCTGCTGACCTTGGGGTTGTATTACCCCTACGGCGTGGTGCGCATGGCCCGCCTGCGGCGCGAGTCCGTGCGGGTCCTGTCCCTGACCGAGCCCATCGAGGGGGCCGTCAACCCGCCGCCGGCTGTGCCCCTGGCCGTTCCCCGGCCCCGCATCCACTGGGCACTGGCCCTGGGCCTGATGGCCGCCCCGCTGGTATTCGTGGTCTGGGTGGCGCTCTATGGCAAGCCGGTGCTCAGCGACATGCTGGTGCGTGCCATGCCGCCCGCCTTCGACACCGCCCTGAGCGATGCCACGCTGAGCCGCCTGCAGCGGGAAGGCGTGCAGCCGTCGGGGCTGTCCATCGAGACCCAGCAGCGCCTGCGCGAAGGGTTGCAGGCGGCCGTGCAGAAGAGCTGGGAGCCCAGGGAGCTGCCGCCCTACCGCATCCAGTTCGTGCGGGGTGGCGATGTGCTGGGCCCCAACGCCGTGGCGCTGCCCGGCAACCTCATCCTCATCACCGACGAGCTGCTGGGCCTGGCGGCCCGCCAGCCCGACCGCGCCGCGGTGCTGGTGGGGGTGATGGGGCACGAAATGGCCCACGTCATCCATCAGGATCCCCAACGCATCCTGCTGCTGGCCTCGCTGCGCAAGTCGGTGAAGATGGTGCTGACCGGCCAGGGGCAGGACGACCTGCTGGCCTCCGGGGCCGATACCGTGCTCTACCAGGGCTACGGCGCCGACATCCGGCAGGCGGCCGATGCAGGCAGCATCCGCATGCTGCGGGCCAACGGCCATTCGCCCCAGGTCATGGCCGATTTCCTGAAGGCCCTGGAAGCCGCGCGCTTTGCCAATCCCGCCTGGATGGTGGCTGCCCAGCGAGTGCCCATCAGCTTGTCTGCCCAGCCGGTGGATGCCCGCAGGCTGGAAGCCTTCAAGGATAAAAGTGAGTAATCACTCGCTATTTGATCCTGCTGTCTGATTGCGCCGCCGGTTGGCTTTCATGGGCCGCCGGTCTCTTGCCGTGTTCATCTTCGGCAAGCGCGAGGGCATAGTCGATCCGTTCTCATCGACCGGTATCTGCCATGCCCAACAAACAACCGTTCCCGAGCGAAGCCGCCTCCCGCCAGGCCAGCCATGCTGGATGCACGGCTCATGCCGCCCCCGGCCTGGGGATGGCAACCGCGGGCGTGGATACCACTGAAGCCAACCGCCGCCCCATCAAGGCGCGCGGCAACCCGTTCATCCAGCGGCTGGCGCGTCGAATGGCCGAGGCCGGCATCACGTCCAACAGCATCTCGGTGGCCAGCGTCGTGTTTGCGGCCCTGGGGGCTGTCTGCCTGCTGGTCAGCCCCGTCGGCTGGGGGGCCATTGCCTGTGCCGTGGGCATCCAGCTGCGCCTGTTGTGCAATCTCATCGATGGCATGGTCGCTGTCGAAGGCGGTCGCAAGACGCCCACCGGCGCGCTCTACAACGAAGTGCCTGACCGCGTGGCCGATTCGGTGTTGCTGGTGTCCCTGGGGTACGCCGTGGGCGTGCCCTGGCTGGGCTGGCTGGCCGCACTGGCGGCCGCCTGCACTGCCTACGTGCGGGTGCTGGGTGGCTCGCTGGGGCTGGTGCAGAGCTTCCGGGGCCCCATGGCCAAGCAGCACCGCATGGCCCTCATGACCGGCGCCTGCCTGCTGTCACCCCTCTTCGGGACCACCGGACTGCTGCACCTGGCCCTGATCCTGATGGCCCTCGGTGCGCTGATTACCTGTGGCACGCGCCTGAAGGGGATTGCCGCACAGCTGCGCTGATTGGCTGGCATGCGATGTGGCTTGGGCTCCTCTGAACAAGTCCTTGTGGCTGTTGTCCCGGACTGGGGAATAAAGGAGATGCTCTGTCGTCAATAGCCCTGCTGGGTGGTAAACAGCGCTTTGTCCTGATCTGTCTCGTGGTGAGCCTGCTTGCGAGGGACATTCAGAGGGCTGAACGGCCGAAGGGTCATTGCGCTTCCAGCACGATGGAATGATCTAGAATCACGAGTCAGTCTCGTTTCTCATTTCATCCTATGTCCAAGTCCCCGTTCGCTTCTCGCACGATCCTGGTCCTGCCGCTTCTGGCCTCCCTGCTGACCCTTGCGGGTACGGCCTATGCACAGGTGGCTGATTCTGCGTCTGTACGGCCGGCCGGTGTGACGAAGACCGCCGCTGGCCAGACCACTCACACGCACTACCCGCTCACGCTGGAGAACTGCGGCCAGAAAGTCACCTATCGCAAGGCTCCGGAGCGCGCCGTCGCGCTGGGTCAGAACAGCGCCGAGATCCTTTTGCTGCTGGGGCTTCAGGATCGCATGGCAGGCACTGCCTTCTGGCCCAGCCAGGTACTGCCGCAGCTGGCCGATGCCAATGCCAAGGTGAAGCTTCTGACGGTGGAGTTTCCCCGATTGGAGTCCATTCTGGCCGAGAAGCCCGACTTCGTGGCGGCTGCATTTCCTAGCCTGATTGGGCCCAACAGCAAGGTGGCCAAGCGTGAAGACTTCCAGAAGATGGATGTGCCCACCTACCTGGCACCTGGTACTTGCCTGGCCAGCGGAACGGCCAAGGATGTCTACGGCAGCCGTGACCAGCTCTGGAATCCCGGGCTTCTCTACCGGGAGATCGACGAGCTGTCGCGCATCTTCGACGTGCCTGATCGCGGTCAGGCTCTGATCGCCGACCTGAAGGCGAGTGAAGCGAAAGTGCGCGCCCTGGCCGCAAAAGGGTTGGTGGCGGGCAAGACCAGGCCGTCCTTCCTCTTCTGGTTCTCCAGTCCGTCACCGTCAGCTGATGCCTATGTGGCCGGCAGGAATGGTGCCTCGGGCTACATTGCCGATCTGCTGGGTGGTACCAACGCCGTCACCAACGAGACCGAATGGCCGACGATGAGCTGGGAAAGCATCATCGCCACCCATCCGGACGTGATCGTGGTGGCCAGCCTGGATCGCAACCGCTGGGAGCTGGACAAGCCGCAGGCCAAGATCGCGTTCCTTACGTCCGATACTGCTACCCGTGAAATGCCGGCAGTGAAGAGCGGGCGGCTGATCGTGATGGATGGTTCTGCCATGAATCCGTCGGTGCGCACCATCTACGGGGCCGAGCAGGTGGCCAGGGCACTGCAGGAGCAGGCGGAGGCGCAGGCAAGCGGCGCTCCGTCGAAGGTGCCTGGCCCGAAGAAATCCGGCACTTCTTCGGACAGGTCTGAGTCCCGTTGATGCGCACGCTGGCCCTCTGGAGCACGCTGCTGGTTGCGGCGCTGCTCGTCATCGCCCTGGCCGTCGGTGTGAGCGTCGGTATCGGTGATCTGCCCATTCCACTGTCGACGACCGGACATGCCATCACCAACCGGCTGGGCTGGACGCAGGTCGACATCAGTCGCATCCATGAGACGGTGATCTGGGACTATCGACTTTCCCGCGCGCTGGCGGCCACCTTCTGTGGTGCCGGGCTGGCGCTTTCCGGGGCGGTGATGCAGGCGCTGCTGCGCAACCCGCTTGCAGAACCCTACGTGCTGGGCATATCCGCAGGCGCATCCACCGGCGCGGTGCTCATTGTCATCCTGGGCATGGGGGTGGGTGTCGTTGGCCTGTCGATGGGCGCCTTCGCCGGTGCATTTGCAGCGTTCTTCTTTGTGGCGCTCCTGTCCAACGCCATGCGCAGCGGTCCGGATCGAACCATCCTGGCCGGTGTGGCTGCCTCGCAGCTTTTCAACGCCGTGACTGCCTACATTGTTACCACGGCTGCCAACGCCCAGCAGGCACGCGACGTGATGTTCTGGTTGCTGGGCAGCTTCGGCGGCGTACGCTGGCCCGAGTTCGCCTTGCTGGCGCTGGTCATTTCGGTGGGCCTGGTGGGGTGCCTGATGTATGCGCGTGTGCTGGATGCCTTCGCCTTCGGTGATGAAGCGGCATCGGCACTGGGCGTCAATGTCACCGCTGCACGGCTGGTGCTGTTCGCGCTCACTGCACTGATGACGGCCACCATCGTCAGCATGGTGGGGTCCATCGGCTTCGTGGGCCTGGTGGTGCCGCACGCCGCGCGCTACGTGGTGGGGCCATTGCATGCGCGATTGCTGCCAGCATGCGCGCTGGCCGGTGCCGTCTTCATGGTGCTGGCCGATATCGGCTCGCGCGTTCTGGTGGATCAACAGGTCCTGCCGGTGGGGGTCGTCACGTCGCTCGTGGGCGTGCCGTTCTTCTCGGTCGTGCTTTACCGAATGCAGCGTGCTGCATGAATCCTCATGAATCCATGAACCTGCCGATGACTGAAGCCTTTGAAGAAAGCGCAGACACCGCAAGAGGACAGGCTCACGTGGTCAGCATCACGGCCGAGAACCTGGTCTGGAAGATCGGCCGCAGGACGGTGGTCGATGGTGTGTCCTTCCAGGTGACACAGGGGCAGACGCTGGGTCTGCTGGGGCCGAACGGTTCCGGCAAGACGTCGCTGCTGCGCCTTCTGGCTGGCTTGAGAAAGCCCTTTTCCGGTCGGGTGCTGCTCGATGATCAGGATATTCAACGCATGCCACGGCGACGGCTGGCGCAGCGCGTGGCTTTCGTGGAGCAACATGCCAGCACCACGGCCAATCTGCGTGTCATCGATGTGGTGAAACTGGGGCGATTTCCGCACCGCAGCTTTCTGTCGGGCTGGACGCAGGCGGATGAAAACGCTGTCGAACGTGCCATGGCACATACTGGCATCGACCACAAGCGTCTGGACGGCTGGCAGAACATGTCCGGTGGCGAACGTCAGCGTGCCCACATCGCGCGAGCCCTGGCGCAGGAACCGAAGGAACTCTTCCTGGACGAGCCCACCAACCATCTGGACATCCAGCATCAGGTGAGTCTGATGCGTCTGGTGGCGGCATTGCCCATCACCAGCATCATTGCGCTACATGATCTGAACCATGCCGCCATGTTCTGCGATGCGCTGATCGTGATGCAGCAGGGCAAGATCGTCGCGCATGGCACCCCGACCGACGTGCTGACCGAAGCGCTTCTGCGCGACGTTTTCCGTGTCGAAGCCCGCGTGACGGCTTCACCCTTTCACGCGGGGCCGCACATCCACTTCCTGCGGGAGGCGGTGCGCGGCGTGCCTTCATCGGAGAACGACTGATGCGGTCTTACTTCCCGGCGCTTCTGTAGGCCTTCGCGGAGTAGTGGATCAGTCCGCTCTCGCCAGCATAGGGGGCACGGTCTTCCACCACGTACTGGTCCACGAAGTTCAGCTTGTCGCCACGTTTCCAGTTCTGGGGCACTGACCACGCCGTGCAATGCAGGCGGCGCACGTGGGTGGTATTGCCGTTCCAGCACAGCTTGGCAACGCCCTCGTTGCCCTTCAGCAGCATCAGCTGGTCGTTGTGGCCGTCGGCATCGGCCCACTGCACCAGCGTGCCATAGGGCACTTCCGAGGTCAGCTTGGCCGAGAAGGGCTTGTCCGTGGAGAGGGCTGATTCCACGGGAGCAGGCACGTTGTCGACGCGCCCGCCACCGGGCTTGGCCGGATCGAACCTGGCCGAAACCTGGATCTGTGCACCCACGCTGAAGCCGTCAGCCGTCACTTCCAGCGGGACCTTGGCCGTCCAATAGTTGAAGCGGCGCTGCGTCATGCTGGTGTTGTTGTAGTAATACGGTGTGCTGTATTCGTTGATGGTGTGCTTGCCGGCGGCAGCGGGCTGGTAGGCAGTATGGGTGCTGGAGCATGAAGCATCGAACATCCAGCTGCTGGGCCACGTCGGCGCATCCGGCCGTCTGACATAGTTGCTGGGTTCCAGGATCACATCCGTCTTGATCTCCGGGTACTGGTCCGAGACCGCCTTGTCGGCGCGGGGGCCATCCAGTCCGGAGGCCAGAACGGCCATGGCGCAGGCCTTCTGATCGAGCATGGTCAGCAGCACGTCGCCGCGCACGCTGTCGTTGGAGATGGGCGCCGAGGCCGGTGTGCCTTCCCGAGGCTGGCTGGCCTGGGTGGCAGCGGCTGCAGCGGGATCGCGGGTGACGGCGCTCTCGCTGGCCGCAGGCTGCACATCCTTCGGGGTCAGCGTGCTGGCGTTTTCCGTGCCCGGCAGGGACTTGGCCGCGGTGTTGCTGTCCGTCGAATCGGAGCCGCCACCGCAGGCGGCCAGGGCGGTCAACAGCGCGGTGGCCGTCAGGGACAGACGAAGATCAGGTCGGTTCATGGGAATCTCCCGGCAAATAGCCTAGATGCGTTGGTGGAACCTGATGCCGTGGCGGCGTGACGCATGCCGGGCAGATGGATACTCCGTCTGGTGTCCCAGTCGGGGTGCCGGGCAGGCTCAACAGTCAAACGTCCTGAAAAGGGCTTCAGGCGCGCCGACGGCTCTTGCATGGTGGAAGGAGATGCGGCCTGAAATATGACACTCGGCCGAAGGCTGAAAAATCCGGAAACGATTCGTTAAAGCAACCCGCACCCCATGATTCATGGGGTTGCGAATCGTGTCCGGAAGTGCATGGTGCCGTTCTGAATAGGGACCATGCAGAGGAAGATACGGTGCATGAACGCAAAAACGCCCCGATATTCGGGGCGTTTGGGGGAAGATCGCATCAAGCCTCAGGGCTGCTGCTGCACCGCCGTGCGGAAATAGCGCACGCCGCTCTCGTTAGGGTAGACGCTGCGGTCATCGACAACGTACTGGTCGACTTCCTTCAGCTCCTGGCCACGCTTCCAGTTGGCGGGCACCTGCCACACCTGGCATTGCAGTCGCTTCACGATCTGCATGTCGATGTTCCAGCACAGCTTGGCCTGATTGCTCTGGCCGGGCAGCAGCATCAGCTGCACCGTGCTCTGGCCCGAGCGCCATTGCTTGAGCACGTTGGTGAATGCCACCGTGTCGGACAGCTTGAAGGCGAAGGCGCTGTCGGCCTTGAGCGTGGCATCTTCATTCTCGGGCTTCAGAGTGGCCTGCACGTTTTCCGGGTAGGGGTTCCGGTCACGCTGTGCACTGGCCGGCATGCTGGCCGAGAGTGAGGCGCCTTTGGCCGTGACGGTGAGCTGCGGCGTGAGTGCGATGTTGTTGAAGCCCTTGTTCAGGTTCACCGGGCGGGTCCGGCTGAAGGCGTAGGAAGCCACGTTCAGCACGTAGGCGCCCGGCTTGGCCGGCTGGTACAGGAAGGCGTTGCAGGGCCGGCTCAGGAAGATGGCCCCATTGGGCGGCCACTTGAAATCCGGGTTCTCCTTGTAGGTGCTCGGATCCAGGCTGAACTGGATCTTGGCATCCGACACCTCGTTCTGTGAACGGGGGTAGGCCGGGCCATCCACGGCGCGGGTCTCGGACAGATCCTGATGGCAAGGCACCTGGTCCAGCATGGTCATCAGCACATCGCCGCGTACGCCGGCCGAGGAGATGAGTGCCCCGGCGGAGTTGGCAGAGCCGTTGTTCGCGGCGCTGTTGGCGGCCCTCGCACTCGCTGAGCCGGTCGAAGCGCTCGTGTTCGTGCCGCTCTCGGCGACCGTATCCGTCGTGCCTGCGCTGCCGGTCGTGGTGGTGCCCGCATCTGTCGTGCTTGCCGTGCCGGTTGCAGCGGTCGAGTCCGTCGTGGTGCCCGCGGTGCTCACAACGGGGGCTCGCGGGCTGGAGGAAACGGTCCGCAGGCTCGAATCACTGCCATCGCTGCCACTGCCGCAGGCAGCCAGCAGCAGGGAGAGTGCGGCGGCCGTCAGCGGGGCCCCAAGTCGATATGTCTGCATCATGAACCTCCTGTCGTCGAACACGGCAACGGCGATCGGGACGTACTGCGTCCCGGCGACGCCGTCCTCAAGGACAGGATACGGGGAACACCGGCTGCAGATCGAGCGCGATGCGTCTGCTTGGGTAAAAGCGCATCAAATCGTCAGCGACTGGAAATGACTGTTACAAATTTCAGGCCTCTTGTGGCGTGTTCGCAGCAATGAATTCATGTAAGGGGCAGGCCCTGAATGCAGGAACCGCCTGCCGGCAAAGGCCGGGCAGGCGGTCTGAGCGGCCGCACCCAGACTGCCCAGGTTCCAGAATGTCAGGCTGCGCAGCTGGTCGTCCGTGGCCATGTAGGTGAACACGCCCAGCATGGCACCGCCAAAGGCGTTGATGGCAATACCTGCCAGCAGGATGCCCGCCGAGCCCGGCGCCTTGCGCCCCAGCGCCCAGGCCGCCAGCGTGGCCAGCAGACTGCCGGCAAAAGCAGCCCCAGCCAGCACCAGCGGCTGCTGGTCATATCCCAGAACGATGGCACCAACCGCGCCGACGGCCCCACCCACCGATACCCCCACCAGCCCCGGCTCGGCCAGCGGGTTGCGAAACAGGGCCTGCATCACCGCTCCCGCCACGGCCAGCGCGCCTCCCACCAGCAGGCCCAGCGCAATGTGGGGAAGGCGGATGTCGAGCAGTACGCCGCGCCAGAGGGTGAGCTGGGGGTTGGGTGCAGGCATTGCCTGCGCAGCAGAAGGATCTGGCTGCGCGGCCGGCATCAGCAGCTCAGGCAATGCCTCCAGCGGAATGCGCACCGCTCCGCTCAGCGCAGAGCCGGTGGCCGACAGCACCAGCAACACGGCCAGCGTGATCAGAAGGAGCGTGAAGCGGACGGGTTTCATTGACTTGCCGGAAATATCCGAGCGTCAGCCACCCGGGGCATCATGGGTCGCCGGCACATTGCCATTCTCCGGCAGGCCCTTCTCCTTCAGCGCCGCTGCCATCGCCTGCGGATCGGTCACTTCCAGCAGGATCAGGGCACTGCCCTTCGACCCCCTCACGGTGGCGCTGTTTTTCAGGTAGATGCCGATGTTCGGGGTAGGGGCAGCCTCTACATAGCAGGGAACCATGGCATCACAACTGATCCAGCCCGCATAGATGGAGCCAGGAATGGCCATGCCATTGGTCTTGTTTCTCAGCTTGGGAACCGCAGCCCGGGACGCATATACGACAACGTTCTCGATATCACTATAAGGTACCTGCATCTGGCTGTAACCATTGATATGCAAGCCATCCGCCTCCAGCGATACGTCTCGCCGAATGACAGTAAAGACCGCCGATCCGAACGCGAATAGCTCGATGAGAACAGCCAGTGGAAAGACCCACGGCTGCTTCTTCTCACCGGTACGGCTAATGAGGAGAACGATCAGCAGGGGCAATACGCCTATGGCCAGAAAAATTCCGCCAATGACACCCCAGACGCTCCAGCTAACCCCAACCAGATTCATGATCGCATACCTTCCCATAGCCTATTGCAGGCCGTCCTGAACAACCCAGGATCCGCCCATCAGCCTGCCTTGAGCAGGCTCCTATTGGGTAGCCTGGAGCCTGAGCCGACTGGCTTGGCGTTGCTTTGCGCCGTCTACAACGTCATTTCCGACCGATCCGGCAGCATCAGCCGTACACAGGCCAGAATCGACAGCAAAATGAAAGCACAAAAACGCCGCAGCCGGCACTGCAGCCGACGAGCAGCAGCCGGATGTTCCGGTGAAAGTCAAGTCAGTTGTCCGATGAATCATGCAGCCACCTGTCCGTTATCGCGCGGATTGGTGGCGGCCTGAGCCACGCTGTCACGCTCCGGGTTGAGCGTGACCCTCGTGATGGGTTGCCAGTTGCGGGTATTGCCCGACCAGCGTGATGGTGTCTGGCTGCATGCCGTCTGGTACAGACGGTGCCGGGCCTGCAGAATGTCCACATCCCGTCCATCGTGGCGCCGGCTCGGCGTCACGTAGCCGATACGGCTGTGCCGGTGCTCGTCGTTGTACCAGGCCACGAATCGGCGCCCCCACTGCCGGGCATCATCCAGCCCGGCCACACCGCCTGCAGGGAACTCCGGCCGGTAGCCTGCAGGAAGCAGGCAAGGGGGGGCTGACCTGATCAGTTGTTGCCGGCACGCCAGTAGGACGTGCCTTTCTCACCCTCGTAGGTGCTGCGATCGTCCGCCACGTACTGCTGAACCTTCATCATCGTGCCCTGGCGGAAGTTGGTGGGCACGTTCCAGACGGTGCAGTGCAGACGTTTCACATGCTGCAGGTGGGTGTTCCAGCACAGCTTGGCCTGACCGGGCTGCTCACCGCGCACCAGCATGATCTGGTAGGAGAGATTGCCTTCCTTCCATTCCTTCAGAACGCCGAAGGGCACCAGGGCGCCGTTGCGGATGGTCAGGTCACTGTCGGCGGTCCATTCATAGCGCTGCACGTCCGGTTCCTGGGCTTCCGGATGGGCCTCGGCATAAGCGCGGCCCGGATCCTGCTTCTCAGCCAGGTGCACGACATTGCCGATGCTGAACTCGTCGTTGCTGACCCGCAGCGACAGCCGAGCGCCGAAGTAATGGAAGCCGCGTTTCACGGAGGCCGGCGTGAAGCGATAGACCGGGTTGCTGTCCTGGTGAATCACATAGGTGGTACCGGGACGGGCGGGCGCGTACATCTGGTCGTCGCTGCAGATGGCATTGGGCGCATGCGACGGATTGCCGTCGACGCCAGGGCGGCGCACGTAGTTGCTGCCCGTCTCGTGGTTGCCGGGTTGGGACAGCGTGGTGCCGAAGACCGTTTCGGGCGTGTCGTCCTGAGCTTCAGGCACCGGGTTCCCATCAGGGGCAAATGACAGCACACCGAAGTTGTCGCACGGCCGTTGGTCCAGCATGCTCAGCAGCACTTCACCACGCACACCCTGGGTCGACAGTGCGGCCACGGCGCTGGGTGTGGTGGGCTGGTTTGCGTCGGTGCTCGTGCCTTGGTTGCGGCCCGCACGGTCATCGTCGGGCGTGACAGTCGGCGTAGCGGGGCTGGCAGGCAACGTGGCCGGGGTGGATGCCACATTGTTGCTGGTGCCCGGATTGGGGGCGCTGACGGCGCCGGCGATGGGGTCGAGGTGCGTCGGGGCTTGCGGGCTGGCCGACACGGCCTTGCCTTCCGTACCGCCACCACCACCGCCTCCGCAGGCGGTCAGCAGCAGCGCCAGCGCAGCGGCCGTCATCGGAACACGGAACCTGTTCTTCATCATGAATGTTCTCCCGGGCTGTAAGGGGGGCGTATCCAGGAGTCAGGGGCATTCTGGCCATCCATGCTCTCGGGCGCCGAGGTGATGCCCGGCAGCATAGAGACAGACCGCAGAACAGGGGGGCCTGCCGCGGTGCCAACCGATGCGACGGCGGCAGGCTGCGGCTGGACGGTGGGTGGGTGTGGTGGCGGCAGTACAGGGCTGTTGCTCGGGTGCCAAGGGAAATTCTCATGGCATCGGCAAGGCCGTATCAGGAGCGGGGCGCCTAAGGCATGTTCACCCCGCCTAGGGGGGCGAGCCGCATCGGGCTGCAGTTGCTGGGAGCGTTACTGTCCTGAAGCCCCGAAGACATGAGCGTCTTCGGGGTATGGATGATCCATCTGGAGCTGTCGCGCATGATTGCGAGTGCTAAAGATGGCATCAGACCTCACAGCTCACTGAGGCGGGTTGGCCCTGAAGTAAGCCAGTCCACTTTCGCCCGGATAAGAAGACCTGTCATCAATGATGTAACTATCGGTATCTTCGAGAAGTTTGCCTCGCTGCCATCCCGTGGGAATTTTCCAAGTGGTGCACTGCAGACGTTTCACAAAGGAGGTTACATGCCAGCAAAGTTTTGCGGCATCCTTGGCTGGAGCGGCATCAAGCACCATCAGTTGCACGTGATCCTCTCCGTTCTTCCAGATGTTCTTGACCCCGAAGGGGACTGTGTCGTTCAGGTTGAAGCTGAAGTCGGTATCTGCCATGAATTGACTGTCCATGTTCCAGAACTCGGTTCCATCATGAGGGCCGTTTCCTCGGTCTTCGCGCATATGGGTCTTCATGATCCGCCCCAGCCTCAAGGAGTCATGGCCAACAACAAACGGCATCCAAAGAGAGAAGTGGTGGAGACCCCGGGGGCAGTGATCAGAGTTGCAGGATCTGTTGTAAATGACACCTGTTGAGGCCTGGTACTCATATGTCTCTGCTGCAGCGGGTTGGTAGGGAAAGAATCCCGTGCTGCAAGTGACGTCCTTGTATCCGGGGGGAACATATCCAGGGGCTGGGGGATTGGGGGACGCAGGATAATTGCTGGGGCTCAGTCTCGAGTAGATGGTTGGTATAGGGATGCTTTCCTTTGATACGGGGACCCCATCATGGGCAGTCGTCTCTCGCAACCGGTGATCGCAGGGCTGCTGATCCATCATTGTCAGCAGAACGTCACCGCGCACGCCCTGAGCTGAGATCAGTGGTACAGGTTGTGGCGTGACGGCAGCCGGTTGCGGAAGAGGGGCTTCTGCTATTGGTGAGACCTGTGATGTCGTTAGGGCAACATCGGCCGCCTGCGCAGGCGGGATGGACGCGGGATTGCTGGGTAGCGCGGCGATGTTGCCAATCGCGCGATCGTTGACGCTCTCCGTTGGGAGTGCGTTGTCGGGGGCAGCAGCGACAGGATTCGCTGGAAGTGCGCTGTCGGGTGTGGCAACGATGGGTCTCGCTGGAGGTGCACTACTGGGTGTAGTGACGACTTCATGGCTGGTCGTAACCAGAGGTGCGCTGGCACTCCCCGAGTTCGCCGGCACGACCGGATTCACAGGCGCGACAGGGCTGGCCGACAGGGCCTTGTCGCCGTTGTCATTGCCACCACCGCCACCGCAGGCGGTCAGAAGGAGGGCAAGGGCGGCAACGCCGCATGACAGGTGCGCAGGGGTCTTCATGGATGACGCTTCTCGAAATGTTGTTCTGAAGCGACGTAATGTCGCAGAATGTCGTGGCGCCAAGCTTAGACCCAAAGCCTGGGGGTGCAATGCCTCGTGCGGCAGGCATCGTCTGTTGCGCGTCGATTTGTAAGCCAGCTCGGGGTGCGGGTTACAAATCCTGTCGCCCTGATCCGACAGTCATCGGACGATCTGCGCCGGGGGTGAACCGTCTGGCGGTTTCTTCTCGTCCCGGCGGCAGGTGGTTCAGGGCTTCATGCCCAAGAGCGGTCGCAGATACCGTCCTGTGTGGCTGGCCTCGCAGGCGGCCACGGTTTCGGGCGTGCCGGCTGCCACCAGGTGACCGCCACCCGCACCGCCTTCGGGGCCCATGTCGATGAGCCAGTCCGCGGTCTTGATCACGTCCAGGTTGTGCTCGATGATGACCAGCGTGTTGCCCTGATCGCGCAGGCTGGTCAGCACCTTCAGCAGCAGGGCGATGTCGTGGAAGTGCAGACCCGTGGTGGGCTCGTCCAGAATGTACAGGGTGCGGCCGGTGTCGCGCTTGGACAGTTCCTGCGAGAGCTTGACGCGCTGGGCCTCACCACCGGACAGCGTGGTGGCACTCTGGCCCAGGCGGATGTAGCCCAGACCCACGTCCAGCAGGGTCTGCAGGCGGCGGCTGATCTGCGGCACGGACTCGAAGAAGGCATGGGCCTCTTCCACCGTCATGTCCAGCACGTCGGCAATGCTCTTGCCCTTGTAGTGGATCTCCAGCGTCTCGCGGTTGTAGCGCTGGCCCTTGCACACGTCGCAGGGGACGTACACGTCGGGCAGGAAGTGCATTTCCACGCGGATCATGCCGTCGCCTTCGCAGGCTTCGCAGCGTCCGCCGCGCACGTTGAAGGAGAAGCGCCCCGGGCCGTAGCCGCGCTCGCGGGCGGCGGGCACACCGGCAAACAGTTCGCGGATGGGCGTGAAGAGCCCGGTGTAGGTGGCGGGGTTGCTGCGTGGGGTGCGACCAATGGGGCTCTGGTCGACGGCGATCACCTTGTCGAAGTGGTCCAGACCGTCGATCTGGCGGCAGGGGGCAGGTTCGGCCTGGGCGCGGTAGAGCTTCTGCGCCAGCGTCTTGTACAGGGTGTCGTTGATGAGGGTGGACTTGCCGCTGCCCGAGACGCCGGTGACGCAGACCATCAGGCCCACGGGAATGTCGATGCGCGCTTCCTTCAGGTTGTTGCCGCTGGCATCCAGGATGCGGATCCAGCGCCGGTCAGGCGCCTTGCGCTCGGCGGGTACGGCAATCTTCAGGGCGCCGCCCAGGTACTGGCCGGTGAGGGATTTGGGTTCATCGATGATGTCTTGCACGGTGCCCTGGGCAATGACTTCGCCGCCGTGCTCGCCGGCACCCAGGCCCATGTCGACCACGTGGTCGGCCGCGCGGATGGCGTCTTCGTCATGCTCGACGACCAGTACCGAGTTGCCTAGGTCGCGCAGGTGGGTGAGGGTGGAAAGCAGCCGGTCGTTGTCGCGCTGGTGAAGGCCGATGGAGGGCTCGTCCAGCACGTACATCACGCCGGTCAGCCCGGAGCCGATCTGCGAGGCCAGCCGGATGCGCTGGGCCTCGCCGCCGGACAGGGTGTCGGCCGAGCGTTCCAGGGACAGGTACTGCAGGCCCACGTCGTTCAGAAAGCGCAGGCGGCTGGCGATCTCGCGGATGATCCGCTCGCCGACGGCAGCCTTGGCACCTTCCAGCTTCAGGTGCTCGAACCAGTGGGCAGCCTCGCCCAGCGTCCAGGCGCTGATCTCCCAGATGGGCTTGTCATGCCCGGCGGGGCCCACGCGCACGTTGCGGGCGTCGATGCGCAGGCGGGTGCCCTGACAGGCGGGGCAGGTGCGGGTGTGCTGGAACTTGGCCAGTTCATCGCGCACGTTGGCTGAATCGGTCTCGCGGTAGCGGCGCTCGAAGTTGTGGACGATGCCCTCGAAGGGACGGGTCTCGGTGGAGGGCTTGCCGCTGGCGCTGAGCGTGGTGAAGGTGATGGTCTCGCTGCCCGAACCGAACAGCAGGATGTTGCGGATCTTCTCGGGCAGTTCCTCGAAGGGCAGGTCCAGGTTGAAGCCGTAGTGGATGGCCAAGCTCTGCAGCTGCTGGTAGTAGAACTGGTTGCGCCGGTCCCAGCCGCGCACGGCGCCGGCGCCCAGGCTCAGGTTGGGAAACTGCACGATCCGCTCGGGATCGAAGAACAGCGTGTGACCCAGGCCGTCGCATTCCGGGCAGGCGCCCAGCGGGTTGTTGAACGAGAAGAGGCGCGGCTCCAGCTCGGGCAGCGACCAGTTGCAGATGGGGCAGCCGTAGCGTGACGAGAACAGCATGGCACGCTCGGGGCCTTCGTCCATGGGCTGGGCGATGACGCGGCCATTGGCCAGGTTCAGCGCCGTTTCCAGCGACTCGGCCAGCCGCTGGCGGATGCCGTCGTTCACCTTCAGGCGATCGACCACCACGTCGATGGTGTGCTTCTGGCTGCGGTTCAGCTCGGGCACCTGGTCCAGCTCGTGGACGCGGCCCGCGTTGTCCGTGCCCTGTTCGCTGCCGTCGGCGCTGCCCTCGCTGCGAATGCGCACGCGCACGAAACCCTGGGCCTGCAGCTGCTCGAAGAGCTCCAGATGCTCACCCTTGCGGTTCTGCACCACGGGCGCCAGGATCATCAGCCGGGTGTCCTCGGGCAGGGCCATGATGGCGTCCACCATCTGCGAGACGGTCTGGGTCTCCAGGCGCTGGTCAGGGTGGTCCGGACAGTAGGGGGTGCCGGTTCGGGCGAACAGCAGCCGCAGGTAGTCGTGGATCTCGGTGACGGTGCCCACCGTGGAGCGCGGGTTGTGGCTGGTGGACTTCTGCTCGATGGCGATGGCGGGCGACAGGCCCTCGATCAGGTCGACATCGGGCTTTTCCATCAGCTGCAGGAACTGCCGGGCATAGGCCGAGAGTGACTCCACGTACCGGCGCTGCCCTTCAGCGTACAGGGTGTCGAAGGCCAGGGACGACTTGCCCGAGCCCGACAGCCCGGTGATCACCACCAGCTGATTGCGCGGGATGTCGAGCGAGATGTTCTTCAGGTTGTGGGTGCGTGCGCCGCGTACGCGGATCATCGGTCGGTCGATGTCCGGATGGGCGTGAGGGGCAGGCTGCGGGCGGGAAGTCTTGGTGGTCATGCGGTCGGGATGGGTGTCCTGCGGATCCCGTAACGAGGCGAACCCGACACTATACCCAATTGATCGAGCGGCCGCGCAGGGCTGCCGTTGTACGGAACACGGCATGGCGGATGCTGGTCAGCGGTGTCGGTGCACTGGACGATGAGACAGTAGGGCGGGTTCCGGCCCGGAATCGCGCCTCTGTGTCGGCGCATTGGACGACGAGACAGCGGGGCGGCATGCGCTTTGCCGGGACGCCGGCGAGCCACTGATACCATTGTGGTAGCCACGACGACCCTATTCCCCATATCAATCAGCATGAACGATTCCCTCGGTAAGGCGCCTGCCGGCGAACAGGACGGCGGGCCGGTGCGCATGTCGCGCCAGGAACTGCGATCCAGCCTCTGGCTGGCCAGTCTGTACGCCATTCGCATGCTGGGGCTGTTCCTGGTCCTGCCGGTGTTCGCGCTGCATGCCCGGCAGTTGCCGGGAGGGGATGATCCTGCCTGGGTGGGCTTCGCCTTCGGGGCCTATGGCCTCACGCAGGCGCTGTTGCAGATTCCCTACGGTGCGGCATCCGATCGCTTCGGGCGCAAGCAGGTCATCACGGTGGGGCTGCTGGTGATGGCAGCCGGCAGCGTGCTGGCGGCCATGGCCGACACGGTGGCGATGCTGGCCCTGGGCCGGGCGCTGCAGGGGGCCGGTGCGGTCTCAGCAGCCATCAGCGCGCTGGTGGCGGATTCCACCCGTGACGAGAACCGCAGCAAGGCCATGGCGCTCATCGGCGTGATGATTGCCATGTCCTATGCGGTGTCGCTGGTAGTGGGGCCGGTGCTGTATCAGCGTGTCGGGCTGTCCGGCATGTTCCTCTTCACCGGGGCGCTGGCGCTGCTGGCCATCGGCGTGCTGTGGCGGCTGGTGCCCAACCCGGTGCAGTCGCCGGTGCGTCAGGCAGCTCCGCCGCTGCGCGAGGTGCTGGGGCCGGACCTGTGGCGGCTGGATGCGGGCATCTTCCTGCTGCATCTCACGCAGATGGCGCTCTTCGTGGTGCTGCCGGCGCGGCTGCTGGCCGCCGGCATGGCGGTGGGCGACCACTGGCAGATGTATCTGCCGGCCGGGGCGCTGGGCTTCATGCTGATGCTGGGGCCCATGCGGGCGGCCGAGCGGGGCAACCGGATGAAGCCGGTCTTCCTGGGCGGGGTGCTTCTGCTGGCGCTCAGCCAGCTGGGGCTGGCCTTCGTGCCCGACCAGGTGTGGCCGCTGGCAGGGTTGCTGCTGCTGTTCTTCACGGGCTTCAATCTCATGGAAGCCATGCTGCCCTCGCTGGTGTCGCGGCTGGTGCCGCCCAACGGGCGTGGGCTGGCGCTGGGCGTCTACAGCACCAGCCAGTCGCTGGGGGTGTTTGCGGGCGGCGCCTTCGGGGGCCTGGTGCTGAAGTACGCCGGCGAGACGGCGGTGCCCCTGGCGTCGGCGCTGCTGCTGGTGCTGTGGTGGGCGCTGGCCCGTTCGGCCCGGCGGTGGCCGTCGGCGGCGTCCCTGCGCGCCGAGAAGGCTGCAGCCCAGGAGGCGTCCGGGGGCTGAGCCCGTCCGGCGCTTGCGGCGGCCAGTCCAGGGCTGGCCTCGCCGGATGGCCTAGCCCGGCGTGTCTTTTTGGCCATGGCCTGCCCATCGTTCTTTCATCGACAATCACGGCCTGCCGTTGCACTGTTTCTCGGTCCTGCGGCCGGTTTCTGATCTCAGGAGTTCTCTCATGGCATCCGTCAACAAAGTCATCCTGGTGGGCAATCTGGGCCGCGACCCGGAAGTCCGCTACACGGCCGAGGGTTCGGCCATCACCAACATCTCGGTGGCCACCACCTCGCAGTGGAAGGACCGCAACTCGGGCGAGCGCCGCGAGGAAACCGAATGGCACCGCGTGACCTTCTTCGGCCGCCTGGCCGAGATCGCCGGTGAATACCTGAAGAAGGGTCGCTCGGTGTACATCGAGGGCCGCCTGAAGACCCGCAAGTACACCGATGCCAACGGCGTGGAGAAGTACGCTACCGACATCATCGCCGAGCAGATGCAGATGCTCGGTGGCCGTGATGGCGGCGGAGACTTCGGTGGCGACAGCGGCGGCCGTTCCGGCGGCTACGGTGGCGGCTCGTCCGGGGGCTATGGTGGTGGTGCTTCCGGCGGTAGTGCCCGCAGTGGCGGCGCTGCAGGCGGTGGCGCTCCGGCGGGCGGCAACCGTCCGGCGCCTACCTTCGACGACATGGACGACGACATCCCGTTCTGACGGTCCGGGGCGCATCGGCAACACGTCCTGCGCCCGTCCAGGATCGCAATCCATGAAAAAAGCGCCGCATCTGCGGCGCTTGTCGTATGGACGGAAAGGATCTGAGGGCTGCGTCAGGGGGCGCAGCTTCGGTGTGGCAGTGCCTACGCGCTCATGCGTTTGAGCCGTTCGCGGCGGCCCACCCATTCGTCATGCATGCGCTTGGGAATGATCAGGCCCAGGGACAGTGCCAGTGCGATCTGCACGGCGGTGACACCATGCGATAGGGTGGCCACCAGGGTGGGCAGGGCATCCACATCGGGCTGCTGCAGCTGCAGAAGACCGCTGGCCATCCGGAAGACGTAGCTGCCCGGAATCATCGAGACAACGGCGGCAAAGCCGATGCCGGCAAAGGGCAGGTCCAGCCGGTGGGCAACCGGCGCCAGTACCAGGCCAGCCGCCACGGCCGCCAGTCCTGCTGCTTCGCCGGGCGACAGGCCGAACTCGGTCTTGCACAGCCAGTTCAGCGCGTGGGCAGCCATGCCCACGCAGACGGGCCAGACCAGTGCGCGCAGCGGCATCGAGAACAGCAGGCCGAAGCTGCAGGCCGCCAGCCCGGCCGAGAGCACGTCCTTCCAGAGCGGAACAATCCGTGCACCCGGCAGCAGCGGCAGCGCCACATGGTTGAGCGACAGGCCCAGCAGCAGGCCGGTGCAGATGGCCGCCAGCAGGGTGCTGGCGTAGGCCAGCCGGGCGATGCCCATGCTGGCGCGGGTGGCCGACAGGTCCATCAGGCCGTTGAGGATGGCGGGGCCGGGCACCAGGATCATGGCGGGGCACAGGGCCACCAGATGCAGTCGGGAGGTGAGATCCCAGTGCACGGCCAGTGCACCGATGGCACCGGCCAGCCAGGCGGCAACACCCACCTGCCAGACGATGCCAATGCCCAGATGGGCCATCTGGCGACGGATGAGGGCACCCAGTCCGGCGCTGACGGCCATCAGGCCGATGGCGCCGGGACGCTGGGCGCCAAAGATGAAGGCCATGCCCAGGGCTCCGCCGATGCAGGCCAGCATGTACAGCAGCAACGGGGTGGCGTGCATGCGCTGGATGGTGCCCAGGCGAGAGAGGCCAGCCGCGAGATTGTCCAGACGGGTGGTGCGCGCCAGGTGCATGTAGGCGGCCACGCGGTGCATGGCCACCGCGTGGGGCGAGCACGGCGCGATGTCGAGCAGGTCATGCCGGTGGTTTGGCTGCCGGGTGCGCATGATCAGTTCGCCCCAGCGCGGCATGAGGATGACTTCCTGCCCCAGGCGCTGGCCCAGTTCGGTGGCCACGCGCACGGTCTCGCCGGTCTGAAGGCCATCGGACAGCATGCCCCGGGCGATCTCGAAGACGAAGTGGCGGGCGTCTTCCTCGCTGGCCGGTGCCGCTGATGGCATGCCGGATTCAGGCGTGTGGGGTCCTTTCTCCCCGGGCCCGGAGGAGGCAGGCGTGTGCTGTTTCTGTGAGGGAGGTGTGCTCTGCATCCGGCAACGATACGCCCAACCCGCTCGCCATGGGGGTCATACCCGTGTGCGACGCTTGCTGCACGGGCTGGGTGTGTCGATGCCGCAACGCCGGTCCGAGGGCGCCGGGGGCCGTTCGGCGGGCCATCCCCCTGTCATGGGTACCGCCTTATAATGAAAGGCTTTTCCTGTGCATTTCGATCATGCCGATCTACGCCTATCGATGCAGCAGCTGCGGATATGAGCAGGACGTGCTGCAGAAAATCTCCGCCGCCCCGCTGACGGACTGTCCCTCGTGCGGCAAGCCGGATTTCCACAAGCAACTGTCAGCGCCCGCTTTTCAGCTCAAGGGCACGGGCTGGTACGTGACGGACTTCCGCGACAACGGCACCAAGCCGGCCGGGCAGGACCCCAAGCATGGCAAGAGCCATGCGTCCGGGGAGGCGGGCAACGGCGCCTCGTCCGGGGCGGCTGATGCTGGATCGGGTGCCGGGTCCACGGCGTCGTCGGGCAGCGCCTCCGGCGGTGCAGGGGCTGCTTCGGGCAGTGATTGATCGTATCGGGATGTCCCAGGGAGCCCTGCCATGCTGAAGCGCTATTTCGTGACCGGCCTGCTGCTGTGGGTTCCGCTGGTGATCACCGTCTGGGTGCTGAATCTCATCGTTGGCACCATGGACAAGAGCCTGGCACTGCTGCCGGCCCAGTGGCAGCCGCAGGTCTGGCTGGGCCGCGACATTCCCGGCGTGGGCGTGGTGCTGACGGTGCTCATCGTCTTCGTCACGGGGCTGCTCACCACCAACTTCATCGGTCGGGCGCTGGTGCAGCTGGGCGAATGGATCCTGTCGCGCATTCCGGTGGTGCGCACGCTGTACTCCAGCATCAAGCAGGTCAGCGACACCATCCTGTCACCGCATGGGCAGGCGTTTCGCAAGGCGCTGCTGGTGGAGTACCCGCGTCGTGGCTGCTGGACGCTGGGCTTCCTGACCGGGGCGCCCTCGGCCGCGATGCAGGCGAAGATGGGCGTGTCGTCCGGGCAGGAAGAGGATACGATGGTGTCCGTGTTCGTGCCCACCACGCCCAATCCCACCTCCGGCTTCTTCCTGATGATGCGTCGCGAGGAGACGGTGGAGCTGGACATGAGTGTGGATACCGCGCTGAAGTACATCGTGTCGATGGGGGTGGTGGCACCCCCGGTCGGCCGGAACGAAGCTGAAACCAATCATGAATGAGGCCGTGGGTCGAGTCGGGCGAAGCGTCCGGTCCGGCCGGCGGAATCCATAGAACGACGGTCCCGGGGTCGGGGCCATGAAACCGGTGTCCGGCATGGCCGGGCGCCATACTGCGGTTGCCAGGAGAGAATCAGTGAAACGTAGCTGTTATGTCGGTGAATTGTCCGAGGCCTTTCTGGATCAGGAAGTGACCCTGATGGGGTGGGTGCATCGGCGGCGGGATCATGGCGGGGTGATCTTCATCGATCTGCGCGACCGCGAGGGCCTGGCGCAGATCGTCTGCGACCCTGACCGCGCCGAGACCTTCCGCACGGCGGAAAGCCTGCGCAACGAATACTGCATCCGCATCACCGGCAAGGTGCGTCGCCGTCCGGAAGGCACCGTCAATGACGGTATCCGCAGCGGCCAGGTGGAGGTACTGTGCCATGAGCTGGAAGTGCTGAACCCGTCGGTCACGCCGCCGTTCCTGCTTGACGACGAGAACCTGTCCGAGAACACCCGCCTGACCTACCGGGTGCTGGACCTGCGCCGCCCGGCCATGCAGAAGAACCTGATGCTGCGCCACCGGGTCACGATGGCGGTGCGCCGCTATCTGGATGACCTGGGCTTCGTGGATGTGGAAACGCCGATGCTGACGCGCTCCACGCCCGAGGGCGCACGAGACTATCTGGTGCCGTCGCGCGTGCACGATGGCTACTTCTACGCGCTGCCGCAGTCGCCGCAGCTCTTCAAGCAGCTGCTGATGGTGGCCGGCTTCGACCGCTACTACCAGATCACCAAGTGCTTCCGGGACGAGGACCTGCGTGCCGACCGCCAGCCCGAGTTCACGCAGATCGACTGCGAGACCTCCTTCCTGTCCGAGGAAGAGATCCGTGGCATCTTCGAACCGATGATCCGCACGGTCTTCAAGCAGGTCATGAACGTGGACCTGCCCGATCCGTTCCCGACGATGAGCTTTGCCGAGGCCATGCGCCTGTATGGTTCGGACAAGCCCGACCTGCGCGTGAAGCTGCAGTTCACCGAACTCACCGACGTGATGAAGACGGTGGACTTCAAGGTCTTCTCGGGCCCGGCCAACGCCAAGGACGGCCGTGTGGTGGCGCTGCGCGTGCCGGGTGGCGCGTCCATCAGCCGCAGCGAGATCGACGCCTACACGCAGTTCGTGGGCATCTACGGTGCCAAGGGCCTGGCCTGGATCAAGGTCAACGACGTGAAGGCCGGCCGCGAGGGTCTGCAGTCGCCCATCGTCAAGAACCTGCATGACGAAGCCATTGCCGCGATCCTGGAGCGCACCGGTGCCCAGGACGGCGACATCATCTTCTTCGGCGCCGACCGTGCCAAGGTGGTCAACGACGCCATCGGCGCGCTGCGCGTGAAGATCGGCCACTCCGAGTTCGGCAAGGGCCACGGCCTGTTCGAGGCCGGCTGGCAGCCGCTGTGGGTGCTGGACTTCCCGATGTTCGAGTACGACGAGGACGAGAAGCGCTGGGTGGCCCTGCATCACCCGTTCACCTCGCCCAAGGACGGCCACGAGGACCTGCTGGAATCCGATCCGGGCGCCTGCATCGCCAAGGCCTACGACCTGGTGCTGAACGGCTGGGAAATGGGCGGCGGCTCGGTGCGTATCCACCGTGACGACGTGCAGAGCAAGGTGTTCCGCGCGCTGGCCATCGGACCTGAAGAGGCAGAAGCCAAGTTCGGCTTCCTGCTGTCGTCGCTGCGTTATGGTGCGCCCCCGCACGGTGGCCTGGCCTTCGGTCTGGACCGCATGGTCACGCTGATGACCGGTGCTGAGTCGATCCGCGACGTGATTGCCTTCCCCAAGACGCAGCGTGCACAGGATCTGCTCACGCAGGCGCCGTCGCCGGTGGACGAGAAGCAGCTGCGCGAGCTGCACATCCGCCTGCGCAACCCTGTCGGCCAGGTGGCAGGCCAGCCCGCCGCGGGTCAGTCCGCCGCAGATGGGCACAGCGCCTAAGATCCCCGAGTCCGTGCTGGTGGTGATCCACACCACCGACGGACAGGTGCTTTTGCTGGAGCGGGCCGACCGGCCCGGCTTCTGGCAGTCGGTGACCGGCAGCCTGGATGCGCCGGACGAGGCACCTTGCGCTGCGGCGCGGCGCGAGGTGCAGGAAGAGACCGGGCTGACGGCAGGGGCCGCAGGCCCGCTGCACGATCTGGGCATTCAGAATCGCTACGAGATCTATGCCCACTGGCGGCACCGCTATGCACCGGGGGTCACGCATAATACCGAGCATGTGTTTGCGCTGGCGCTGCCGGCCCCGGTTCCGGTGAAGCTGGCGCCCCGCGAGCATCTGGCCCATGCCTGGCTGGCCTGGGAAGAGGCGGCCCGGCGCTGCTTCTCGCCCAGCAACGCCGACGCGATCCGGGTACTCGCGAAGCGCCTGGGCTGGAAGGCATCGACAGGCGAGGCAGGAGAGACACCATGAAATCACTGCGGTTGCGGGTGGCCACCTACAACATCCACAAGGGCGTGGTGCCCGGGCCCTCGCTGCGCCGTCGTCCCATGGTGAAGGAAATGCGCCAGCGCCTGCATGAGCTGCAGGCCGACGTGGTGTTCCTGCAGGAAGTGCAGGGTCAGAACAATCGCTTTGCCAAGCGCTTCGCGCAGTGGCCTGCCGATCCCCAGGCCCAGTACCTGGCGCTGGACCCCGAGTCCTCCCGCCGTTTCCAGGCCGTCTATGGCCTCAATGCCCGCTACCTGCACGGGCATCACGGCAACGCGCTGCTGTCGCAGTTTCCCATCCTGTCCATCGAGAACCGCGATTTCTCCGACCACGTGTTCGAGCGGCGCGGTGTCCTGCACTGCGTGCTGCAGATGGGCGAGCGCGCGGTGCATTGCTTCGTCATCCACTTCGGGCTGTTCGCCCGTAGCCGGGCCCGTCAGGCCGGTGCGCTCATCGACTGGATCCGCGCCGAGGTGCCTCCCGGTGCCCCGCTGCTGATCGCCGGCGACTTCAACGACTGGCAGGATGCCCTGAGCCGCCTCCTGGTGGAGCGGCTGGGCGTGTATGAGGTGCTGGACAGCGCCCGCACCTTCCCGGCGCTGATGCCGTGCCTGCGCATGGACCGCATCTATGTTCGCGGCTTTGCCGTGGAGACGGCCCAGGTGCTGCGGGGGCTCAGCTGGGCGCGGCTTTCCGATCATGCGCCGGTGGTGGCGGACCTGACGCTGCTGCCCGACTGATCCGGGCCCGTTCGCCCGTCCTGTCCTGTCGATTGTCATCATCCCCCACCGTGGGCGAGGCTATCATGACAAGGGTATTCAGGAGGAAGCGCACCATGACGAAGGATGAGACGATGAGCTGGGTCGAAGAGATCTCCGTGGCCGGACAGCCGGCGTTCTGCCTGCGCAATGCCGTGGGGGACCAGGTGGTCGTCCTGCAGCATGGGGCGCAGATCCTGTCGTGGATGACGGCCGATGGCGTGGAGCGCCTGTACTGCACCTCGCGTCTGCCTTCGGAACCGAAACCCGTGCGCGGTGGCGTGCCGGTGATCTTTCCGCAATTCAATCAGCGGGGGCCGGATTTCACCCTGCCGCGCCATGGCTTTGCCCGCCAGCTGCGCTGGTACCGAATCGCGCCGAACGTGGCAGCCCAGGCCGCGCCTGCTCCCACCCCGTTCCCGGGCATGCCTGGGGCCGAACCGGGCGCTGTGGCGGCCAGTGCTCCGGCGCCTGCCGGTTGTGGTCTGCCCGAGACCCATGTGCCGGCCGACATGACCGCGACCGAAGCCGTGCCCGGCCTGCATGCTGCCGACCTGGTGCTGGCGCTGGGGGATGGCCCCGAGACACACAAGAGCTGGGAACACGCCTTCCGCCTGCAGCTGCGTATCCGTCTGCTGCCCCAGCAGCTGGACTTGCAGCTGGTGCTCGACAATACCGGTACGCAGTCCATGCGCTTCACGGCCGCGCTGCACACCTACCTGGCAGTTCCCGAGCTGCCGGGCACCACGCTGGATGGCCTGGAAGGCAGTACCCGGCTGGACACCCTGGTTCAGCCCAACCGTCAGGAAGCCGCTCCGGGTGGGCCGTTGATCCTGCGGGGAGCCATCGACGACATCTATTTCGACGTGCCTCGGCCGCTGCGGCTGCACAGCGCTGGCGGGGCACTGCGCATTGGCATGAGCGGCGGCTTTGTCGATACGGTGGTGTGGAACCCCGGCCCTGAAGGGGCGAAGGCCCTGGCCGACATGCCTGACGACGACTGGCGGCGAATGCTGTGCGTGGAGGCTGCCTGCATTGGCCGGCCTGCCGAGGTGCCGCCGGGCGGTCGCTGGCTGGCCGGGCAGCAGCTGCAGGTTCTCTGAGCGTCAGCTGTTCGCGCAAGATTGCTTACGTTTCCCCGGAGTTTCAGGCGGGATCTCGATATTTGTCACAGGGTTCCTGTGCTATTTTTTGTGTTGCTGGGGCGTAACAGTCGGAGCAAGGAGAACATGAAGCACGAACCGTGGAGCCTGGGTGCCAGCCTGCCGGGTGCGGTCACGAAGAATGGCATCGAATGGGTGACACTGCCCTTCCGCGCGCTGGATGCGGCGGTGCTTTATCGCGTCCTCGCATTGCGCAGCAGCATCTTTGTCGTCGAGCAGGAATGCCTGTACCAGGATATCGACGGGCTCGACCAGCACGCGCTGATCGTCGTCGGCATCCGCCCCTGGGGTGCCACGGGCGATCATGGCGCCACCCTGTTTGACGTGATTGCCACGGCGCGCATCCTGCCGCCGGGCGTCGGCTTCGACGACCCCTCCATGGGTCGGCTGTGCGTGGCGCAGCCCTTCCGTCAGCGGGGCCTGGGCAGAACCCTGCTGGACCACACATTGCAGTCCGCCCGTGAGGCCTTCCCCGGGCAGCCCATCCGCATTTCGGCCCAGGCGCACCTGGCGAACTTCTATCGGTCAGCCGGCTTCATGCCGGTCTCGGATCCCTATCTGGAAGACGGCATTCCGCACCTGGAAATGCTGATTGCGCCCCAGAAGGACGCGCCCTTCATCGCCTGAAGCCCGCTCAGGCGCGGGCCACAGAGGGCTGGTCCACCGGGCGAGGCTGGTCGTTCTCGTCCATGGCCACGTAGGTGAACAGGGCCTCCGAGACCTTGCGGACTTCCGTGGGGGCATGGATGTTGTGTTCGGTGTAGGCCTCCACCTTGCAGGTGACGGACGTGTTGCCCACGCGTACCACGTCGGCGTAGAACAACGTGCGTGAGCCAACCTGGATGGGAGCCAGGAAGGTGAGCGTGTTGACGGCCACGGTGCTGACCCGGCCTCGGGCACGCTGCACGGCAGCCACGGCCCCGGCGATGTCCATCTGCGACATGATCCATCCCCCGAACACGTGGCCATGCGGGTTCGCATCGGGCGGCATGGGCACGATGGCCAGCACGGGCGTGCGGCCGCTGGGCAGCTCGCTCTGGGAGGTGTTGCGGGAAGACGGGGAACGATGGATCTCGGTCATGGTGCGGATGGACATGCTGCCTGGCAGCATCGGACAGTTCGGCCAAGCATAACGCATGCCGCCCCGGGGCGGCACGTGGCGTTTACCCGGTGGGTCATAGCGGCAGCTGCAGCACGTGCGGGCAGTGATCGCTGGGGCGGGGGCGCTCCAGCGACAGGGGCGCCTCGAAGGGCACCACCTGCACACGCAGGTCTTCCGGCGGTGTGCGCAGCCAGGCATCCAGATTGTGGCTCAGCAGGAAGACATCGATGTGGTGGTGGCAGCGAGCCAGCTTGCGGTAGGGGCCACTGGCCACCAGGGTCAGGCGGGTACCGCGTGGCTGGTCGTCATCCAGTTCCGGCAGCACGCTGGCAACACGTCGCATCTCGTCCGACGTGCGTATCGGGGCGGCGGCCGGGCTTCCGTCGCCTCGCGCCGGCAGCCCCTGCCGGAGTTCCTGGCGCAGGTCCCGGTTGAAGTCACCACTGATCAGCACCGCATGGCCGGCCGCCATCTGACGATCCAGCCAGCCTTCCAGTGCCGGTACCTGTGACTGCAGCGTTTGACAGGATGACAGCCGCCGCCATTGTCGGGTGGGCTGGCGGCTCAGACTGCGGTCCAGTCGCCCCTGCCGGCAGCCCGCCTTCAGATGAACGTTCAGGATGGCCAGCGTGGGAGCTGGTCGTGCAGCTTTCGGGGGTGTACCGGATGGCTTCTCGGGCACGGGCAGTGGCAGGTACACGGCCAGCCCCGGCCGCGTGCGCCGACCTTCCGGGCTGCTGCGCGCCAGGCTTTCCACCACTTCCACCCGGGGCTCCTGCAGGAAGCGGTGGGTGGGCCAGGCCACGGCCAGGTTCTGCGAGATCGGGCCGCCGTTCCAGCGTTCGGCCGTCGTGTGGATTGTCCAGCCCTTGCCCAGCACCTGGCGAACGGCGTCAGCGTCGGTAATCTCCTGCATCAGCACGATGTCGGGTCGTGCCGTCCGGACCAGCTCGGCCAGCTGGCGTACCTTGGCATCCAGGTCCTGGCGTCGGTGCTGGGGGCCGAAGATGAGGCGCCCCTGCATGTCACGGCCGTTCAGGGCGTCACAATAGGGCAGCCCCGCCGGGCGATGGTTGCCAGGCCCGTCCCGCCAGCCCAGGGGCTCGCAGAAGGACTGCCAGCGCGCAAAGACAGCGGGCGACATCAGGTGCTCGGCATTCAGCGTCATGATGCGCAGGCCATTCGCATCGTCGATGGTCGCGCTGCCCGGTGCATCGTCCGTCTGACGGCGTGTCTTTCTGCCCTGGGGGCGATCAGTGTTGTCCGTGCTTCCGGCTACCCGGGCGCTTGACCTGGCATGGGCGCGTGCACGCTTGTCCTTGTTCTTCTGTCCTTCCTTCTTCTGGCGCCGCTTGCTCGTGGCGGCCTGTTCACGCCATTCGGCCGGCACCTCGGGACGCCTTCCCTGGGTCAGGGAGGCCTCGCCGGGGGCATGTGCGTTCGCACCGCGGGTGGGTTCATCGGCCGAACATCCCACCAGGCCCATCAGCAGGGTGGTGGCAAGCAGCAGGGCGGGGACGGGGCGGCGCATGGATGTTCCGGAGCGGGGACGAGGACGGTGCAAAGGAAGCCGGGGGAAACGGGCAGGGCGACGTGGACAGCGGGAACGGGAGGGGACACGGCTGCCGTGCCGCACGAAGCGCCCGCAGAAGCAAGCCGCTGCATGCGGCATTTCGGTTCCGGATCCGAGCGTCGGCCCGTGATGATGCCATCATCGGTGGGGGGAGCCGATTCGGCCGAACGGCTTCGTCCACCATGGCCCGATGGATGGCGGGTCGGCATATCATTGCACCATGGATACGCTGACCCTCAGAACCCCCGA
>ERZ773059.270-NODE-270-length-28723-cov-17.196316_pt1 | contig 28723 bp, 29 predicted proteins | sample MGYA00580514_ERZ773059 | MGnify/ENA primary metagenome ERZ773059 (study PRJEB29015, sample SAMEA2737981) | human oral metagenome | biome: human oral; feature: human-associated habitat; material: dental | place: China | collected 2056 ...
ATGTTTTCTTTGTCATTTTGAGTAGAGTTTTTAAATTATGAAAATGATAAAATGTTTAAATCAATGCCAATAGTAATATTGTTGCTGTAAAGGTATGGCGATTGTTGGTTACAAAATAGTTGCATCTTGTTTTTTACATAAAATAAACGGATGCAACTATTTGTAACCTATTGATTATCAATAAACACTCTTATTCTGTCAATTTCAGGATGTAATTCACCACACTAGCTGGATTAACGCTGCAATATTCGGCCAGATAACTAGAAAACCAAGATAAACAACCCCAACCAGCTTACTAAACCTCTTGCTTGCCAACAAGAAATGTCTTATTTTCAGCACAAATTTTAACATTATGAGTGCCTTTTTCTTCACCAATCGCCTACCTGCGAGCAAATAATCGATTCTTGCGGGGGTTAGTTTTGATGCTAAAAGGGGGTAGTTTGTGAATGCGGCAAAATGAATATTTATTTCAAAACCTCGCCATTTGCACCAGTTTCGGGGCTGTTTGGTGCTAAATGTAGTGCGTTTTGCCGCTAAATGCAATGCAATATGCCGCTAAACGCAGTGTGTTTTGCCGCTAAATGCAGTGCGTTTTGGTGCTAAACGCATTGCGTTTTGATGCTAAACGCAAGCCAAAACGCTGCTAAACGCAAACAGAAAAGCATAAACATCCGCTGAAATGGTATAAATAAAACCCCTCCGTGGTATGAGATACATGGCCCGAAAGGGCAAAACATCCATTAAAAAGTGGGTTTTTAGGGGCAAAAAGTGGGTAATTGGACGTGAAAAATAATGAGTTGGCAACCAAACTAGAAAGGCAAAATGGTGCAAAACGCAGGTGTTTTCTTAAAAAAGGACTAAAAGCGAAGGGCGTGCGGCTGAAAATATCGGCTAATTACCTGCTTTTTGGGCTTTATTTTCGCTAGAAGGGAGTGGCGAACAATATGTGTTTTGTAAAAGGTTTTTAAGTTTTTTGAGTTTATGAGGCGGTGAGTTTTGGGGTTTATGAGTTTGTGAGGTGGTGAGTTTTTGAGTTAATGAGTTTGTGAGGTGGTGAGTTTGTGAGTTAATGAGGTGGTAAGTTTGTGAGTTAATGAGGTGGTGAGGTGGTAAGTTTTTGAGTTAATGAGTTTATGAGGTGGTAAGTTTATGAGTTAATGAGTTTGTGAGTTTATGGCTTGTTAAGCTTATGAACTATGCTTAATGGGCGTTTGGGAAAGGACTTTGTCATTTATAACCAGCCGTTAATCTGGGTTTGGCGTGGCTTATGGCATAACAAAAAAACGCCCGAAGGCGTTTCGTTGGGTGTACTTCCACCGGGAATCGAACCCGGATCAAAGGTTTAGGAAACCTACGTTCTATCCATTGAACTATGGAAGCCCTGAATTAATGTGCTGCAAAGTTACGTTAAAAGACGCACAATGCAAAATAAAATGCTGCTTTTGTTGAGGTTTGTGCCATAAAATGCTACATATTCGACATGCCGTGCAACAGAATTACAATGCCAAAAAATGCACAATAGAGCGCAGCCAACATCAATGCGAGAAGTTTTATGCGCCTGCTTTTGCGATAAGGGGCAAAGGCAAACCACAAGGCAGACAAAGGAAGGAGTGCAAGTAGAAACAAATCCTTGGCCGTGGCTATGCTTGTAGCAAACGAGAGCAAGAAAAACACCAGATAATAAGCAAAAGCAAAGCCAATGGTTAGGCGCACGGCCTTATCCCCTTTGGGCTTAGACAGCAAGGCGTAAGTGGCATAGATGATGGCCAGGAGCGACACCCAAACCATGTCGTACATAAAGAAGAGGGTGAAATTGTTCATTGGTTCTGATTTTATAGGACGACCTCGTTGTGTGATGGTCAATCAAGACGTACAGGTAGGGATAGTTAGATAAGTTCTATCGAATAATCCATAAAATATGGTGGTAGCAACAGTTGGCATGCGTTAATTCACCACCAACAAGCCATACGGCCCAGTTGTAGATGCGCGATAGCGTATCAGTTTGTTGCCTTGTGCGCCCTCGGCCACGTTTCCACCCGTTGAAAGGTTGTACTTGCGACGGCAATTGGCGCAGGTGGCGAATCCGTTTGCCTGCAATGTTAGCGGATAACTGCGGCGCGGAACGGCGGTAGACGAGTAGCAATTGGGGCATTGCAGGTCGTATGCATAGAACACGGGCGGGTCTGACAGCAGGCCATAGCCCAGTATCAGTCCGTTGTTGATACCCAAAACCACCCCTCGGTTTTGGTCAACGGCTGTGGCCTTCGATGCTTGTTGTGCTCCGCCGCCACCTGCAACGAAGTTAAATTCAACGTAACTGTTTTGTCCCGAGTAGCGCGTCTGCATGCTCACGGTTACGAAAACGTTGCTGTGGGGCGTCATGGCCGATGCCAATACGGCGTTGTTTTGCACCTGATTATCAAAGATAAAGTAGGCGCGGCGGTCCGAAAACTCGTTCTCTACCTTTCCGCACGAGCTTAATAGGGTGCAAGCCAAGGGCAAAAGCATGGCCAAGAGCAATGGAGGGAACTTTGGTTTGGGCATAAGCGGACGACTAAAAAAGCCTCACCCCCAACCCCTCTCCAAGGGGAGAGGGGAGTGGTATGCAATGCGGTTGTAAGGCTGATGGATGCAATAAACAATTGTATTATAAACTTGGATTGGGCGTATGCTACGCAATAGCTAGGTTTGTACCTGCAATAGCCAATGCTGCAACAAGGCATTTCACGCCCCTCTCCCCTTGGAGAGGGGTTGGGGGTGAGGCTTTTTTCTCCTTATAATGGGCCTTGGATTGGCTTCTCACTCATACTTAATCACTTGCAGCAAGTCGGCAATCTTCTCCAAACCTTCCATCAATGGTTTCTTAACCATACCTTTAATAAAGGGGTTCAGTTCGGCTTTGATGGTTAGTTTCATCTTGCTGGCATTGTCGCCATTGGGTACAACTTGAATCCAGAGATTGAAATGAACGGGCGAATCGGCCGTTTCAAACTTGATGCACTTAGGTGCCTCGCGTTCCACGATGCGCAGTTTAATCTGCCCAACGGGGTTAACGCTCACCGAGATAGAATCGTTGTCGAAGGTCATCTGTTCTAGCTTGTCTTCGGGCAACTTGTCTTTTAAGCGTTCTATGTTAGAGAGGTCGCTCAACATGTTGAACACCGCCTCTTGTTTGTAGGGTATTTGTCGGATACTACTTTCGAATGTAGACATGTGTAGGGTTTAAAGTATAAATGAAAAGCCTCACCCCCAGCCCCTCTCCAAGGGGAGAGGGGAGTAATATGCAGTGCTATTACAATTCAACGATACATGGGCTTTCTCCATGCGCGAATGTTAGAGATAAGAATATGCAGTGTAGCGGCAACGCATTTCACTCCCCTCTCCCCTTGGAGAGGGGCTGGGGGTGAGGCCGGTTGTGGGGTTGTTGTGGGGTTGTTGTGGGCCAGTTGTGGGCTAGTTTTAGGGTGGTTGTTTGTTTATTTCTTAGGGTTCCACTCCGCAGGATTCAGTCGCCACTCGTTCAACAGCACCACATCTTCCTTGGCGATGTATCCCGTTTCAACGGCTTTTTGCACCACGTGCTCGTAATCGGTAAGCGTTACCAGCTTTACGTCGGCCGCTTTAAAAGCATCTTCGGCAACGGCGAACCCGTAAGTGTAGGCCGCAACCATGCCCACAACTTCGCAACCGGCCTTTCGGATAGCCTCGACAGCCTTCAAACTGCTACCTCCTGTGGAGATGAGATCCTCGATAACTACCACCTTCTGACCCGCTTTCAGGTCGCCTTCGATAAGGTTTTCCAGTCCGTGGTCTTTGGGTTTGCTCCTTACATACACAAAAGGCAGTTGCAGCGCATCGGCCACTAGCGCGCCCTGGGCGATGGCTCCCGTGGCAACACCAGCCACAGCATCGGCTTGTGGGAAATGTTCGAGCACGGCATGTGCCAGTTCGAGCTTGATGAAACTGCGCAGCTGGGGGAACGATAGCGTGCGGCGATTGTCGCAATAGAAAGGCGACTTCCAGCCCGATGCCCATGTAAAGGGGTCGTTGGGTTGCAACTTAATGGCGTTAACCTGAAGCAGACGTGCTGCAAAATCTTTCTTGATGTTGTCCATATCCTTGTGTGGGTTTATTGGTTTGGGGGTTAAGCCCGTTGTGTCCGCTTTCTATGTGTGCGGCATAGGGGTTGTCGTCCCACCATATACTATATATAATAATGTGCAAAGTTACGCTATTTATCCTATCGGGCAAAATTTATATGGCGCGTTCTGATGGCAGATGGTGGTGATGTAAGTGGCGATGGAGATTGTTTAACGTCTTTTTTTATGGCATAGCGAAACATTTTTTTATATTCTTTTCGGTGTTGGATGGTTCGTTTTTCATATCTTTGTAACCATCTACGAATACCTAAAACCCGATGGTGCTTATGTTAAGAATGCCAACGACAGGCTGTTTTCGGCCCAAATGGTTAGCGATAAGGCTAATTTTCGCACTGCTGATGCTGTGCGGAACGGCGGCCGTGCGTGCCCAAAACATTGTTGAAGGCACGGTGTTAACAGATTCGCTCTGTCCTAACGCCCGCTGTACCGTAACCCTTTACGATAAAGACGATAAGCAATGGCAGGCTTTGGCGTGCGACGAAAAGGGGAAATTCCGCGTAGAGAACGTGCCGAACGGCCCCCTTCGCGTGGAGGCGAAGGCCATTGGGCATGTGGCGCAGAGCAAGAAAGTGTTTCTCTTTGGAAACACAAAGATGCAGGTCGACTTCACGTTGAAGTCGGAGGCCATCAACTTAAAAGAGGTGGAGGTGAAGTCGAGCCCAATGATTGTGAACGGCGATACCACCACTTACATCGTGTCGAGGTTTGCAACGGGGCGCGAAAAGGTGCTGAAAGACGTGGTGAACAATCTTCCCGGCGTGCGATACGACGAGAAAGACAACTCGCTAACCGTAAACGGCAAGCGCGTGAGCAAGGTGTTGGTGGAGGGCGAAGACCTCTATCAAGGCAATGTGTCTACGCCGATGGAGAACCTTCCCGCCTCGGGTGTAGATAACTTGAAGGTTATCGACAACTATTCGGAGTACAATGTGTTCTCTGGTTTCAAGAGTAGTAACCAAACGGTGGTGGACCTTTCTATGAATAAGAGCATGCACGGGCGACTTAAAGGACAGGCCGAGGCACAGGGCGGACTGCTAAATAAGGTGATGACGAAGGGTTCGAGCATGCTGCTGGGCAAGCGAATGATGGGCAATATCATCGTGGGAGGCAACAATACTGGCGATAAACTGATACAGCCTGCCGACATCGTGAACATGAACGGCGGGTGGAGCGAAATGCTTTCGGGCGATGACCCGATGGCTAGCATGCGTAAGACGTTTACCGATTACGCCATGATGCTGGACTATCGCGAGAACGTTTACCGCCGGAATAATGGGCTGGTGTCGCTTAATACGGTGTCGACACCTGGCAAAAACATGAAGATTTTGTGGAACGGAATGTTGGGAGCCGACCATTATCGCATGAAAAGCACCGACCATTACGCCTATCATGGCGGACTGGCATACACCGATTCTACACGCGAACTGCAAGATAAACGCCACTTCTTGTCTAATATCAAGTTCAAATTGGCCAACCAAAAGAACATGGAACTGACGTTAACCAACCGCAGTTACTTTGGAACGACCGAAAGAAATACCGACCGACAGCTGCAAAGCGTTGCCCTTAACGAACAGACGAAAGGGCGATTGGCCACGATAAACAACGCTTTGGTGTGGCTTTATCGGCATGGCAAGAACGTGTTTAGCTACAAGGCCGATCTTAACTTCTTGTTCAGTAACAACCGTTACGACTTTTCTTCGCAACCAACGCCGCTCTTTAAGTCGCCCGCTTTGCATTCGGAAATGAACATACGCAGGCTTGAATTTACGGGTTTGGCACAGTATGTACGTAGGTTTGCCGATGCCTACTTCTTGCGAATTGCCTTGCGCCACGGCCTAGAAACCTTCTCTACCACCGTAAAGGGCGACAGCGCGGGTATGGATAACCCTGCTTTGAAGATGCCTTATCGCTTTTACGACAACGGCGCAGAGCTGAGTTTGAATAAAGATCAGGGTAAGTTTAGGTTCGGCATTGGCGGCATATTCCATCATTTCAGCCTGCATTCGTCGCGCCCCTTGTCGTTCGGTGTCTCGCCAAAGATGGCCGTTTCGCCGTTGTTCAACATCAGTTATCGTGTTAGTATGATGCATTACGTTGAACTTCGGCTTAAAAGCACGTACCAATTGATGGGTGCTGGCGCGGTGTTCGATGGCTCTTACATTGCCGATTTCAGGCGTGTGAGTTATGCGCAGATAGAAAATGCGCTCGCACATACCACCGAACTCACGGCGATGCAGGCGTATGCCAACCTATTTAAGGGCATAACCCTCTTTAATATGGTGTCGCTAAGCTACAACCACAACGCCTTGGCCTACGATTACAGCATGGCCGATGGGTTGGTTTCGCATGTCGTCAGTCGCAATGTGTCGGGTGGAAAAGGGCTAACCTTTGGCTCGATGATGGAGACAAAGCTAATAAGCACGCCGCTTAACTTCCGTCTTTTCGGCGGATTGAGCCTTGTGCGCTCGCCATTCTTCTACCAAGGCGTGGCGCAAACGTCGGATAGTCGGTCGTTCAACCTCAACCTTAACGTCAAAACCTACTTCAAACGCGGGTTCAATGGCGAACTGTTCGCTGCCGCAGCATGGGCAAACGATAAGAGCAAGCTGCTGCGTTCGCACCAAAACGATTATCGTTTGGAGGGCGAATTGGGCTATATCGCCAACAAATGGCAAGCATCGGTGAGGCTGGGACAACGCTGGCGCAAGGTAACTGGCAGCGGAACAGACTATACGGCCCTGCGGTTTGGCATGGAATACGACCTTAACAAGCACATTCGCTTAAAGGCATCGGCGCAAGACATGCTCAATCTGAGGGAACGACTGATGCAAGAACGCGTGGTGGATAACTATTATGTTACTACCCGAAACATCCATTACATGCCCGGAAACGTGATGGTTGGGGCAATGGTTACCTTCTAAGTAGTACCCCAAACGCAAGATTTACATAACACTTAAACAGATAAACGTATGAAAAGAATCCTATTATCTCTCGCCGCAATGCTGTTTGCGGCCATACCTATCGCAGTTAACGCCCAACAACTAACCGTTGAATACGAAACGCGCGTTAATGCAAATTCGCCCGATGCAATGAAAGAATCGGGCTTACCCGACGAGATGCGCAAAGCGTTGATTAGTGCGGTGGCCGATGTTAAGTCTTACTACATCATGTGTATAGACGGCGGACAGGTTGAAGGCCGCGCGCAAGCAGCGAAGGAAAAGCAAATGATAAACTTCATGGGACAAACCATTGATGCCAACGAGTTTGTGAAAAATCAGCTCGAAAACATCATATACTACAACAAAGACACCAAAAGAAAGGTGATGAAAGTGGTGGTGATGGGTAAGCATTATTTGCTGGTAGACCCCTTGAAACCCGATACCTTCGACGTAAAACCCAATGAAAAGAAAGACATCTTGGGTTACGAATGCGTGAAGGCGGTAAGCAAAGACGGCAAGCAAACCATTTGGTTTACCAAGCACATCCCCGTAGATGCTGGGCCTTTGTACACGGATGTGGGCGGATTGATACTCGAAGCCGAACTGAAAGACTACATCTTCGTGGCCAAGAAAATCTCGATGAGCGTAGACCATGCCTTGAAAGAACCCACGGGAGGCGAAGAAATGACCGAGAAGGCCTTTAAGGAGAAGATGCAAAAGTACGTGGAAATGATGCGTAGGGGCCAGTAAAGGCCAAACCATAGCCAGGCGATGCAGGCGCAACGCCTGGCCTTTGATGCCTTTCTTATCAAAGAAGGGCCGGCTTTTTATGCCCGTATTGCACGCTTAGTTCTCCTTGATTAACAAGTTCTTCTAATGATACTTGCTGTCCTTAGCCTGCTTAAAACCCAAAAAAAATCACTACCTTTGCATCTGCTTACAGAAAAATCGAAATACAACAGCATGAATATTGAAAGCGAGATAATAGCAACCGTGGTGCAAGCGGTGAAAGAATGTTTTGGCCAAGACGTGCCAACAACGATGGTTCAGTTGCAAAAGACAAAGGCCGAGTTTGAGGGAAACCTCACACTCATGGTGTTCCCTTTCCTTAAATTGTCGAGGCTGAAACCCGAAGACACCGCCCAACAACTGGGCGATTATCTGGCCAAGCACTGCAAAGTGGTGCAAAGTTTCAACGTGGTGAAGGGTTTTCTTAATCTCACTATTGCGCCAGCGGCGTGGATTAGCTTGCTCAACCGCATCGATAGCGAACCTCGTTTCGGCGAAAAGGCCGTTAACGAGCAGTCGCCACTCGTGATGATAGAGTATTCTTCGCCCAACACCAACAAGCCTTTGCACCTCGGACACGTGCGAAACAACCTTCTCGGATGGTCGTTGGCCCAGATAATGGAGGCCAACGGCAACCGCGTTGTGAAGACAAACATCGTTAACGACCGCGGAATACATATCTGTAAGTCGATGTTGGCATGGAAGAAGTGGGGCAATGGCGCAACTCCCGAAAGCACAGGAAAGAAAGGCGACCACCTCATTGGCGACTATTACGTGGCCTTCGACCAGCATTATCGCGCCGAATTGGCTGAACTTACGGCCAAATTTAAGGCCGAAGGCATGGCCGACGAAGAGGCAGAGAAACGCGCAAAGGAAGAATCGCCACTGATGAAAGAGGCACACGACATGCTTGTGCGCTGGGAACAGGGCGACGAAGAGGTGCGCGCACTGTGGAAAAAGATGAACGATTGGGTGTATCAAGGCTTTGACGAGACCTACAAAGCGATGGGCGTTGGTTTCGATAAGATATATTATGAGTCGGAAACCTACCTCGAAGGCAAGGCCAAAGTGGAAGAAGGATTGGCCAAAGGGCTGTTCTTCCGCAAGCCCGACGGCAGTGTCTGGGCCGACCTTAGCAATGAAGGACTCGACCAAAAGCTATTGCTCCGAGCCGATGGCACAAGCGTTTACATGACCCAAGACATTGGAACAGCCGACCTCCGCTTTAAGGATTACCCCATCGACAAGATGATTTACGTGGTGGGTAACGAGCAAAACTACCATTTCCAAGTGCTTTCTATCCTGCTCGACAGGCTCGGATTTAAGTGGGGAAAAGAGCTGGTGCACTTCTCTTACGGTATGGTTGAACTGCCTAACGGCAAGATGAAAAGCCGCGAAGGCACGGTGGTTGATGCCGACGACTTGATGGAAGAGATGGTTTCTGCCGCTCGCCGCACCAGCGAAGAGTTGGGTAAGTTTGCCGATATGACCGAGAACGAGCGCAACGACATTGCTCGCATCGTGGGCATGGGTGCGCTAAAATACTTTATCCTGAAAGTTGATGCACGCAAAAACATGCTCTTCAATCCCGAAGAAAGCATCGACTTCAACGGCAATACGGGCCCATTCATACAATATACATACGCCCGCATACGCAGCATTATGCGTAAAGCCGAGGCCGAAGGCATTGTCCTGCCCAGCGTTTTGCCCGATACGCTGCCCCTAAACGAGAAAGAAGTGCAGCTTATCCAAAAGCTCAACAGCTTTGAAACGGTGGTAGAACAGGCTGGAAAAGATTACAGTCCCAGTGGCATAGCCAACTATTGCTACGAGTTGACCAAAGACTTTAACCAGTTCTACCACGATTACAGCATCCTCAATGCCGAGAGTGCCGAGGCCAAGACATTGCGTTTGGCACTGGCAAAGAATGTGGCCAAGACCATCAAGAACGGCATGCAGCTGTTGGGCATCGAGGTTCCAGAGAGGATGTAGGCATGGCATCGCAACTCATTAATCCGCCATCGCACCGCAACGACACCGTGTTACCGCTGCCCGCAGAGGTAAAAGCCGACGCGTGGGCGGTGGATGCAGCCTGTTCGGGCAACCCCGGGCCGATGGAATACCAAGGAGTCGACCTGCAAACGGGCTATCCCGTGTTCCACTTCGGCCCAGTACACGGCACCAATAACATCGGCGAATTTCTCGGCATTGTTCATGCCTTGGCCTTAATGCAGCAGCGGGGCATAACCAATAAGGTGATATATTCCGATAGTTATAATGCCATATTGTGGGTGCAAAAAAAGAAATGCAAAACCAAATTGGAGCGCAACGCCAAAACAGAAGCTCTTTTCCAAGTGATAGAAAGAGCCGAACGGTGGCTGCAAAACCATGAGGTTAATATACAAATAATTAAATGGGAAACCTCTAAATGGGGAGAAATACCTGCGGATTTCGGGCGAAAGTGAGAACTTTCGCCCTTTTTTTGATATTTGTTCGCTTTTTTCTTGGCGGTCTGTTCTTTTCTTTTTACTTTTGCGGAGTAAAATAATTAAGAACTTAAATGCTTTGGAAATGAAAAAGACTTTTATCGCATTATTATCACTACTCGCCATGCCTACCATGATGTGGGCACAAGGCGATAACGAGATTAACATTGACGCACAGGTACGCGCGCGTGCTGAATATCGTAACGGTTATATGGAGTTGCGCCCCAAAAGCGCACAACCGGCATCGTTCATCGAAGAGCGTGCTAGGCTTGGAGTAGGTTTCGAACGTGGCGACGGGCTTAGTGCCAAGCTTTCTGTTCAACAGATTGGCGTTTGGGGACAGTACCATCAGATTGAAACAGATGGAAGTATCATGATGAACGAGGCCTGGGGACAGTACAAGTTCGGTGATGGTTTCTTCGCTAAATTGGGTCGTCAAATCCTCTCTTACGATGATGAGCGCATCTTCGGTGCACTCGATTGGAACGTAGCCGGCAGAAGTCACGACGCTTTAAAGTTGGGTTACGAGAACGATATGCACAAGCTGCACCTTATTTTGGCATATAACCAAAGTGCAGAGAACTTGCTTGGGACAAAGTTTGCGCCTGGCCAACCCTACAAACACATGCAAACCTTCTGGTACCACTATGGAAACGAGGATAACCCATTCGGCATTTCTGCTTTGCTTTCTAACTTAGGATGGGAGTATGGACCCGGAGCTGAGGGCGATACGAAGTACATGCAAACCCTCGGTACCTACGTTACTTATCGCCCCGAAAAGCTCGACTTGCAGGCTTCTGCTTACTATCAAATGGGTAAACGTCCAACAGGCGACACGAAAGTTTCTGCTTGGATGGCTAGTGTTAATGCCGGTTTCATGCCCAACGAGCAATGGAAGTTTAACTTGGGCTACGATTACCTGAGTGGTGAAGACGGAAAGGGAGACACTTATAGTGCATTCGATCCCCTTTATGGCACGCATCATAAGTTCTATGGAGCAATGGACTACTTCTATGTAAGGGAACATCGTAGCCTTGGCTTGCAAGACATTCAGCTGGGTGTTACCTTTACGCCCAATGAAAAGCTTGCGTTGAAAGCTAACGGACACTACTTCATGGATGCAGTGAAGATAGACGGCAAGGACCAAGGCCTTGGTGGAGAAGTTGACCTGCAACTCGACTATGAGATAACGCAAGACGTGAAACTGACAGTTGGTTATTCCACCATGTTGGCAACGAAGAATATGGATGTTGCCGGTGCAGAAAACTACAAGCGTTGGCAAGACTGGGCATTTGTTTCACTCAACATCAACCCCCGTATCCTATCGTTTAAGTGGTAACAGTTGTTATTTAGCGTGTAGCAACCCAGTCTGCGGTGTTCCTTAATGGTGCATTGTAAGGCATGGTGTAGCGAACAAACGCTGATAACTACACCGCGATAACATTTTATTAAACGCCACCATCATATCTTTTGTTGGTTTACTGCTAGTAGGTAAGCGAGCAAAAGATGTGGTAGTGGCGCTTTGTTGTTTTAATGAGAGAGCCAGTTGGAGAAGCAAATAGAAAGATGATAGGTTGCCTTATAATTGCGACAGCACTAGACAATCCTGCCATTTTGTCCGCTGGGCAACCTATCAGTCCTGGTGGCAGCCAGTCTTCCGTAAGCAAAGTTAGCGATATGTTTTCTGCCGAGCAAGGGTAAAACGATAAATCCAAATCTGTTCTTAGAATAATCTGCTTTCATCTTGCCAAAAGACGACACTGAATACTCGCAACAGATAACTGGGCGTTCTATCTCAAGCAACAGAGTAACATTTTCATCTTTTCACCTTTATGAGTTATGGAGTTAAGGAGTTATTGAGTTAAGGAGTTAAGCCAAATGTATGGGTGGCGTTAGGCTAATAGGACAGGTCCGGCTTGTCCGGCTTGTCCGAAAGCTAGACTGAACTAGAAACCTAGGAACCGATAGACAGCTTTAAAGGGCGTTAGCCATCTTTTCACCCTTTCACCCTTTCACCTTTAAAACATCCTTTCACCTTTATAAGCCCCTCAATGGAGAACCCTTGTTTTGTAGCAATCGTTGTGTTGGGACTTATACAATGCCAATAAGTCTGCGACCAATCTTGTGTAATCCCTCAACGATACGTTGTCTTTGTTGTGGGCGAGCCTTTTTAAGGCCGTTAGCATAATGGCTCAATTGCCTCTCGTTCACCCCAGAGGCGCGCGATATGGCTGCAAGACTAGCGTATGGCTCGCATGAACGAAGAAGGGCGGCCGTGTCTAAATGGTAGTCAAATTCGTATTCGCCATTACGCAACCATTGGGGTACGTCTTCGCCGTCTGCAATCATTCCCTCGATATGAAACCGCAATGTTGCAGCTATTTCTTTTATCAGTTCGTCGTAAGTCTTAGCTGTAAGCACAACACTACCAGGCACATTATCGCCTAAGCTGGCGCCAAAGTTGTGGTCGCACCATTCTATATTTACTTTTATCTTTTTCATAAATGCTGTTGTTTAATGTTTGTTGACTAGTGCATAGGTTATGTAAAGCAGGAAGATTTCTTATTTCCACCCAGCCTGTTTCCAAATGCTGTTTAACAAGAACTGGCTTAAATCATCGCTAGCCTTGCCTCTTATCGTTACTTTCCCTTTCTTTGTAGGGTGTTTAAATTGTCGATGGTCGCCCTTTGTGGTGCTGAGCACCCAGCCGTCTGTTTCCAACATTTTGATAACCTCCTTAACTTTATACCTTTTCATCTGTGTTACATGTTATTATTAGGCAATACAAAAGTAGTAAAAATAATGCTGATTTACAAGTTAATGTCAGAGGAAAAGTTTGAGTGTGTTGTTTAAACCCAATCGTTCATTTAGGTATTTCTGAAAGTAATGTGGTGCGAAATGGCATATAACGCGACAGACATCGTGTCCTAATCTGTTTGTCGTCTTTTGTAATGCCAACATAAGATAGCAAATTCCTCTCGTGTGCGGAGCGTAGAACAGAGCAACCCACCGGCTTATGAACACACGAAAATCCAACTCCCGAATACATCAACTCATCAATTTACAAACTCAAGAACCCATCAGCTTATAAACCCAAGAGCCCATAAACTTACAAACTCTTCAACTCGTAAACTCTTCAATTCACAAACTCTTCAACTCACAAACTCTTCAACTCACAAACTCATAATCTCACCAACTCAAGAACTCATCAGCTTACAAACTCTTCAACTCAAAATCTTAAATCGTTATTATTTATTTTACAACATCGCTCCAAATTCCACTCCATTCTAGCGAAAATTTAGGTTAAAAAGTAGGTAAATTGCCACAAATAATAGCCTTTCATGCCTTCCAATATGTCCATTTTTAAGAAAAAGACCTGTATTTTGCACCATTTTGCCTTTCTAGATTGGTTGCCAGCTCGTACTTTTTCGACTCCAATTTACCCACTTTTAGACCCTAAAACCCCACTTTTTGATGATAATTTAGCTCTCTTCAGCCATGTATCACATGCCTCGGAGGGGTTTTATTTATACAATTGCGGTGAATTTTTATGCTTTCCGTCTTGCATTTAGTACCATTTTGCACTGCATTTAGCACCATTTTACCTTGCGTTTTGCACCAAAACGCACTGCATTTAGCATCAAAACGCACTGCGTTTTGCACCATATTGCACTGTATTTAGCACCATATTGCACGATATTTTGCAGCAAATAGCCCGAAAGTTGATGTAAATGGCGTTCCCTTGGAATAGATATTCATTTTGCATCATTCGCAGACTAACCCTATTTTGCATCAAAACAAACCTTCGCGAGAATCGATTTTTTGCGGCAAGGTTCGCGGTTGGTGGACGAAAAGGGCACTTTTAATGTTAAATTTCTTACTGAAAAGTTGACATTACTTCAAGATGACCAGTTGACAAGTTAACGAGTTGACGAGCCTGTTGGTTCGGGAATTTACGAGCTGGGGAGTTTGGGAGAAGTTTATTGGCTCACAAGTTTGTGAGTAGACAAGGATTGTCGTCCGCTCCGTACAAGCCATTTAGCTAAACTCTTTATAGTGAAACTGAAATGGATTTGGAAAGCCATAGGTGCATCGTAAACAAACAAAACGTGTTCCTTTTCCTCTGCGTAAGGGTTTATGGATGCCATGCTACGCACGTCTTACATTCGTCTAACAACCATTTTCCAAAAGCAATTCTGTTTCACTTTAACTCCGTCACTTCTCTTTGACAACATTATGAGTTCGTTTCTTCTTCAAGGCATAACCAGTCATTAAGAATTAAGGGAAACAGGAGAAATTATAGGGAATGTAACTATATGAAATAGTGCCATTTAGCATTTTCCTGCTATTTTGGGGGTAAGCGAAAACGAGCATTAAACGGCAGGAGTTCCGTTACCAAATCGTAACCCATCAGGGAAAAAGCAAAAAGGGGTTACGAATTGAATGTAAACAACTGTATAATAGGTTTTTATTCTTCATCTTTCATTTTTCTGCATCACTCGGGAAGACTTGTTTCACTGTACCTTTGCAAGCAAAGGAAATTTTGAAAAAACGACAGAAAAATGAAAGAAAACAAACTGAAAGTATCGTTCTTCGTTCAGGCGAAACGAACCGACAGGAAAGGACTTGTGCCTGTCATCGGGCGCATCTCCGTAGGCAGACCCCATTCAGGCTTCTCTACCAAGTGCAAGACGCCGCTCGCTCTTTGGGACAGCCGTAAGCAACGGCTCGTCGGCGAGAGTGCTATGGCAGTGTCCGTCAATCAGAAACTTGGTGAATGCACCGCACTCATCCACGCACGCTTTCACGAACTCAGTGAAAGGAAAGAATGCTTCACCGCCACAGACGTGAGGGATGCCTATCAGGGGCAAATCCACCGCCAAACCCTGCTCTTGGAGAGTTTCGGGGAGTATCTCAAACTGACAAAGGAGCGTAAAGGCATCGACCGAGCCTTAAAGACGTTCAAACTCCGTACCTACTAGCTCTCCCTGCTCCGTGAATATGTACAAAAGAAGCACAAGGTAAGAGACATTCCCCTTTCACAGTTGGACATAGCTTTTATTGAGGGTTTTGAGTATTATCTCACCATCGACCGCAAACAGAAACGCAGCAGCATATCGAGCACCTTATCCACCTTGCAGACCATCGTCCGCATGGCGGTAAAGAAAGGCGTGCTCGACTTCTATCCGTTCTTGGGCTACAGTTACGAGCGACCAAAGGGTGAACCGAGAAGCATCACGAAGGAAGAACTTGAGCGCATCATCGACTTGGAGATTCAATGGGAGAACTATCGCATTGTCCGCGATTTGTTCGTCTTCTCCTGCTTTTCAGGGCTGGCAATCTCCGACGTCCGTAATCTTCGGGAAGAAAACATCGTCTTGGAAGAGGGCGAACTCTGCATCAAGGGCAGACGAATGAAGACCAAGACCCCGTATCGTGTACAGGTACTTCCTCCTGCTTGGGCGATAATGGAGCGGTACAGAGGAAAGCGTGCAGGTTTTGTCTTTGATGTGCCGACCACCGACATTATCCTCAATGGTATGCACTACATACAGAGAAACATCGGTATGGAAAGCCCATTGACCTTCCACATGGCAAGACATACCTTTGCTTCGCTTATCACGCTCTCGGCAGGTGTACCTATCGAAACGGTGAGCCGTATGCTCGGACACACCAACTTGAAAACAACACAGGTATATGCAGCGGTTTCCTCCGAAAGAATCCATCTGGATATGCAGAAAGTGCAACAACGCATACAAGATACATTCACCTTAAAACTTTGACATTATGGCACGAAGTACATTCAAAACACTCTTTTATATCAATCGCTCCAAAGAGAAAAAGAACGGCAAATTAACCATTGACTATCGGGAGAGATAAGGAATGTGCGATGGGATTATATCCTCAAAGCATTTTTTTGTAGCAGAAAAGTCAGTGGGTTATTTGTGTTAGTTCATCATTATAACAGGATGGTGAAGTGGGCTTTTAACGTCCATATGGTGCAATAATGTCTTCAATCTTTTCAAGACCTTCCAACTGTATAGCTGCTTGTTGAACATTGATTGTATCGAAAAGATTATCAAGTAACTGCTTCTCGCGTACATCGACTCTTCCGTCTGCCATCATCATCTCTGCAAATATTTTTATTGCGATAATTTTATTACGTGCAGTCATAGAACGAAGAGCGGTTAGCGCAGTAGTACGATCCATCGTAGCTGCTGATTGCATTTCGTTTTCTGACATATTTAATAACTTACTGACTTTTTTCCAATACTCAGCTTCTGGAGCTGCTATATGTCCATCAACCATCATCATCAACATAGTGATGTTATAGATAGCTTGTTTCTGAATTGATGTTAACTGATTCATATTAGAACATTGACTTAAGTTTAGAAATAAACTCTGAATTACCCTTAATGCCCATGCAAAGTGCAACAGAGGGGATATACATTTCTTGTTTAGGATCGTCGTCGGAACTTATAATCATATGCCCTGACAAGACCCAACTAAATTGAGAATTAGTTCTTTCCAAGTGGAAGAATTCTGTTACCTCTCCTGTCTGATTGATAAAAAGGAAGTAAAATTCTCCATCGTACTTAAATGCATAGACGATAATATTCATCATTTGAAATACTGGAACATTCATCTGTCGAAGCGAAATTACCCCCTCGGAATTCATGTTCATTAACAACTGAATCGTCGGTTTGAAACGAAGATCATACCAACGAACTTGTGGCGTTTTCGCCAACAAGGAGCATTTTTCTTCAAGTTTGTTCATGAGAAACTATTAATTATAGGATTAACTTGCTGAAGCATCATTGACAAAAACGGATTAATGTTCATTTGTGGTTCTAAAGTTAGTACCTCTTCATACCACAATTTAACTTGACGTTTTTGTATTTGAGAAAAAGATTTCATTTCATTAACCACATAGGTGAGAGGGAGTCTTCCTAATGACTCTAACATTTGATACTCAAAAGACCCCTGCTGAGGTTTTGTATCGAAGACGCTATCATAGACTTTTTGAATAAAATATTTGTGATTTTGGGAAAGTCCTAACAAAATACCCATACTTGCAAAAAAAGAGTACGCAACACATGCTCTCGTACTTTCCCATTGTCCTGGTCGTAATAATAAATCACTCATAGTTGTTAGTTTAGAATCAAGTTATTTGGAATATTGTGCTTTACTAAAATTTCAGACTGGAAATATTCTTTTGCTTCGGGACTGATATGGAAATAATTTTTCTTGTGAAAAAGATGAAATGGTATATTCAAAAGGAACTCTATTTTGTCAGAGAATGCCACTCCTCTTTTTATTGCGTTTCTGTCAGAATAAACTGTATCTTTTAGAAAAAGAACAGAGGGGTTAATATCGTAGATTTTATAGGAAGCCAATTTCCCATTTGCTAATGCATTCATTAACATAGGATGCTTTTTTTCAAATCCTAGATGAATATAGTCAGCAAAACCTTTGTATGCATCAATGGACTGAGATATTGATGTCGATACAAAATCAACATCAACACCTAATTCTTTAAGATATTGAATAGAACAAATTCCATGTTTCTTAATTGAGTTAACATTTTTATATGAGGTAAAATGATAGACAGCCTCTATCTTGTTCTTTTCCAAGAAATCCTTATATGTATTAGGTCCACATTTGTATTTATTTCCTTCTTCTTTAAACTTCCGAATCCAATCCTCCGTCAAACTTCTTGATGGATGATAGTACTGAGGATATAGAGTAGACAACAATTTCACACTCGCTTCTTGTATTGATATATAAGCGGTGTAAATATCTGTTCGGATGAATGCTGTCTTAAACCATATCTGGTTTTCAAATTGCATATCATTAACTATACAAAATGCTTTGTACTCATCCTCGTCTTTGAAGGCAAAGAAAGGAGGGAGCAATGGACATTTCTCTCTGTTATGAAAGTTAATCAATGATTGCAGAAAATTATTTAAGAGTATTCTTTCATTATGAACAAAAAAGAATGTTTTCTCCTTATCATGTATGATTGAAGACACCATTTCTCTATAGACATCACCTTCTACATAGTTGGTTATTCTAGTGAATTTCTCACCAGCACTTTGTTCTACAATGAGACGATGTGTCTCGTATGTCAGGTTCATTTGGGACATATGTTTCAAGTGTCTATTTGTGGATTTCAATGATGTTGATATGTATTGCAAAGATAACAGCTGCCACTATGCGTTACAAATGTACTCAAAAATCTTCAAATCACGCAACTTTTAATCTCCAAAAGAAGAGCCTTTAGATGAGATTTGCTTAAATTAGCGCCAAAACATTGCAGATTTCATTATTTTTCTGAGTTTTCTTACTTCATGTGCCGAGATATTCCTTAGATTTTTTGGATTGTTGGGAACAAATTGCTACCTTTACCCATCAATTAAAGTGTTCTTTGAGATATTGCAGAATGACGGATGGGAAAGAAACTCGCTCGTTTCCAAGTCGTAACCCATTTGCCCTTTATTCATTCTTAGTTTTCTGGCTATCTGAAAGATACAATCTTCTTGAATCTTTTGCGGGCATTGCCAGGTTTCGCCACAGGCAAATAGGGCAGAACTTCGGGCTTTATCGTAGCATTGTCCAGTACTTCGTACATTAGTGGTGCGTGTTTATCTTGGTTTTACTGCCCAAAGCCAATCAACTACGCCCAATTTGTTGCTTTAATTTCTGTTCCTTTCATATCTCAGCAAGATGGTTTTTGTTTGTCTTTTTCCCCACCCTTACAGCGAGAATAAAGTTTATTGTTATGGCAAAAGCTTGCCAACAAAAGGTTTTACCACGTCATGATATAAGGCCTCGCGGTAGGTTTCTGCTGATAATCCGTTCCATTCCGTTTTCCACATAGCCGTAAAAATGATGATGTAGATGCAGTTGTCAACGAGGAAGGTTGTGCCAAATGCAGGTCCGATATATTCTTTTAGCATGAACCAACCTGTATGAGAAAGGCTGATTTTCCACCTCTTATCTGCTGACTTCACGGCAAGGATGGTCATTGGTTCCTGCTTACCGTCGTTTTTGCTCACCTCTATGTCCTTTATTGTAATGGACAGTGGGTGGGTGAAGACTTTGCTATCCACCTTTTCCAACGATGAGGTAACCAAGTACCTATCCCCCTCGCAGCCTTTCGGAGGCCTGAAAGTCTTGCCCGTCCAATGCAGCTTGATGTCGTCTTTGGCGGATATAACCTGATAGCGGGGTGTTTGTAGGCGCAACATCGAGTCTGTAAGCATGCCGTCTTGGCCCAGATTTAGAGGCCGCGCAGTTTGTGCAACACATGGCGATAATGTGTAAGCAGAAAGCGCGGTGCACAAAGTTAGCCGTTTAAGACGTATAGTAAAGGCGTTTTTCATCTAGGGTAAGGTTATGGATTTTAATCATCGTCGAGTATGATTTCGCCATAATAGTCGGGCCTTAAATAGTATTCTGCGCGTTCTATGCCAGACGAACGGCCTTCGTGAAAGCTTTCTACACGAAAGTAAATGATGTTTCCCACTTCCATCTTTTTGCCAAACTCTCTGTCTATAAAGCCAATGGTTTTCCCCACAGGCACCCCTTTATTGGATGTCGCTTGCGTTATCCTAATAATATTGTACCTGTTATAAGAAAACTCCACGTCTGTCAAGGCAGTTATTCTTCCTTCGTATCTAATGCTTTGGAGGTCGACCTCTTCTTTGCACGAAGTACCTAACACAAATGGCAATATAAGGAGCATAAGCCATAAAGAAATTCTTTGTTTCATATCGTTTGTGCTAATTTGAGACGTTAAAGGAATGGTGGAGTTAAGCCAAAGGCTTGTAAGTCTATCTGTTTATGAGTTACCAAGTTGGCGTATTGCTAATTAATACCCCGAACGTATGCTTTACAAAGATAGGCATTTTTCTTAATAAAGCGTTAACTTACAAGTCTGTTTTTTATGGAATAGAATTGTTTTTTGTTTGACAATAACTTGCATTAGGTATTTTGTTTCAGGCAAATTGTTCTGTTCTTCGTTTGTTTGTTTCGTCAATAACACATCCTGCCGTTTGCCGTAGATAGGGTTTTAATGGACTATAAATCGCAAAGTGATTGGAAACGGAAGAGCGACTAGTTGACGAACAAAAAGGTCAGTACTTCACCAAATTGAACCATAAAAGCTTGTCACCTCACCGCATTATAAGCTAGCATATTCACTAACAAACTCTTCTAGCACATTACCATCGTATGTTTCTTGCTTTATCAGCTGGAATTTAGGCGGAATGGCTACGGCCCTAGTACCATCGAAGACCGTGAAAGGGGCCGTTTCGCGATGTATCTCGTCGCAACAATTGGCGTCGATAAAGGCTTGATGCACAATGGCACCACCCTCAACGATGAGCGTTTGCACGTTGTCTTGGTACAGCTGTGCCAGCAATTGCGTGATGGGCTGATGCCGATGCAGCACCAGGCGGCGCGGGTTTTCACCCCACCAATGGCGCGTATTTAGCGCGGGATGTTCGCGCTCGTCGGTGGTTTTGCCCACCAAAATGGCATCGCACTCTGCCCTTAGCTTATGCGACAGCATTTGGGTGAAGGGCGTAGAGATGGCCAGGGCGTGGAAATGGTCGTCGATAAAGCCGTTGGCCGTTTGCGCCCACTTCATGATTACGTACGGACGTTGCTCGCGTTGGAACACGATGAAACGGCGATTAACTGCCAAACACGCTTTTTCGAGCACCCCCACAACCACTTCGATACCTGCTTGACGTAGCTTTTCGATGCCTCGCCCCTGCACTTTGGAAAAGGGGTCGACACATCCCACCACCACACGCGCCACGCCTTTGCGGATGATAAGGTCGGCACAGGGTGGCGTTTTGCCGTAATGCGAACAGGGTTCAAGGCTTACATAAAGCGTGGAGTGGGGCAGAAAAGGTTCGTCTTCGGGCCTGATTGCCGCAAAAGCGTTCACTTCTGCATGGCCTTCGCCGTAGTGAATGTGATAGCCTTCGCCGATAATGCGGTCGTTATGCACCACTACCGCCCCCACCATCGGATTGGGTTTAGCACCCAGCAGTCCGCAACGAGCCAGTTGTAAGCATCGGCGCATGTAGCGTTCGTCGGTTGTTTGGGTGGCGGTGGCGTGCGTTTGTGTCGTTGTTAGCCCCATGTTGTCGGGCGTCGACGGGGTGTTTTCGGCTTGCGGCAACCATTTTTCCGTGTCGTTCACATTGCTTTTATCCATTTTTTTCTTATTTTTGCAGCCATGACCTACCCCGAATTGTGGCGCCGTTTGTTGCCCCTTTACGATGAAGGCGAGGCCAAGGCCATTATAAGGATGGTGCTTGACGTCGGCTTTGGATTGTCGTTGGCCGATGTTTACGCTGGCAAAGTTACACAATTATCGCAAGACGATGACCACCGACTGCGCAAAATAATGGATAAATTGGTGCAAGGCGTGCCCGTGCAATATGTGTTGGGGCGTGCCGACTTTGCTGGGCGCACGTTCGATGTGGCGCAAGGTGTGCTTATCCCGCGGCCAGAAACCGAGGAGTTGTGCGCTTGGATTGTGCAGTCTTGCAGCCACTTGCCCGACTGTGGCACATCGCCCACACTGTTAGACGTGGGTACGGGCAGCGGATGTATTGCTACAACGTTGGCTCTCGACCTACCCACGTGGCGCGTTTCGGCCATAGACATCTCGCAAACGGCACTCGACATCGCCGCACGTAATGCCCAAAAGCTGGGCGCGGAGGTGCGGTTCGCGCTGCAAGATGCCCTTTGCATGCCCCCCGATGCCGACCTTTGGGATGTGATTGTTAGCAACCCGCCCTACATCATGCAGCGCGAGGCCCAACAGATGTTGCCCAATGTGTTGCAGAACGAGCCGCATTCGGCACTTTTCGTGCCCAACGAAAATCCGCTGTTGTTTTACGAAAGCATCGCCCGATACGCCTTGCACGCGCTGAAACGTGGCGGTAAGCTGTTTTTCGAGATTAATCCCTTGTGCCATGAGGCGATGCAAGGGATGTTGGCCGATATGGGTTGGCAGAGGATTGAAACGCGTAACGATGCCTTTGGTAAGCAACGAATGATGTCGGCGATAAGGCAGGGGGAGGAGTGAAGGAGTTAAGGAGTTAAGGAGTTAAGCCAAATGCTTGGTTGCACGATGGCAATCTTTAAAGGTGAAAAGGTGAAAAGGTGAAAAGGTGAAAGGGTGAAAAGATGGCTGCGCCTTATAACTTAACCACTCGTCAACTTGTCAACTCACCAACTTATCAACTCACCAACTGAATATTCAACGATGGAAGACAAACAAAAGCAGATAACGGAAGAACAGGCACGCACTCGTTTGGCCGCCCTTTGTGCTAAGGCAGAGCATTGCACGGGAGAAATGCGCGAGAAAATGTGGCGTTGGGGCATTGCCGAAGACGCGCAACAGCGTATCGTTGACTATCTTGTGACGAACAAGTATGTGGACGACGAGCGGTTTTGTCGTATGTTTGTGCGCGACAAGATTACCTATAATCGCTGGGGACGGCGCAAGGTGGAACGGGCCTTGATGGCCAAACGCATTTCGAGCGATGTGTATAAGCCGGTGTTAGACGAGGTGGAGCCCGAAGACTTTACGGTCGTTTTGCGCCCATTGCTAGACAGTAAGCGCCGCACTTTGAAAGCCGCTACCGACTACGAACTGAACATGAAGCTGATAAAGTTTGCCTTAGGTCGTGGATTTGATATGGAAACCATTCGCAAATGCCTAACCGATGTCGACGAGTTTGCCGAAGATTAGTCTGTGGGGGCGCATCGTAAGCTTGCTGGCACCCCGCTCGTGCGCCGTGTGTGGCACGCGACTCGAACCGCACGAAGACATTGTGTGCGCCTGTTGCAACCTTCATCTGCCTCGAACCAACTACGCCGTCGCCCCCTACGACAACGAGATGGCACAGCTGTTTTGGGGGCGTGTGCCCGTTGAACGCTGCGCCGCCCTGCTGCATTATCAGGCTGCCGCGCCTGCTAGTGCCTTGCTTTACAAGCTGAAATACGGCAATCGACCCGACTTGGGCGTGGAACTGGGACAGCTGATGGGCAAAGAATTGCTGCCAACAGGTTTCTTCCAAGGCATCGACTTCATTGTGCCGGTGCCCTTGGCACGACAGCGGATGCGGCAAAGAGGATATAATCAGAGCGAAATGTTGGCGCAAGGCATCGCACAGGTCACTGGCTTAAAGGTGAAACGTGGGCTTATTCGCCGCATCGTGAACACCGAAACGCAAACCCACAAAGACCGTTGGGCGCGCACCGATAACGTTAATCGGGCCTTTAAGCTAGTGCAGAAGATGCCCGAAACGGGCTGCCATGTGCTTTTTGTGGATGATGTTGTTACTACAGGAGCCACCCTTTGTGCCTGTATGGGGTGCTTGAAGGGCATTCCCAACGTAAAGATGAGCGTGCTGAGTGTGGGTGTTGCGCATACGCGGTGAAGGGTAAAACATGTGCGTATGCTTGTTACGAAGAAGCCGTCTTTTAGCTTGCGTTTAGCACACATTGCACTATATTTCACAAAATCTGCACAGGCTATAACGACCTATTTTGGTTTAAGCTGCTGTACTAACTCTAAGCGGATGCTTAAGCAAAGCATGTGTAAAATATCGGGCTTTAAAAAACAAATCTGCTAATTGCCGTTTGGTAGAACGCCACCAAAGGGCAATTAGCAGATTTGCTATGAGGTTTGTGGATGTATCAGTAATGCTCGGTATGGCCTTGGGCAATTACTTTACAAGGACCTTTTTGGTTGTTCCGTCTGAATACTTCACGATATTCAGGCCTTTTTCGAGCTGCTGACGACGGCATCCATCAACAGAATAGTACTGTTGGGCGGGGGCGTTGTCGATGGTGGCGTTGTCGATACCCGTAGAAACAACTTGGGTTGTCATTGGTTCGCTTGAATACTTCTTGCCGTCTTCTGCCTCGTAAACCATCACTACCGACAGCTTTTTGATAGTCTCGTCGTAGAAGTGCAGGATGCGTTGGTTGTCTACAATCTTGATGTCGTCGTTCCTTTTGTCTTGATAGTTAAAGGGGATGTTGGTCATGTCTTTTTCTATGGAGGGGAACTTGGCACGTGTGAACTTGAAAGGCTCTTGGTTGTCGTTGATGTAGACGTTGTAATACATCTTGTTGGGGTCGAGATAGTTGCCGTCAACATCTACGTTTCTTACATAGAAGGCCAAGGTGATGGTGGTTACAGAATAGTCGTAGCTTGGAGCAGCCGAGCAGTAGTGCAGCGTAGGCTTTTCAGGTTTACCGGCTTTTTGCTCGTATGGCGTGAGCACTAAGTTTTGAAGTGTGCCGAAATCTTCCTTGGGCATGTTGGTAGAACTGCTTTTTCCCAGCACCACTTTAAGGATTTTGTCGTTGGATAGTGCACCTGTTTTTGGGTCTACGCTAAATTCAAGTTTATCTGCAACGGTGTTCTCATCGTTGAAGGCAGCTGCGTAGGCGTGATACTGAGCCATGTCGTTGGAGAAGCGTTTGAAGAAGGTTTTTACCGCTGTGCCCAGATACTGGTTTGTAGAAAATACGGCCTTGTTGCCCTCCTTTGTAAGCTTAACCCACAGGTTGGCCAACTTCTCGTTTGCGAATATACCTTTGACGTAGATGTCGTTGTTGTGGGTGGCAACCTCAACGATACGCGGAGAAGTTTCTGTTTTGGAGGTGAGCATGTATTGCTTTTTGGGGGCAGAAGCAGGTGGCGTAAGGGGTTTTTCGTCGTAGGTTTCGATGGTGACATTCCAGTCGCCATATTGGCTGTCCCATGTTTTGTCGTTGAACACGGCTCCAAGCATATCGTTTTTTGTGCCTGTTCCCAACATCTTAAGCGTTTTCCCATCCCACGAAAAGTCCATGTAGTTTTTGTTTGCCGCAACAACCTTGTACTGATTATCGGCAATGGCCGACATGCGGTTGAGCTTAAATATGCGTTCGGAGCTGCCGCCCTCATCGTCATCGTCGTCGCCGTTGTTGTCTTTGTAGATTACTTGGGGCAAAGCGGCCCTGTATTTGCCTTCGCCAATCTTGTCTAGTTTCAGCCACGACTTGCTGTCGAGGCCCGACAGTGGGTTGTAAACGTACAGGCAATTGTCGTCGCCCTCCACTATTTTAGAGACTAAACCCTCGTATCTGCCAGGTTCAGTGCTCGTCCAACCCCGCTTTACCCACGAGTCGCTGGTGCGATACATGTTGTCGATTAGCTTTCCTTTGGGTGTGTCTAATTTCTGCGCAAAAGCAGTTAGGCTCATTGCTAGGGCGCAAATTGCGTATAAAGTTCTTTTCATCGTTTATTGTTTTTAGATAAGCTGTTGTTTGTAATTATGCTTTTTATTGAAGTCGTAGCCTAAGCCAACGCTGAAAAAGCTGCTGCCAGCATCTGCCGTTTTCAGCATGTAGGCTCCGTTTAGGCGCAGTCCGCCATACTTAAAGCCTGCGCCCATGGTGAAATGGCTGAGGTTGCGGTCGCCATATTCGTAGCCGGCACGTAGCGATACCATTTTGTTATAGGTGTATTCCAGTCCGCCGCCAAGCATAAGTACCTTGTATTCTGATGGACGGAAGAAATAACGAGTGGACCACGCGCCTGCAACTTGGTGCTTGTTGGCCACGTCGACGGTTAATGCACCGCCCACGGCAACATACGTCGGCATGGTGTTTTTGTTGCCGTTGCCGTAGTCGAGTTGCGGACCTATCGCGCCAACCTTGGCGTCTAGCATCAGGTGGGTGGGCTTATTACCTGCCGTGATGCTGCTCTTTTGATAGGATGCGCCTACGGTAAAGGCACCCCCAACGGCATTTTTAGAGAGGTGACTGAAAAGGATATTGCCCACGGCATAGGCAGAAAAGCCGTTGCCAAGCATGTAAGCGTAACCCAAGTCGATGGTCCAGTTGTAGGGTTCGTAGTCTTTGGTGGGGTTGCCAAGCATGTCGTAGCCTTTTAGTTTTAAGCCACCAGCGTAACGAAAGCCTGCAAATGCCGCATGACGACGGGCAAACCTGTAGCCCAGAGCGGCGGTGTATAGCCCGAATGTTCCCTCGTAGCCTTCGGATTTCTCGTAAATGGAGGCCGATGCGTCTGCCGAGAACTTCTTGTTTGTACCGAGAAAGGCAGAGGGATTGTTGTATAGGTACATCCCATCGGTCGCAACAGCCGCGTTACCCATAGCCGCTGTTCGGGCATCGGGGTTTGCAGCCAGCACGGAAAGGTCTTGTCCTTGGGCGTTACCCTGCGCAACACCGAGCAGTGCTGCGCAAGCTATGATGATGATATGTTTTGAATTCATACTCGTTTGGGTTATCGTTTAATGAACATTTGGGTGTGATTGCCCTTGCTGGTGTGCACGGTAAGCTTGTAAGTTCCGGGGCGTAGCTTTGAAAGGTCTAGCTTAGCAACGTTGTTTTTGTCGGGCGTTACGGTGGCACTCATCAGTTGTTCGCCAACGGTAGAGCTGATAACGAACTCTGCCTGCGTTACTTCGGGGTTGAGCAAGGCGTTAATGTCTGTCTTTGCAGGGATGGGATAGACGGCATAGACGGGAGCCGACTTTCTTTCGACGACGCGAACTTGGAACGAACCATCGGAAGATGTTTGGCGACCATCTGATGCTAGCACGTTGATACGCGTGATGCCCCTTGCGAGGGGTTTGACTTGAAGTTGGTCGTTGCTGACTTGAGCAGATGCGATGCCGCCGTTGGCGACATTGGTTTTGTAAGACAGCTGGCTGCCGCTGCTGGTGTAATGTCCTTTTAGGGAGATGTTCACGGGGCCTTCGTCTAAACCGATGATGTAGTTGGCGAAGGGCTGTTCTAGCTTAGGCGGCATGTACGGGATGACCTTAAAGGTAAAGCTTTTCTCCGACTTGGCGCCAAGATCGTCTGTGAGAACAAACGTGCAGGTGTAGCTACCAGCTTGCAACACAGGGATGAGGTTTACGGTTACTGTGGCTTGGTTTATGCTGTACGATACGCCTTTGGTTTCGCCTATGGCCCTTATGTCCCAGTTGTGTCCGTCGGGGTCGGCCACGTTGAAACTGAATGTTTTCCGCTCGTTGTTATTCAGTTCGATAACCTTTTCGGGGAAGTTGGTCACTTCGGGGGCATGGTTCAGTTTGGTTGTACACTTCTGAATGGCGGGTTCTGAAAGGTTTCCCCAGCGGTCTACTGCCACAACGGCAATGCTATACGCCTTGTTGTCTTGCAGATTGTCGAAGGTAAACCTAAGCTTTTCGCCCAAACTATGACCCATGCCGTTGATTTCTTTAAAGCTCATGTCTTTGATGTTCTCGGCTGTTAGGTCGTTGGGACTGATGTATAAGCGATAGAAGGCCGCAGTTTTATCCTCGTCTTTCGCGATGCTCCATTCGGCAGTGATGTCTACAAAGTCGGGAGTAAGGGTGAGTGTGGCAACTTTTTCGGGCGCAATCTTCGTGTCTGTCTCGAACGCAGCCTCGGCATCGATGTACCCTTTGCCTAGTTTTCCTTTGTAACCGGGGTTTAGTTCGTCGATGTTGAAAGGCCTATGTGCCGTGATTAGGCGCGATTTCAGCTCGTCGTTGGTGAAACCTTGTCGGCCAAAGTAGGATGCAATGAGGGCGGCAATGCCCGAAACATGGGGGCAAGCCATTGATGTTCCTTGGAAATAAGCATAGCCCGAAGGCACCTTACTCTTGGGAACGGTGCTAAGAATGCCGCCTTCTGTGCCGAATGTGTCTTGGTCGCCGCCTGGTGCCATGATGGTAACCCAGTCGGCATAGTTGCTATAACTGGCCTTAGCGAAGTTCCATGCCATTGCCGAGACCGACACTGCGGGAGGATAACAGGCTGGATAGGCCGCGAAATCTTTGTTTTCGTTGCCTGCCGCGAAGATAACCACGCCGCCTTTCATGGGCGAATTGGCACGTTGTTGGCCGTTTGCATCGCATCCGGCCATCTTAATGAAGTAGTCAACGGCCTCTTTCAGCAGTTTGGGCATCGCCGTAACACCCGACGTTGATGAGTAACCCCACGAGTTTTGGCAGATAACAGCCCCGTTGTCTGCCGCATATTTAATGGCGGCGGCCGCGTCGCCCTGCTCGTCTTTGCCCCTGAAAATCTGGCAACTCATCAGTCGTACGCCACTGTCTGCCGCTCCGTTGCCGCCAGCCACGCCTGCAACACCTATTCCGTTGTTGTTTCGTGCGCCGACCGTACCTGCAACGTGCGTGCCGTGTCCTTCGTTGTCGGGTTCTATCTTGCCACCAACCACGTCTTTCGCCTCAACAAAGTTGTAGCCGTAAACGTCGTCAACAAAGCCGTTTCCGTCGTCGTC